>VTLG01005802.1_pt1 | contig 38893 bp, 42 predicted proteins | sample 4694571 | NCBI WGS metagenome assembly VTLG01 (sample SAMN12604809, study PRJNA352737) | marine metagenome | biome: ENVO:00000447; feature: ENVO:00000209|ENVO:00000569|ENVO:01000036; material: ENVO:00002151; isolation source: viral sequences binned using virsorter ... | reverse complement strand
TCTATGGTGTGGCATTTTTGCCATATGGTTTTTTGCAAACCTCTTTCTTACGCTATTCGTTTCGATAGCAGTGCCACAAGCAACGGTGTGCCTCACATCAAAGTGAGGCTTAGGCAACCTGCTATGTGGGTTGATCGAATAGTGTGCAGGATGCGTCCTAGCATCCGGTAGCAGATCTTAGACAGATATCTGCGAAGCAGTCTTTATTGTAGGCGTACGACTTTGTTGATTAGTAGACAAGCAGCCGTGGTGGTTATGACGGCTATTGCTGGCAACGCCCACCATCCCAGCCATATGACCAATCCAGTTAGAAACGCAATCCATATGATGTTGAAGATCCAGTAGTATATCATTCGATGTCTCCGTTCTATATCGCCATAAGCAGTATTATGATGGTTAGTAATAGGGTTGAGAGTACGAGAGCAGAACCTATCACCTTAGCGCAGTAAGTTAATTGTTTAGCCATTGCATGACTCCCATTCGGTGTTACTTTTGTTATGTGTTACTTTAGTGTATGTATTTGATTGTGTGTTAGGGTAACCCTGTCACCATATTAGGATAACCTACGAACAGGATCGTTACTTTGACAAATCACCTAGGAAGATTACAGGTATTTGAAATGCAAGCAGCTTGGACGTTCAGACTATGCTGTCTACTCGGAGAGTAGATGACTTCCCATCCTACAACCTGAAGGGGGGTAGGGGGGGAACCCACTACAAATTTCACGACTAGGGGACCTGTCTCTCATTTCTGCCGAAAAACCTGCGAGGTATTATGTCGGTTCCTAAAAAGTTTTTGAATTCAACATTGAATGATCGCCAGGAAGCCTACTGCCGTCATTTTGTAGAGCGTGGCGGTAGTATGCGTACAGCTATGGAGTTGGCTGGTTATGAGGACGACGGTACGAGTAAGTTCCGTGTTCAGCAGCATCGTCTTAGGCATAACCCTGCGGTCAGGGATCGTATACATCAGATTACCCGTGAGGCGTTCACCAGCGACGCTGTGGAGGCCCGTGAGTGCCTTCTTCAGTTGATAAGGACGGCTAGGTCGGAGAAGGTGAGATTGGACGCTGCGAGGGATCTTCTTGATCGTGCTGGTCACAAGCCTTTGGAGACTTTGCTTACCATGAATGCGTCGGCTGCTTTGGATGAGACTGAGTTGAAAGAGAAGATCTCTGGTTTGTTGTCCCAGTTAAATATCGACCCTGCTTCTTTGAACAGGCAGAAGGAAGTACTGGATGCTGCCAAGAAAGACTTTGAAGAGGCGACTTTCAGTGTAACTGATTGATGGCCTTTAGGCAGAGCTGTCACCAAAAGCTCTTGCGCGTCAGCGTCCTTATCTGCTCTCCACCTGTAATCTAGCTAGAGAGTTTAAAGCATTCTATTTTGGTTTCGTCTGATCCCCTACCACTAGGTAGTAGGCGCGGCGAAAACACGTGTCAACCCCCTTATTGTAAACCATTGTTTTTGTGTAATCTTTTTTGCAAAAAACGGATGGTTTCGACCCATACATAGCGCACGATTACGTGTTAGCCTTGGGCGCCGCGTTCAAAGAACTAGGTAAATAAAAAGGATTACCCTAGTTCCAGAGCCACCGAACTAGGTGAATGAAAAATATTACCCTAGTCGAGCGTATGGAATTTCAGAAATCTCATTCGCTGGAAGTGGGGGTGGCGTTTAATAGGGAATAAACGCCATCTTGACGTAACTAGGAGACGAAAATTTCTCTCACAGTTATGAAACAAGGAGGGAAAAGTGCTTCTCCTTGTTTGACAAAGGCACGTTTTTAGGGATTTGCGGGGGGAAAGGAAGTCGGTGACTAGGGGGAGGAGGTAAGGAACCCGTAGCCACCGACTAGTTACTGGAACGGAGCAATCCAGTCATGTGTTGCACATATACAACATATGGTATAGGTATGCAATATGGAGCCAAGATCTAGTGACCCTGATGTAGCCAGGACGGAAATCCTTTCGGAACTCAGCCATTATGTTGAGATGCTGGACAGGCAGCTACAGATGCAGCGGCTTATTCAGTACACGCCCTACGATAAGCAGCTTGAATTCCACATAGCTGGAGCTGATTACCCCGAACGCCTGCTTATGGCAGGCAACCAGTTAGGCAAGACGTACAGTGCAGCTATGGAAGTGGCTATGCACGTTACGGGAATATACCCTGATTGGTGGGAGGGCAGGAAGTTTAAACGTGCCGTGAACGCTTGGTGCGCTGGCGTTACTTCAGAAAGTACGCGGGATAACCCGCAGCGGCTATTACTTGGAGTACGTCGAGAATTCGGTACTGGATCTATACCTGCTGAAAACATAGTTGATATACAGATGGCGAGAGGCGTACCTGATGCTGTCGATAGTGTGACGGTAGAGCATATATCAGGCCGCAATAGCCATATCTGGTTTAAGTCCTATGAGAAGGGCCGCGAGAAATGGCAGGGGCAAACCCTTGATTTCGTCTGGTATGATGAGGAACCCCCTGAAGAAATCTACACTGAGGGACTGACCCGTGTAAACGCTACCGCAGGAATGGTCTTCGTCACATTTACGCCACTATTGGGCATGAGCCGTGTGGTCACGCGCTATCTCCAGCCAGATGATGAAGCTGCCAAACATCGGCATGTCGTTAATATGACGCTGGATGACGCGCCTCATATGACACAGGCTATGAAAGAACGCATTCTTTCCCAGTATCCTGAATATGAGAGGGATGCCAGAACCAAGGGTATCCCAATGCTGGGGTCTGGCCGTGTCTATCCGATTGGGGAAGAGCGGATTACGTTCTCTTTGAACGACTTTGGTAACGGAATGCCTGATTACTGGGCTACGTTGGGTGCTGTTGACTTTGGTGATTGGGATCATCCGACCTCTGCTGTCTTTATTCGCTGGGATAGGGACCGTGATGTTATCTATGTGACTGATTCCTATAGACGTTCCAAAGAACCCCTTGCCGTACATGCCGCTGCTATACGGGATAGGGCTAATGGTTGCTATGTGGCATGGCCTCACGATGGACTGAAGCATGACAGAACTGCTGGCCGCACGATAAAAGACCTCTATAACGATAATGGAGTCAAGATGTTGCGCGAAAGGACCATGTATGAGAGCGGTGATTACTCTGTCGAGGCTGGTATTGCCGACGTATTGAACCGAATGCAGACTGGAAAACTGAAGATTGCGTCACACTTGGGCGACATTTGGGAGGAATTTAGGCTATATCACCGCAAAGATGGCAAAATTGTGAAGGAGAGAGATGATTTAATGGATGCCTTACGGTATGCGGTGATGTCTATACGTCATGCAAGAGCGCCATCTGACATGGATAGAGTGATAGAAGTGGAGAATATGGAAGAATATCATGTCCTATAACCTAGTTGTGCGTGATATCACCCATACAGACATAGCATTATTCTATGACGGTATGGTGGATTTGCTTACTTCGCACTTGGATTGGCACGATTTCGATCCAAAAAAGTTCCGAAGCTGGTTAAAGTGGGCTATTGATGATGCGGATACGGATACATTGCTGTGTTTAGATGGGCATTTACCCGCTGGTTATTATATTGCCAGAACAGTTACGCCTATATGGTCTAGTGAACGTATCTCTAGTGACGTTGTTTTGTATGTTTTGCCTCCGTATCGAGGGAAAGGAGTGTCTGTTGCCTTATTGCAACAGTGGATTTATAATTTAAAGGGGCGTGGTGTTAGCAAAGCTCTTTCTGGATACTCTCTCAGAGCGAGTGAAGACCATGCACAGAAGGCTTATGCGCGGATGGGCTTTTTTAAGTTGGGAGAAATATATGCTAAGAGGCTTTGATAATGCTGTCTCTGCTTTACTGGGATGTCCTAAAGATGTGTGACGGCGGTGACGGTGGTGGCGGTGGTGGCGAGGCTGGCAACGCTGGTGCGGCGAATCCAGGCATGGGCGCTGCTGCTGCTGCCGTAGATGCCGCTGCTGAAGCTGCCGCTGCCGCTGATGTTGCCGCAGCCGTTGATCCTAATATCAGCGTTACTCCCGCCAATCAAGCTATGGCTAATGTCACTGCGACTGAGACTGCCGAAGCAGCCGCCGCCGCTGCCGCGGTATCGGAGTCGATGGGGTTTGATGACCCGTCCGACGTTGGTTCGATTGAATCACCAGGACCAGGATCTGCGGCTCAAGCAGCAGCGCAAGAGGCAGATGATTCTATGGGTGGCGGCGTAGGTACTGAAACTTTAAGGGGTCAGAGTAGTCGTTTAGGCAGAGGCAGCGGAATACGCGGAACTACTTCTGGCGGTACAGTATCCATGCCTGACGAACCGAATGATCCTATAAGCGATGACCCTTCTCCAACTACAGCAGAATCAGTTGCTCTTGCAAATGAAATAGCATCCCTAATGAGGGGGGACCACCATGAGCAAGTAGAGTATGGCAGGGGGCTTGCTACACCTACATCTTATGAGGACCAGCAGCAAGGCCAGACGATGGCTGGAAATATTGGGGATATGGTTTCCCAGCCAGGAGGTAGAGGCTACAATCCTTTTGGAGGTGCTTTTGGGGTGCCGGTATCCGCTAGACCTCCCGCTCCAGGCTACACCACTGCTGAGACTGTAGTAGATACTTTAGCTGCCCCACTAAGCGGAATGACAGCTCATCCGTTAGGGTTTGCTGACGTTGTAGCTCCTGAGTCTGGAGTTGTTATGGGTACAGTTGCCGCTCCGCAGCCGTCTTTAACGGACCCTGTAACTGCAGAACTTACGGAAGCGGGTAGGTCTGCATTTAATGCGCCAGTTGGGACAGTTACTCATGGTTTTGCGCTTGGGCAGGGCCGACATTCGCCAGGAGTTGAACTTGGGGTTTTGTCTGAGCGCGGCACGGCCACTCCAGCACAAGTAGCCGCACTTAATTACCCAGATCCTCAGTATGGTTATGCTATTAACAATCCCGCTCCGGTCATGGGAACGCCTCAATATGACGCTGCGATTCAAGCTAGTCAGGTAGCCCATGATCTAAATCCACAGTTATCGGGCGCTATATCTATGATTGGTATGATGGCTATGCCCACTCCAATGTCTGCTGCTATTAGTGTTATGCAAAGTCAGGTTCAACCTACTAACTTGGCTGTATTTTCTCAGCAGCCGCATTCTATGCCAGCGGCTCCAAGTCAAGGTGGGCTATTTGGCGCTATTGCGGAAGAGATGGGTATAATTGGGGACACTGATTCAGAAGGATCTGGCATAGGGCAGCATGGAGACGCTCTCGATTCTCTTTTTGACACTGCACTAGATACTGTAGCCGATATTGCTACTACTGGCGTCGAGACTGTAATGGGGGGTATTGAGGGCTTACTTGATGCCACTGTTGGTGCTGGTTTTAATGCAGTACAGGAAGGTCTTGACTCTATAGGTCTTGGCTCCTCCGCGACTCCTGAAAGCATGGCAGCCGATGCGGTTGCTGAAGCTGGCGCAGTTGGAGGAGAGCCTGAAGTCCCTGTTGGCCGTCAGCCATTAATACGGGTTATTCCGGATAGAGATGACGAAAGACGAGCTGTTATTGCAGGTACGGTTGAGGCAGGGGCTGTTGATAGTTTTCTTGGGGATGTCGAGACTCAGCCCCTTCTTCCGATACCGGACTTTACATTAGGGGCAAGTGACCCTGTTCTCGGTGATTTGGAAGACCTTGGAGTAACTTCGACGCTATCTCCTGTAAGTCGGGGAAGTAGCTTCAGAAGGTCGAGAATAACCTCTCCTAGAGATCGTGCATTCGGCGCTGCAAATCTATTCCGTCCCACTCTTTCCGCAGGGATTAGTCTATAATGGCATATACTTATTCAGCAAGCGAACTCATTGAACGCGCAGAAACCCTGGAAGGCGAGAGGTATAACTGGGAACAGGATTGGCAGCGCATTGCTGATTTTATACTGCCCAGGAAAAACGATATTATTACCAAAAGAAGTCGTGGTGAGAACCGACATCAGAAACGCTATGCCTCTATTGGTATGCAATCTCTTAATAATCTTGCCGCTTCCCTACACGGAACCTTGACATCTAAGGCTGTGCAGTGGTTCGATCTGGAAACTGGAAATCCAGATATGGATGCTAATCCTGAAATAAAGCAGTATTTACAGGATATTGCACGTTTTATGTGGACAGAATTAAATTCCTCTAACTTTCATTCCCAAGTGCATGAACTTTATCTTGATCTGGCTGCATTTGGTACGGGCTGTATGGTTCAGGAAGAAACCGCAGATCCTAGCCAAGACTACAACGGACTTATATTTACAGCCCACCCAATCCAATCCTATTTGATAGAAGAAGACCATGATGGGCAGGTAGACACTGTATGTATTAAACATATGATGACCGCTCGTCAGATTAGAGATAAATTTGGCGAATCTTCTATGACTAGGGATCATCTTGCCTCCATAGAGAAAAGTCCTCTTGATCAATTTGAGATTTTACATTGGGTCATGCCGCGAGAAGGCGGGGGAGAAGAGTATACAGAAGACGCATCAAAGATGCCCTTTAAATCTTGCTGGATTGATCGCGGCCAGGAAGAAATTATCCGTGAAGGCGGCTACCAGGAATTTCCGTTTACGGTGCCGCGTTGGTCTAAGTCCACAGGCGATATGTATGGGAGAGGGCCAGGAGATACCAGTCTTAGTGATATTGAAGTATTGAATGAGGCCACTCGGCTTGAACTCAATGCTTGGGCCAAGACTATAGATCCTCCCATCCTTGTTGAAGATGATGGTGTAATTGGCAAGGTTAACATGCGTCCTGGCAAGCCTACCGTTGTCCGTGATGTAGACAGGTCGGTTCGTCCTTTCCAGAATAACGCCAATATGAATTTTAACCAGATAAAGCTAGGAGAATACAGGGATACTATACGCCAGGCATTCTTTGCCGATCAGCTAGAGTTGCCCAATCGCGGCTCTGCTGAAATGACGGCAACGGAAATACAGGTCAGATACGATCTGATGCAGCGTGTTCTCGGCCCAACTCTGGGACGGTTAGAGCGCGAATTGCTTGAACCTGTCATTATGAGGACATTTAAAATCATGGCTCGTCGGGGCGTTATTCCGCCACCGCCAGCGGCTATGGGAGATATTTTACAGCTTAATATCCGGTATGTCGGGCCTTTGTCCCGCGCTCAGAAGCAAGCTGAAATCAATGCTTTTATGACATTTCTGCAGGAAGTTGGCATGGTTGCCCAGATGAAACCGGAAGTGCTTGACCTTATTGATAGCGATGCTGCTGTTAGGTGGTTGCATGACCACCATGATTTACCATCTATTGTTATGATAGAAGAACGTATTGTACAGCAGCAAAGAGATGCCAGAGCGCAGCAACAAGAAGCCTTAGCTCAACAGCAATTCCAGTCTGCTGGCGCACAAGATGCCAAGACTATGGCGGAAGCTGAAGGTGCTATGCAAGAAGCAGCGGCGACGGCTGCGGAGCAGCCTGAAGAAGAGGCATGAGACTAAAACAAATTACAGAAAAGGAGTTGTCTAGTGCTTACGCACGTTTATTTGAAGGTGAAACAGGCCGTACTGTCCTTGAAAACTTGGTGTCTAAATATCAAAGACGAAGTAGTTTTGTTCGTGGAGATCCATACGAGACGGCTTTTAAAGAAGGTGCGCGGTCAGTAATCCTTCATATACGAGCAATGATTAAAAAACATGGACCTAATGATGATTTGGAGAATCTTATAGATGAGTGAGCAATCTGTTGAAACTGCTGGCACAGATCCGCAACCTTCCGTATCTTCCGAACCCGCTTCTCCCGCTCCAGAACCTAGTTGGAGAGATGGGCTTTCAACTGAAAATAGAGATCATGGCTCTATAAAAGACTTTAAGTCTGTAGACGAGTTGGCTCAAAGCCATATTCATGCCCAGAAAAGACTCGGTTCTTCTGTACAAGTACCAGGAGAGCTGGCTACTCAGGATGATTGGAATAAGTTTTATTCTAAAGTAGGCAGGCCAGAGCAGGCGGAAAGTTACGATTTTTCCACGGTGAAGGCACCCGAAGGGTTTACTATTCCTGATGAGATGATCAACGGGTTTCGTTCAGCGGCTCATAATAGTGGTCTTAATCAAAAACAGGCTTCTGTTTTAATGGATTGGTACGCCAGAACTTCTGAAGCGCAAGTGGTTGCCGCTCAAAAGCAGAATGCGGAAGCAAAGCAAACCACTTCACAAAGGCTCAGAGAAGAATGGGGTAACGATTATGACAGACATGCACAGTCTGTTAGTGTTGCGCTTAATAGATTTTTTCCAGAACATTTACGTGATCAAGTCATGGAGGTCGCTTTGACAAACGCTGATTTTGCAAAAGCAATAGCCGATATAGGTTCCCGCATGGGAGAAGACACGGCTTCTGGTGTACGCCCCACATCTGGCGGCAAGGACAGACGGTCTGAAATTGAAGCGGAGTTAAAGGTTCTTCGGAGCGATTTCAAAGGGGCTTATCTTAATGCGAGAGATCCTAATCATAATGATGAGGTAGATCGTGTGGCTGCAATGCTACAAGAGTTGGAAGACTTACCGAAATGAGCTGCGACAACTGTGCCAATAATAGACTTAGTATGCGAGTCGAGGCTTTAAGATTGGCTGTAGAAGGCGCTTCGGTTAGTCATAAAATCAACTTTGAGGATGTTGCTGATCGTTATTACGAATGGCTTTCCCGCCCAAATAAAAAGCCTGAAAAGAAAACTGCTAAAAAACAGTTGACCTGATTTATTTATAGTGGCATTTTTGCAACATCGGGTAACCTATAAGGTCCGATAGACAGCGGTAACCCGCTCGGTGGCGCACGAAGCGCAAGTCTGAGGTCCAGCATGAGTTGGGTAACCTTTGGCAAGAACCCTTTAATTCTTGTTGGAGGATGCTATGTCCACTCAAGTTGGAGTTGCTCATGTACAGCAATTCAAAAACAATGTGATCATGCTCTCACAGCAGCGGGATTCCCGCTTACGTGGGGCTGTTCGCACAGATCCTGACTTCCTCAAAGGTAAGTCTGGGTTTTACGAGCGTATCGGCGCAACTGCCGTTGTAAAAAGAACCAGCCGTCATGCGGATACTCCATTAGTCTCGACACCCCATTCAAGGCGTCGGGTAACGATGGATGATTACGAATGGGCTGATTTGATTGATCGGCAAGATGTCATACGCATGATGATTGATCCCGAGTCTCGCTACGCGAAGAATGCTAGTTCGGCAATGGGTCGTCAAATTGATGATGTCATCATTTCTGCTATGGGCGGTAATTCTTATGCCATTGATGAAGATGATGCGGCAAGCGCCGTAGCATTGCCATCGGGGCAGAAGGTTGCTCATGGTGGCGGAGGATTAACCGTAGCGAAAATTCTTTCTGCTAAGGAAATTCTCTGGGCTAATGAGGTTGATGAGAGTGAACAGATGTTCATTGTCTGCGCGGGTAAACAGATCACCGACTTGTTGAATACAACAGAAGTCAAAAGTTCTGATTACAATACCGTAAAAGCCTTGGCCCAAGGTGAAGTTTCGGATTTCGCCGGATTCACCTTCATTCGTTCAGAGCGCTTGGAAACGGATGCGACTCCAAGTCGTCTTGCGTATGCCTTTGCCCCATCCGCCATGGGTCTTGCCATTGGTGATGATGTGTCAACTCGCGTATCAGAACGTGATGACAAAAGCTATGCAACTCAGGTCTATCTTTCGATGTCCCTTGGCGCAACTCGCGTTGAGGAAGAGAAGATAGTCCAAATTGCATGTAACGAGTAGAGGGAGAATAGATTATGGCTACTGTCTACTCAGTACAAAAGACGGCTTGGGATCAGACTCAACCGTCTAAGAAGATAAAGCCCAATGAAACTGGTGGTAGGGTTCGTGTTGCTTACGCATTATACGAAGCCGCTTCTCTTGCCTCTGGTGATGTCATTGAGATGTTTAATCTTCCTAATGGGGCGCGAATCCTTGAAGGAACATTAACTCACGATGCGATGGGTAGTTCTACAACTCTAGCCGTAGGACATGCAGCTTATAGCAATGCTGACGGGACCGCTGTTGCCCTTGATGCTGATGAGTTCTTTGCTGCTGCTGCGTCAACTTCGATTACAACTGTAGCTGTCGCCGCCACTTCGGCACTCGGCAGGAACAGTGTACTTGATGCTGACGCCACGGGTTATCCTGTAACAATCACCATGGGTGGTGCTGCTGGTACGGGAACTGTGGAATTGCAGATGTACTACGTTGTTGACTAGGTAATTACTGCTGAAAGGCGGTAATGCAAGCACTGTTAATTCAGTGCAGTCGGAGAGTGGGGGTGGGCCAGCAGTCCTGCCCCCACACCCTCTGTTAAAGGAGAGCTGAATGGCGACCTCGGATGTAGCGATTTGTAATCTCGCTCTAACGTATCTTGGAGATAGCTCCATAACTGCCCTGACAGATAACACCGATAGAGCAAGAGCATGTAATGCTCATTATGCTAATTGTAGAGATCAGGTGCTTCGTATGCACCCCTGGAATTCGTCTTTGGTAAGAACGAGTTTGGCAGCACTTTCCGATTCTCCCGCATGGGAATGGTCTTATCAATTTACCTTACCGACAGATCCTTATTGCTTGCGGGTTCTTGAAGTAGAAAATCTGGATGATAGAGAGTGGGCGGTAGAGGGGCGTTTCATCATGTCAGATCAAAGCACCCTCAATATAAAGTATATTAGCCGCGTGACGGATGTCAGTGAAATGGACCCGCTTTTAATTGATGTTATAGCTTTAAAGCTGGCCCACACTATAGCGTTCCGTATCACTGGGTCTGTACAAAGGCAGACAGACGCCATGCAAACATTCCGCCTTACATTGAGAGAGGCTCGTATGATGGACGGTCAGGAAGGTGCGCCTCCAGACATTTACTCCGACCACTTTGCGGCTGTAAGATTTGGTACAGACTTTTCCTCCGATTGGAGAAAATGGACGAGTAGCTAATGGCGCGTGTAAATGCCATACAGACTAACTTTACCGGAGGTCAGATAAGCCCACGGCTATTTGGCAGGGTAGATGTTGAGAGTTACAGAAACTCTCTCAAGACACTTAATAATATGATTGTGTACCCACAAGGCGGTGCTGGCAGACGTTTTGGAACCATGCACGTTGGAGAGGGTAAGGATTCGGCTGCTGGAACGGACAGGAAGTTTCGTCTTGTTCCTTTCGAGTATTCAGACACCAATGCTTACTGTCTTGAATTCGGTCATAACTACATACGTTTCTATGCACAATCTGCTCAAGTTCAATCTGGCGGATCTGCTGTAGAAGTAAGTACGACATATACTGATGCACAGTTGGATGAATTGCAGTTCGCGCAATCTGCTGATGTGCTTTACATTGCCCATCGTTCTCATCCTGTACGGCAACTTGTCCGTAATTCAGCAACGTCGTTTACCTTATCAGAAGTAGTCTTTGTCGATGGCCCTTACCTTGACGACAACACAACGTCAACGACTATAGCCGCTTCAGCTACGTCAGGAAGCGTTACTCTTACTGCCTCTGCCTCTTTCTTTACCTCAAGTCATGTGGGTGCGATTTTCCGAATCACGAATAGCGGGACAACTGGATACGCAAAGGTTACAGCTTTTACCAATGCGACAACTGTCACCGCTGCTGTTCAGTCGGCTCTTGGCGGAACGAGTGCTGTCACGACCTGGAGAGAGGGGGCTTTTTCAACAGAGCGGGGATATCCTGGCTGCATAACATTCTTTGAGCAGCGCCTTTGCCTTGCGGGAACCGCTCATAGACCCCAAACTGTGTGGGTGTCTAAAGTGGACGACTACGAAAACTTCACTCCAGGCGCTAACGACGACGATCCCATTCCATTCACGATTGCGGCAAACAAGGTCAATATTATTCAATGGCTCAGTCAGGCAAGAAACTCGCTATTCATAGGCACTGTTGGAGCTGAATGGCAGGTGAAGGGTGCTAACAATGCGGCCATTACGCCCAGCAATATTATTGTTCGTCAGCAAACTTCTGAAGGCTCGGCTCGGATACAGCCTGTTCCCATCAAGAATGCTTTATTGTTTATACAGCGCGGAGGTGAGAAGCTGCATGAAGTCACGTTTGATTTCCTGACAGACAGCTTTCAGGCACCGGATCTAACTCTTTTATCAGAGGATATAACTTCTGGAGGTATTACTCATTTTGATGCTCAGAGAACTCCCGATCCTATAATCTGGGCAGTTCTATCTGACGGTACATTATCTGCCATGACGTATCAGCCTGATCAAAAGATCCAGGCATGGCATAAGCATACTATTGGCGGAGCAGCTAGTGCCGCTACGATAACAGTAACCGACTATGCTAATATAGCGGTAAGCACGGATATTGTTGTTACCAAGTCGGACGGTTCTACGGTAACTTTTAGCTCCGAGGCTTCTAGTGGCGATGCTCCATCAACTACAAATGGCTGGCGTCCTAATGAATCGAATAATACGACAGCCGATAATATATACACAGCTATCAATGCTCATGCCGACTTTACCGTAGCGAACCCAGCCGCCAATGTTGTCACGGTAACGGAAACTCAAAAAGCTGGCACAGGCCCAATTACCCTAAAGTCCTCTGATCCTGTTCGTGTAGCCACCGCAGATGAGAGTTATGCGGTTGCCGAGAGCATAGCCGTTATTCCCAAGGATATAACAGCGGGTATTTATATAGATCAGGTATGGCTTGGTGTGAAGAGAACCGTGAACGGTGCTACTAAACGATACATAGAGTACATAGACTCGACGCTTAATACAGACTCTTCTCTGACTTATTCTGGTAGTTCTACTTCTAGCATTTCGGGACTATCTCATCTTGAAGGCCAGACGGTAGCAGTGAAGGTCGATGATGCCCCGCAGCCAGATAAAGTTGTGTCTAGTGGAGCGATATCTATATCTCCTGCTGGTACGGCGGCTGAAGTAGGGCTCCCGTATACCCATACTCTCACAACGCTTCCGCCTGAATTTGGCGCTCAGGCAGGAGCATCGCTTTCAAGATTACGCCGAATGCACGAAGTTGTGCTGTATTTAAGGGCTTCCAGCGGCGGTCTTATCAACAGCGATAATATTATTTACCGATCATCCGCCGATGATATGGGAACGGCTTTACCATTGTTTACCGGAACGATAAGGTACACGCCAGATGACAGTTGGGACAGAGATGGCAATATTACAATATCAGGCACACAGCCGCTTCCCTTTAACCTTACTGCCCTTATCATGGGTACGAATGTGAGCGAGGGGTAATTTTATGCTGAATCTTTCTACCCTGATAGCTGGAGCTGGGCTTGCCCTTACCACATACTCTACCTACCGAGCAGGGAGGGCTGCGGAGGAATCTGCGAATCAACAAACGGCTGGAGCTTATCAGCAGATAGAATACGTTAAAGAAGCGGCTCTTATACAAGATGTTGCTGATGCAGAAGCTGCTTTAGCTCTTAGGCAAAAGACTGATCTGGATTTACAGACAGTAAGCCGAAGAGAAAGTGAAGTTCTAGCTGCCGCTAAAGCAAATGAAGACCAATTTGCGACTAATTTAGATTCTTTGCAGAAACAAGTTTCTATTATACAGCTACAAAAACAGAGGGAGATCGACAAGGCCGTAGGCACTTCCCGCGCAAGAGCTGCTGGAGCAGGGGTTGTCGTCGGTAGCGGTGCAACGGCTGAAGTTTCTAAGGATATCTCCTTATCAGGACAACTGGAAAAAGCCTCTATTGCTTTAAGGGCAAGGGAGGCCGAAGAACGTCTTAATGAAGAAATCTCCAAATCCCGTAGAGATGTCTATGTAGCATTACAAAATGTTGAGGCTGATAGGCAAGTCTTAGATTTCAACTATAATGTAGCTGCACGGCAGCAAGAGTTGTCTATACAACTTCGTGATATAGAGCGTGATATGAAGATAGAATCTCTTAGAACTGGCGCACAGGTTATTCAGGCTGGTCAAACAGATCCCGCTCTTGGCGCATTTAATGTTGCGCTAAGAGGCATAGGTAGAATGAGGGAGAACCCGTTAGACTAATGGCAGAGCAAATACAAAAAGGCAGGCAATTTGGAAGTGGGCGTTTCTTGAACGTCAAGGAATTCAATTTTAATGCCGCTAATATCCCCCGCGCTGGAAAACCGCAAAACCAGTATCTACAGCAAGCCGATGCTGCTATGGGAATTGTTGAATTTGCAGCAGAGGAACGCAATTCTGGTATTAGATCGAAGTACCAGAAAACCCAGAGTGAAGTAAATCTTGTTTGGGAAACAGCCTATCAAAAAGCAAAAGCAGAAAACCCAGATAGCCCTGAGATCTGGACAAAATCAGCAGACGATGAAGCAACCAAAATAATTGATAGCAACACTGAGAAGGGAAATCTTCTAACCAATATTCTCTTTAACGATGATGCTGTGAAGGAAAGGCTGGAAACTTCATTAATTAGGCACAAAGCCAATAAAGCTGCCGATGTTCAAGATGGCAGATTTCAAGCAAGGCTGCGTGATTACGCGCTAACTCAATCCAATAATATGGATAAATTTAGGGAAGCATTGGGAAATTGGGATAATTTAGCATTAGCTGGTTCCGAAGGCATTATATTTAATTCTAGCGAAGAAAGGATAGAGCATAATCTACTACAGACAAGGTTCGTCCGTGACAGAGCAATGCAAGATTTTAACGCATTTAGCGATAGCTTGAAAAAAGATTCGCAACTTACACTAGATAAGAGAAAAGAAATGGAGCGTTCGTATTTACAGGAAATTAGTATTAGTATTATTGATTTCTATACGAAAGCAGACCCCTATCATGCGGATAGTTATTTTAAAGCCGTAGATCGTTTATCAGCCAACAACAGATATAAGAAAATTCTTGGTGATCAGTATTCAACATCTCTGAAGAAAACGCTCACTGATACAAGAGAATATATGACTAAGGTTTTTGATGATAAAACTGACGCGGCTGTTGGCAAAGACTTGTTTAGAATTAGGCAGAATTTAGATAAAATAGAAAAGTCTCAGGCTGATTCAAAAATAACAGACAATCTGTCGGACTTATCAAAATCATCTTTTGATTCAACCCATGAAGCGCTTATCAATTTATCTCGTCAGGTGTCTGAGCTAAAATCTAGGACCCATTTGAATGCTCAGGGCCGGAAAGAATTTGTTCTATCTGTAGAACAGCGTAATCAATTAACTTCAGAGTTCGATAAAGTAACCGTAGGTGTTTTAAAACCCATGTATGATAGCATTGCCGTAAAAGCCGCTATCTTAGTTGGGGATGAAAATTATGCCGACCCGTCAACATTAAACAATGCTACGTTACTCCTAGAAAACTATCGTAAAAATGATCCTCGCGGTTTTTATCAATTATTATCTACTATTTCCCAAACATCCAGAAATGAGTTTGAAGCACTCATTTTACGCATTAAGAGTCAAGAGAAACAGCTTGCAGGAAAGCAGTGGCGGGAAAAATCTCTGCATGATTTCGACAATATAAATTCTCTTGCTTTTACCCAGATAAAAACAGATCTTACCTCGTTAATCGTAGATTCAAAAAATCTTCCAAAGGAAGAGGCGCTTATTAAATTACAAACATTTTTAACAACTGTTAATGACGAATATTTTAACAGAGTCCTTTCGGAAAATAACAGGTATTTTCATCGCTCTGATTCTGCACAAAAAGTATTGCACGCGGGATTGAGAAAAGATCTGTCTAAAATTTTAAAGGATTCTTGGGTACAAGTTGATCGTATAAATTTGGGAGGTGATGTGTCTGAAAATAGGGATGCGTGGCCCGCTATTGCCCCGTTAATATTTTCAGATGTTTTTGGGCAGGTCTTGGCTTCTAATCGGTCAAAACATGCTACCCAGTACAAAGCCGCTATAACTAGGCGTGTGCGTGGTCGGACCGATATATTAAATAATTTCTTAACTGATTCTAATATTAAGATAGGCAGAGTATTGCCGAGCCTTAAAAAAGATCTTTTTGAATTAGCCCAACTGAACCATAGTCCTCCTGAAGTTTTTGATGCGATTGAAATTAATTTTAGCAGCACCGCAGGACTTTTTAAGCAACTTGGACGGGATAGAGACAACACTAGTGCATTAATAAATGATCCGGATTTAAGTTCTAGTGAAAAACTAGGCGCTCCAAATGTTGGGCTGATTGCTTCTAACCAGCGCCTCGACACCCTTATTAAAATGCTTGACACCCCTGGAATTGACGACGGGGTGCAGTTTACTTTTGGCAATGATGTGTATTCTTTTCCTCCGATGCCTGTCGATATAGCTTCTGCTCTTTACGGAGAAGGGAGCGCGGGGGCAAATTTTAAAGGTTTAAGAGACGCTCTTATAGCTCAGAGAGATAAAAATAACCGCATTATAGCCTCTATGAGCACGAATATTATTGATCCTGCGGACGGAAACCATGCTGTAAAAGATCTTGAGCTTAACAGGCTAGTGACATGGAGGGGTCGTACTTCATCTGTACTAGAACATGCCCTACTAGATCCCGCATCTGGGCATGGCGCTGAATTAGCGCGAAAGATCAAAGCGCATCCGTACCTTATTTTTGGAATTTCTGATCAACTATACCAGCGTTTTAGCCAAGGATTTATATCGCTAGGGAAGGTGACTGAAGAGGAGAAGATAAACGAGAGCAAAGCGCTACTTGCCCTTGGAAAGATGGCCTTTCACGCTAACTCATTACTTGAGTCCCGCCGTATTGCGGCTCCAAAATCTCTTAAAGATTTAGCCCATAGCTTTAAGCTAAAGAGCGACCAAATTTATGCTGATGATCCTTCTGGTACTGTTGCTGCAATGGGAAGAACATTGCAGTTACTCCAGTCTTTTGACGCGAAAAGCGGGGAGAGTCGGTATAATAATTTAGGCCCGACGTGGGGAACGCCTGATCCTGACAACCAAGATCCTAGATATGCTCTCACGCAAGGTCAGATAGATAAAGCTACTGATGAGGCTGTAGAATACGCAATAGATGCCAATAAATCTATCTATAGACTCGAGACGGTAAGAAATTTTGGGGCTATTGAGGGCTTTGTAAAATCTGGTTTAGATATGACTTCTAGGACTGGCGCTGATGATCTTTCGGTTGGTTCGGAAGATCAAGCAAAAATAATAATTGATGAAGGCATGAGAACTAATCAAATAGGGTGTACTTCGGCCACTCTTGGATCTGAACAGGAAATTTCCGACACGTGCGAACTCGGCATAAATCCGCTTGAAGGCGGATTTCCTACTATACACAGTGATTTTATTAAACAGTTTTTCGGAGATGACGGCGCATTCAACGCAAAAGCTGTGTTCTCAAAAGCCTTTGTAACTATGAGTCTTCTTGAGGCGATGCACGCAAGAGATTTGCCTATAGAGCAAGTAAGGCAGGCTATTACCGCAAGCGATGCGGAAAATAATTGGGTTAGGCAGGGTTTTCTAAAGCATGGGGGGAAAAAGGGTTCGGGGATTTTAAAAACTGAAAATGTTTTTTATAACCGATGGGTTGAAATGCTGAATGAAAAGGCCCAGGAACTTTATGGAGAGCCTTTATTCAGAAAGTCTATTTTTGAGCTTCCGATAGAAAAACAATTAGAAATGATCGGTGGGCCTATAAAAGATTTTGTCGCTGATGTTCCTCGAACTTGGCGCGACAAGCCTACAAATATGGGGTCGGGTATCTGGGGTAGTAGGGACAAGAGCTTGCTAGGTATAGCTTCGGGTCGTTTAACGGGTGCTGGAGCTAGAGCTTCCGCACTTGGAGATCCAGGTTACAATTCAGTTAGTCCTTATGCGGTTACTCAGAGTCTCAATGGCCCTCCAATATTAATTAATGGAAGGCCTATGTGGAATATTGCTATACGCATTCCTCCATCAAGAAAGTCTGTAGAAGGGGTGTTGGCTGCTGGCGAAACTGTTCCTGAAACAAGCCTTACTCTTAGTAAATTCCAAATGCCGTCAGGAAATGGAAAGTCTTTAGCGGATGGATTTGCTAAATTTGTATTCGATCATATAGAAGGTATTTTGAGAGAGAAGCAGGAATACGCAAGGCAGCTAAAAGAGGACACTGATATAATAAAATTTAACGTCCATGGGGCTTGGTATAAGTAAACAGAATGTAATGACTTACCAACAAATTCAATTTCACTCTCCCGTTACAGGTGGTCCTATTGACCAAACACCTGATTTTACCAGGACCTTAGGTGCTATATACAATCTTGAAGATCCCTTTCGCAGTGCATTTTTAAACAAGGCATTTGGCCTTTCCCAAGGATTTTTGGGATTTGAGGATGTCCCACAAGAATACGATGCTAGATTCGATCCTTTAGAAAAGATGATGAAGGATGGCAACCTAAATTATTTTAGGCTTTTGCATACAGCAAAAAACGAAGAGCATTACGATCTATTAAAAAGAAAGGCCGATTGGGAAAATAACGAAAAAGAAACTATAGCCCAGTCTGGTATCGGAGCAAGTCTTTTATCTGGTTTACTGGTTGGGACAGTCAATCCTTTAAATCTTGGTGTTGGCTTAGTCAGTGGAGGCGCTACAACTTTTATGGGAGCTGCTTTTAGAGCAGTTGCTTCTTCTGTAGTTGCGACAGGACTTACTGAAACGACTTTACGGCAAACTCAGGTTGACAGAACCCTAGAAGAATCTGCGATGAATATCATGGGGGATATGATTATAAGTACGGCTTTTGGCAGTGCTTTTTACGGGGTATCCAAAGCATTTAAAATAACCCCAGAGCATATTCGCAGAAAGGTTGTTAATGAGTATATGAACGGTTTGCCGTTTGCAAGTGAAGCCGTTGACGCTGGCCCTCAACTGGGCATACGGCCTCAAACTAGATGGGGCGATAGGGCTACGGACCATTCTGTAAGAATCCCCCCAGTAAGCGCGGGAAGGGCCGAAAAGAGTGATGTAGTTGTTGGTGGCGATCTTCCTGGTTGGAGAAAGGGCGATCCTCAACCAAGTGCTTGGTATGATGAAAAGAATCATCAAATTTTAATAGACTGGGAGAGAGTTGAAGCTGATTTTGAAGCTAAGGCTTGGGAAAATACTACAGTAAAAGGCGTTACACCTTTAGAGGACGAATGGTTCCGTCATAATGGAGTTCTTAATCTTGAGCGTTACAAGGACTTCGTTCGTCAGCATGAATATCTTCATACTATCCATAAACGCCTTGATGGGGAAACTGTGGGTGCTTATGAAAACCGTATAAACAGGTATTCTCTTTTATTATTACAGGCAGGTTCCGAGCAAGGGGTGGCTTTTAGAACTATATCTGAATCTGTACATGCTAGTCATGCCCAACAAATACTCGCAAGGTTCGAGGAAGATACGCCAGGAGTACATGATCAAATGGTCATGGAGGGGGCTTTTGGATCTTGGGGGGCAAGTATACATCCAGACGGCACGGTTGACGGCACCATAGCCCCCAAGCAAAGAAATTCCCAGGAGGCTATTGACGTAGCCGAAAAAGAGATCGGGGTTGATCCTATAACGGGATATTCTGATGAGCAATATTTTGGTGTGATGTCGTGGACAACGAAACTTGCAAGAGCTGTAGGGGGCCTGGAAAAGCTGGGGCTTAATCCAATGTTGAGAGTAGCTTCATCTATTTTTCCAGAGTCTCGTTTAGCTGGAATACGCCTTACTCCTACGCCAATGAATGAAGGTAATTTTCTTGGACATACTACTCCTGGTGATGTGGCTACAGCAAGTAACGCACGACAAGTGCAGATTGCAGAGGCTTTGGCCCGTGGTGAAAAGACTTTTATCGACTACAGGCTGGGTCACGAAACGGGTGACATGCCGACTACATTTCAGCAAATGGCGGAGTACGCCCGATCACAAAAAGAACGGGGATTTAAAGAAAACCCGACAGATAAAACGCGGTACATCAAAGAATTCCGAGAGCGTGTCTCTAAAGGGTTGCGGTCAGGTGATGTAGACGAAAATCCTATAATAGATAAGCACGTTAAATATCTTAGAGAATTGCTTGATAAATTGACTAAAGAAGCTGAAGATCTTGGTCTTTTTGGTGCAGCAGACGCTCCTCTTGGGGCCATGTCTCTTATGGGCGCTAAGAGTTTCTTACCGAGGGTATGGCTTCAGGATGTTCTTGAAAAGAACCAGGATGATTTAACTAATGTTATCATGGAATGGCAGATTACTAACAAGGGTAGGGAGGATGCGCCTGAGTATTTAGCAAAATTAATCGCTAATCCGAAGAAGCATAAAAAGTTTGTACGCAATCAACTTATTAGCGTTGGGCGTAAGTTGCACAGTGTCGAAGATTTCGATATTGAAATAACTGACGTAGCTGGGACATTCAAGGGCAGGTCCATATGGGTGGACGACATGGTCCTGGCTGGAGAGAACACTCTTAATAAATCGTTTTTAGAAAACGATATCAATATGATCTTGAGGCAGTGGATGCCTAAAATGCACACTGATATTGAACTTGTAAGAAAGTTTGGCAGTGTGACAATGGAAAAACAGTTTTCTCAAATACGCGCTAGAGCTGTTAAAGATGCCGCCGAAAATAAAGAAAAGGTTTTTAGTAAGGAGCTAGAGCATCCTGGTAAGAAGCAATCTGAAGACGAGCTTATAAGAGAAGCCCTGCTAGAGGTTGAAGGCAGAGGCGGCATGGAATCCGATCCTATCGTTAAAAGATTTAGAGAGCTTGCAGAAATATCTGAGAAGGCCAATAAAGAAAGCGATCCTGATTTTGGCAATTACATGGATTTTAGGGAGCGTGTTCGGACTAAATACGGAGAAGAAGATTTAGACGCTATAACTAAAGAACAGTTAGAGATACTCGCTACCGCACGTGAAAAGTCTACTCCAGAGATAGTCGAGACGACAAAATTAGCAGAAAAGGATATAGCTGACTTATCTGCTATGAGAGATATTATGCGGGGTACTTATGGGCTAACCTCAGATCCTCTTGCTATATCTTCAAGATTTGCGCGTATGCTAACTGATATGACCCATTTATCTTTGATGGGAAACGTAGCGGTGTCTTCTATTCCTGATGCTGGCCGCATACTTATGGTGAACAGGCTAGAGGGTATAAACGCTCTTAAATTAGCATTTACCGACTTTAAAAGATTTCGTCAGGAGATGAAGTCTATGGCAAGAGATGTTGGTGTTGGCCTAGATATGTCCCTTGGCACTACCGCGCAGTCTTTGTTTTATTCTGGGGATATCCCTAGATACACTGCTGGAGAACGTCTCATAGGACGCTTAACTGATATCCAATTTATTGTTAATCTTCTTAATCCCTGGAATGCTATAATCAAGCAATCTGCTGGTATCGCTACTGTCTCCCGAATTATTAAAGATGTGAAGAAAGCCAACAAAGGAACTTTAAGCGCAAAACATACAGCAAAATTAAGTGCTGCTGGCGTAGACCAAGAATTTGCAGATAGACTTCTTGCTTTACATTCCAAGTATGGTGAAAAGGTCAGAGGCGTAGAGATACCTAACGCATCTTTATGGGACTTAGAAGATGCTGATTTAGGTTTTGATGTAGGCGAGTTTCTATTAAGATTTCGTCAAGTTCTTTCTCGCGAAGTAGATCTTCAAATTGTTACTCCTGGCGCGGGAGACATGCCATTATCTTTAAGAAAATCTCCTCTCACGGATGCTGTGACCAATAGTCTTTTGGGTAAACCTCTAACAGCAGAGGATATCAAAACCGGAAATTTTGATCCTGCTGCCCAAGTTGGGGATCGTCCAGGTCAATTTGGCAAACACTCTCGCATTAAGAGAGAAGCGGCTGCACTTTATCCCCATCTTGGACGCCTATTTGGTGTTTATAAATCTTTCATCGCTGGTTCTTGGGGGCGAGTTCTAATACCCGCCCTTCAAAATAAAGACGCTACAGAATTGATGGGGGCTTCGACTATGATCATTCTTGGCGGCATAGTCAAAAGTCTCAAGGACATGAGTTATGATCGTCCAGGCCCAGAGAGTTTAAAAGGATTTCTTCTTGAAGGATTTGATCAAGCTGGGCTAGGTTCCTGGTTTATGTTTGCTAATTCTCAGGGAGAGGCTTTATTAGATGTTGGTTTAAGGCCATTACTAGGAATGCCTAGATTTGAACCAAGTCTCAGATGGCAAGCATCTTCTGTGTTCGGGGCCAGTATAGGGCAGTTAATAAGAGCGGGTCGCTTAGTAGGTGATGTAGGCGGCGCTGCTATGGGTGATGATTTTTCCTCGTCTTCTATGACAAATGCTATTAGACTGGTGCCAGGACAAAGTTTATTCTATCTCCGACTGCAAAAATTGTTTGGGCTTGAAGAGGGCTATAACACTCTCTTTGGAAATGAGGCCGCTGTTGGAGCTAATTAATGACTATATCATCTGCTACAAATAAGGTTTCTTATAGTGGGAATGCTTCCACTACTGTCTTTGCCTACGCCTTCCCAATAACTGCTGATGCAGATTTAAAAGTCTATATCAGAGTAACGGCTACAGGCGCAGAGACATTAAAGAGCCTCAGTACACATTACACTGTCAGTGGCGCTGGGGGCGCTTCTGGCGGCAATGTAACCTTTACCTCGGGTAATACTCCTGCAAGTGGTGAAACCGTTGTTATCATACGTGACGTTCCTGCTACACAAAGCCTGGATCTTGTTGAGAATGACAGCTTCAGTGCGGAAAGCCTGGAGGATTCGCTTGACCGTGTGACAATGATCTCCTCCGATGTGAAGGAAGAGTTGTCGAGAACAATCAAGTTGTCTCGTACTAATACGATGACATCCACTGAATTCGCCAATAGTGCCGCTGACCGCGCATCCAAAGTATTATCATTTGATAGCTCTGGCGAACTGTCTGTTACTCAGGAACTGGGAACCCTGAAGGGTAACTGGGCTGCTTCGACTGCTTATGTTCTTAGGGATCTTATCAAGGATACCTCTAATAATAATATATACATCTGCGTAACTGCACATACATCTAGTGGTAGCCAGCCTATATCTTCAAACACCGATTCAGCTAAATGGTCGCTTATCGTAGATGCTGCATCGGCTACCACCAGCGCCACTGCTGCGGCCACCTCTGCACAACTTGCTGACGACTACGCTGTGAAAACTTCGGGAGCTGTTACTGGATCGGACTTCTCCAGTAAAGCCTGGGCTGTAGGCGGCACCGACGTTACCGATACAGCATCAAGAGGCCCAGCCAAAGAATGGGCAATCAATCCCGAAGACCAGACAGTCGATGGCACAAGCTATTCCGCTTTACATCACGCCACCAAGGGCGCGGCATCAGCTACAGCAGCCGCATCAAGCGCATCTACGGCAAGTACCGCAGCTACTACTGCAACTAATTACGCTACCAAGGTGGACGGCGCGGTCACAGGTACAGACTTCAGTGCAAAATCCTGGGCTATCGGTGGTACTAATGTCACTGATACGGCGTCAAGAGGCGCTGCTAAGGAGTGGGCTATCGAGGCCGAAGACAATACGGTTGCTGGTGCTGGCACCTATTCGGCTTTACATTATTCCGCTAAGGCGAGTGCCTCGGCTACGGCGGCGGCTTCCAGCGCAACATCTGCTGCTGCAAGTTCTGCTGCGTCATCGGCTGCTGGTCTGACTTATACATACAGCACAACGACTGCAGATGCTGATCCAGGCACGGGTGTCATCCGATTTAATAACGGCACGCTATCCAGTGCAACTGCCGCGTATATGGATGATACCGACGCCAACTCGGTAGACGTATCTACCCATCTGCTGACCTGGGATGACAGCTCGACTACATCCAATCGCGGCACCCTTAAAATGGTCAAGTCTGGGACGCCTTCGACCTATGCTTTGTATACGATCTCTGGCGCGTCAACGGATGCCTCTGGTTACGTTAAACATGCGCTAACACACGTCGCCAGCAACGGCAGCTTCAGCAACAGCGATACTGTGATCATCCACAATACGCGGTCTGGAGATACCGGCTCATTTTCATCTGGCGCGGTTGATCTCAACGGTGAGAAGCTGACGCTGGATGCAAACGGCAATACGTCCATCCACGCATCAACCGACGATCAGATCGACATCGAGATTTCTGGTGCTGACGATTTTAGGTTTACTGCAAACAATTTTAACGTGCTGTCAGGCTCGACATTAACGATTGATTCTGGCGCAACGATCACAAACTCTGGCACTGCGAATGGGTTTGGTGTTGACGCAGAAAGCGCGTATGCTGGCGTCCTACAGACGAATGCCAATTTTGTAGACCAGGTTATATTTGGCCCCTCAGTAGACGGTCTTCCGTGGGCCGGATTGTGGAGCAAGGCCAGTGTATTTTCTAGCTTAATGTTAGCCACCATAGAAGATGAAGGAAGCAACACAGAGATAAACATCTGGGATTTAACGGAACAGTCAGCAGGAGCAATAAGCACAACGCCATTAGCTACAGTAGACTTAGCCAGTGCCGCCACTCCAACATCTGTAGCGGCTTGTATGGGCTATATCATCGTAGGTTCCGAAGACGGGACTCATATTATAGACCCTCATTCTGGATCGTGGGCGGAACGCACTGATGGCTGGCCCAGATCATTATCCACCAGTACAATACCAGCACTTGTAAATAATGATGTCCAAGCAGTCGCGGCAACTATTAGTGATAGCGCACCTTTTGATCCCAGAACTGGCGGCTTTATTCCGACGTTTGCTTGTACCTATGGGACAGGCGCGGCTGAAGCCTCAATTATTAAAGACAACGGCGTTGTTTACGACCATACCTCTTTTACGGTTTCTGCTGCTGGGGCTAAAGCAATAGGGTTCATTGGTCAGGAAATTTATTTCGGGTGCGAAAACACCGGAGACACGATCCGCCTTTCCACCTTACCAATAGCAGCAATTCAAGCGGATGACTGGGCAACCAATAACACTCTCAAAAAAGCTAGAGCAAGCGATAACTTTTTAGGCTGCGACGGCGGTTCTGCGTTTTCTTACGAACAAGCCGTTTTTGCCGACTCTGACGGATTGTCTATATACCGTGATCCAGTAAATACCTCTAGCGCCCAAGAAGGTCTGACGGCGATGATAAACCGGACCTACAACACGGGGTATTTTTCTTATGATACTAAAGGAACGTGGTTAGCCAACAGCAAAACAGTAGATAGATCTGGAAACGGCAACACCCTCACGGAAAACGGAACTGTGACTGAAGCCGCTGTAGCCTCCGGTGCGGAGTTGAATGGCTATAGCGGCTGGTCTACTAGCAATTATTTTGAAACGCCCACGGCTGATGCTGACATTGAGATGGGAACATCCTCATTTCACTATGGGTTCTGGTATAAGACGGGCGGTGCCAGCACAAATATAGCCTGTTACTACCGACATGCCACCACAGGTGCTACACCGCAATGGGGTTCTTCTCAGACAGCATCTCAGGTTGCGGCAACGATCAACGACGGAACAAATGCTGCTACCGCAGAATGGGATTCTGGCACAACTTTCGACAATCTATGGCATAAATGTGATGTCGTTTGGGACACCACGCCAAACACTTTATCACTGTATGTTGATGCAGTATTGGTCGCTACAGCAACTAACACCTCCGTTGGCAGTGTCAGCGGCGGATCAGGATTCGCTCTTGGAATTGGAGCGACGGCGGAAGGTGCGGCGCCTTACGCTGGCAGCTTATCACTATTTCGTCTATCAACCAGGGTACCAAGCAGCATTCAAATCCGACAGGCTTACGAGTCTGAAATAGGTATGTTTGCCGCTAATGCCGAATGTCTTCTTCAGTCAGGCAGCACGGATGCTGTTATTGGAGTGGATATTGACCCACTTACAGAAAAGGTTTTGGTCACGCAGACGGATGCCGTCACGGTCTTCAAAAAAGGCGGCTTAGTCGTAGATTCAAAACCAACTGTTAATTCTGGTAATAGCGAAAAAGGACGACTATGGGGCGACTTACGCTCTGAACAGAACTCAGCTAATGCTTATGTGACTGCTCCAGCAAACGATCAACGGCAAATCAACGAAATGGTGCGGGGGTTAGCTAATGATTTGCCGAAAGGTGTCGATCTGTCGAAGGCGAAAGCTCTGCTACTGATGGATAATAGTGCAGGTATAGATAGCTCGTACAACATAAAAAGCATTACAGATGTTGATGCGGGTATTCAGCAAATCAATCTTGGCATGCCGATGAAAAGCGATCAGTATTTTATTGTTGGTTCAAATGCTACCAGTTACGACAGATTTTTTAGCGCTTGGGACACTTATCGCTACCGAGACAGCTTTCGTGTGTATATGTATCGCGTCTCGACATCAGCCTTGAATAGTTCCGCTGTGGCGGTGGCCGTTTTTGGGGAAGCAGAAAATGAATAAAATATTAAATGCTGACGGCAGTGTTACTCAAATAGGTGATGCTGGGTCGATCAGTGGCATACTTGCCGAAATCTCAGAGGAGAACACCATACCTGCCGAGCGTGATGACGATGGTGTTGTGACAAAAGAAGCCGTGGTTCCAGATATGTCCACGCTGGCTATTGAAATTACCGACGAAGACTTAAAGACGCATCCTTGGCGGGTGCCTCGCGTCCGTCGATACCGCCTCAAGGAGATCCGAACAGAACGAAACGCCAAGCTAAAAGAACTTGATCTTGAATATCAATTAGCGGATGAAGGTGTGCATCCAGACGGATTAGATAAAGCTGCTGTAGCTGAAAAGAAAGTTATACTACGTGATCTTCCGCTAGTCGCAGAAGCTGCTTTAGCCGATCTGACAAACACAGACGACATCACCGCTTACACGCCATCTGAACTCGAATGACCCGTCTCCTTGCCATATTTGCTTTTATATCTCTGTTAGTATTTCTAATAGTTAGACCTGCTCTAAGTCAGATTCCTACTATTTGTCAGCCACACTCAAAGATCAAAGAGTTTCTCGAAAAGAAGAACTTTGAAGTCCTGGTTGCTCAGGGTTTAGCTGGAAATTCCCTCTTCCAGCTTTATGCTAATAAGAAAGGAGAATGGACTGTTCTTATTATGCGTCCCCAAATGCAAGGACTCGCTTGTATTCAGGGAGCTGGAACAGCTTTTGAGCTGACCGGAAATGAATACCCTGAGATCCCTAAGAAGAAGAAAGGCGACCCCGCGTGACCATCAAGCCAGAGAACCTCGATGCGGCGGCTGCTAGTGGCGGCAGCATCGTAAGTCTTTGGAACTTTGTTCTTGGTGGGAATCTCAATATAATTCTAGGTGTTGTTGTAGCATTGCTCTCTGTTGTTGTATTATTGCAACGCTTCCTAATAAACCGCCGAGAGTTAAAAAAGAGTGATGGGCAGAACTCTTCCCAGTAATACCGTTGACGAGCGTTATCAACGATGCTTACAGGCTTTAGCCGATGCTGATGGTAATATAAGCAAGGCGGCTATCAGTCTGGATATTCCGCGCACAACCTTTAGAAGTTGGATTAGTAAAGGTGAGCCTTTAATCGACATTATAGATAAGGCGTCTGAGAAAGCCATTGACTACCCTAACTTTCCTGATGACGACGTTCCTGTAGAAGAGATCATCGAAATACAGAAGCGCAGGTTTACCAAGCGTCAAGAGTACAATAAGTCAAAGAATTGGTTTCCTGTTAGGATACGGCAGCATGGCCCTATCGGAGTCTCCTTCTTCGGTGATCCTCATGTAGATGATAATGGCTGTAACTGGCCTTTGCTGGAACATCACTGTGATCTTCATAGAAAGACCGACGCTCTTTATGGAGTCAACATTGGAGACACCACAAATAATTGGGTAGGAAGGCTGGGTAGGCTCTTCGCGGAACAAGAGACTTCACAGGCTACAGCACGGAAACTAGCCAAATGGCTATTAGCTGATAGCGGTATCACATGGGCTTGCTGGCTCATGGGTAACCACGACTTATGGAACGAAGGCTCTGATATCTTACGTGGAATGAATGCTGCATCTGTCCCTATGGAAGATTGGAGCGCCAAGTTTACGCTGACCTTGCCTAAGACAGAAGTCAGAGTGTGGGCCTCCCATCAGTTTCCTGGCAATAGCCAGTGGAATACCCTGCATGGTTTGCAGAAAGCTGCCTCCATGAAGGACATGGCGCATCTGTATGTAGCTGGTCATATCCATCAATGGGGTATGCACCAGGAGGAAAGTCCTGAAAGACAGTTCGTCTATTGGCTGATAAGAGCCAGAGGTTATAAATTCATTGATAAATATGCGGAACTTCTAGGACATGAGCCGCAGCAAGAAGGGGCTGCTATAACAGCTATCATAAACCCTGATACAGATAGTATGTCTGGCATGATACAATGCTATGCCGACATGGATGCCGCAGTAGATTATTTAAACTGGCTCAGGAGTAAGCTATGACCCCTACGGCTATAGTAAAACTGATAGAAACTCTAGGTATTCCTCTTGCTGTAGCGTTAGCTGGCGGCGTAGCTTTATGGAAACTTATTGCATTTGTTCTGAAAGACCTGAAGAATGACATTGCTGACAAGCAGGATGACTTACAGAAGTCTCTGTCTATGCAGCAGGTTATGATCATTAAGTTAATTGACAGGGTACGCACCCTGGAGATAAACCAGATGACAGCTTACACCGCACTGATAACTGCTTCTGATGCTGACCTGCCTGAATGGCGTCGTACCAGAGCAGAGCGTATAGCTGAATTACGGGAACAGATAAAGGATGTTTCCCATAATGGCGAGGGCGAGACATGAGGATTTCGGATCACTTTAGCTTATGGGAGTTAACCAAGTCGCAAACCGCGGAGCGGCTTAATATAGATAACCAGCCTAATGAAGAGGTTTTATCCAATCTGAAAGATCTATGTAAGTCAGTCCTTGAGCCTATAAGAACTTACTATGGAATACCCTTCTCACCTTCTTCTGGATACAGATCTGAAAAACTTAATAAAGCAATCGGGGGATCTAAGAATAGCTTCCATTGTTTAGGAATGGCGGTTGATTTAGAGGTTCCTGGGATAAGGAATCCAGACCTAGCCCGTTGGATACAGACCAACATTGTATATGACCAGCTTATACTGGAGTGCTGGACAGGCAAGGAGGGGAGCGGCTGGGTACACGTAGGAACCGCAACCTATCCTCGAGGGCAGGTGATGACCTTTACGTCAGGTAAAGGCTATATGAACGGATTCCCAGCTTAGGAGATAAAGATGCTTGGTGTTTTAAGTGCGATAGCTGGCCCTGTAGTGAAGGGCTTGTTTAACATTATTGACCAGACTGTCGAAGACAAGGATCAGGCAGCTAGGATAAAAGCAAGCATAGCTTCCCAGCAGAACGAACTTATTCAAACTGAATTGAAGGGTGCCATAGAGATCATCTTGGCTGAAGCCAAAGGCAACTGGCTACAGCGTAGCTGGAGGCCGCTGCTGATGCTCTCTGTCATGGCTATTGTGGTCAACAATTATATATTGTTTCCCTACCTATCCATGTGGACTACTAAAGTAGTAGTATTGGAACTTCCTGGTGGGTTGTGGGCTTTGTTGACAACTGGCGTGGGGGGTTACGTGGTGGGGAGAAGCGGAGAAAAGATTGCTCAGTCTATAAGGAAATAGTCTATGGCAAAGAAATGGATCAAAGACGCTATCAAAAGGCCAGGAGCCTTTAAGCGCAAAGCAAAGAGGGCTGGAATGTCTACTAGACGATATGCTTCTAAAGTCACACGAAAGGGATCTAAGGCTTCTAGCAGGACTAAACGTCAAGCTAATTTGTCTAAGACACTATCTAAGATGAGGAAGAAGCGTTAGATTCTTTGTATGGAAGGATCTAATTTATATACTGATTCTGAAGGAATGGGCGAGTGCATGTCCTGCGGGTCATCATTATTTTTCACTGTCTTTGATGATAGCAGTGATGAGGATGCGGTTCTAATCGCTATTAAGTGTGCAAAATGTGGGACTATGTACAGACCGCAGAATTTATATCATTGAAAATAGATCTATTGGAAGCAGCCTCCGACTATTTCGTAGTTGTATGTTACATAGTCATTGCATTTTAAACAGAATGCCTTGTATGGAGTACCATTTTCGAGCCTCGATTTTACTTCATAGCCCATAGCTATTTGTGGGTAATGAAATTTTTCTGGGTCTTCATTTAATTTAGCCCACATTTCCACTAGAACATCATCGGTATTACAGTTTAAGCAAACTATGGTGCTTTCAGTCATTAGTTTCTTCCTTATATAAATAATCTACTTCTAACCTTATTTTCCAAGCAAACTCACCCTCGTCACTGCAATAATCTTCAATGAATGAGGTTGTTATGTGTGCGGGTAATTTAGCTTCTTTCAGTAAGCCACTAATCGCTTCTACAGCCTCCTCAAAGCCGTCACTTTGATGGCTATCATTAAATATAATCAGCTTCTCGTTTGATTTATCCATCTGTAGTATTAAGAACGTGTTCTCTTACAAGACGAGAACCAAGCTCAGACCATTTATGTTTCTGGTTCTCTTCACGCTCTTCCTTTGCGTCCTCTAGGATCTTGTCGATAGCTGGTTGTTCTACGCCGAGATCATTTAATTGCTGTTCCGCATGATAATCTTCCAGATTACCTTCTCTAAGCTCAGAGATTATGCTGTCCATCTTCCGGTTCTTCATAAACCACATCATTGCCGTTCTCCCTTGATTGATGGGCTAGTAGTGTGTAGCCAGCCATATCAACATAGTGATCTTCCGCATGGCTACCGTCTTTGATTCTGGATATCTTCTGCAGGACGTTCATTATTGCCACATCGTGCGGCGTGATTTCTGCTTTTCCTCTTACATACGTCGTCCAGAATTCTGCTGCTGTTGTACTTTGTTTACGAAAGTCTCCATGTATTTTAACTCTATCGTTGATAGCGTCCATTGCTTTCGCAAATATGCTTTTGATTTTGATCATTATAAGTCATCCCATTGAGTTGTTTTTGCATATCTTATGGACTCCAGCTCTTTCATAGAATCTTTTAATTCATCTTTGACGATGCTTTGCCAGTATGCTGAAAAGGCGTATCCAGCATTCCATCGTCTAGCCGCATGGGTGTCTTCTGGATATGGGCAGTCTTTTGCGCCAGCAATGTATGATATTACACCATGTCTTAAACAGACATCATCCCACGGGAGATCGAAGCGTTGTTCACCCCATTGAGATTCGTCAATGAATTCACTTTTAACTTCTAATGCTGTTATTCTGGTGATGATTTCTTCTAGCGTAGAAATTTCCGGTGTTTTGGGTTCACCGTTGCTTAGGGTTCTAGCTCTATTTAGGCGATCCTTTTTCTGCATGAACTCTCCACTCCTGAGCTGTTCCGTTTGTTCCTTTAGTTGCTAGAAAGGTTTTGAAGTATTGTTCTACCCATTCGGGTATGGCCTTTTTCCCATTGACCATCAGAGTAACTGTCTTTTTAGTAAGACTTAGAGCTAACGCTGTATCTACAATGCTCATTTTGTTATTAAGCATTTGTCTTTGAAGTTCCACATGCGACATCATATTCGTTAAATTCCTCTGATAATTTTATTACTCTTGCATGGAGTTTTGGGTAACTTGGGCTTGATCTGTTGCCTTTAGTCTTACCCCATAAGATTAAAATCTGTCTGCCTACTCTTTTGCGTGTCTTATGAGCCATTTTCTTTTTATTTTTCAGGGCTTGCTGTACAATGTTTGAAAGCATCATGTATCTTTTGCAATACCCTGCGAAAGAATCATCAGTCCACGCCTCTTTGATGAATTCTTGAATATCCTCTCCTGTCACGGCGCACCTCCAGTAAACTACCTACAGTTACTTGTATCCCCTCTGGCGCTAGGGCTTTTAGTTCTTTTTTAGACTTCTCATGCTTCGCAGCCGCGTCTTTGGTTTCAATGTAGTCCATTGATGCGCTGTGAAACTCGTTATGGCTAGGATGTTCTGACGTAATCTCTACTCTACCCGCTATAGTAATCTTGCCTTTTGGTATAGGCTTACCTTCACGTGGGGGTGTTTTAGTGACTACGCACCGCCAGAAATCCTTAGCTACCGGAAGATACATCTTCAGCCATTCATCGTCACGCATAATTTCACAGTATTCTGGGTCTGAATTCCCGAAGATCACTGATAAATAAGCTGATTGGGTGTCAGTTACATACATATTATGCTGAAGTTGTGGGTAATATCTCTCAATCTGAGTGTCTATATTACTTCTGTGGCTGGTATGTTTTGCTTCAAATAGGCTTCTATGGCCCTGAGAGCCGTTTACAAAGCCATCTGGTTGGCAGACTAAGTAGGACTCATCTTTCGCCTCATGCAGCCCTCTAGCCTCTTCAGAGCGGTCTACAGACATTCCCGACCTCATACTGAAGAATTTTGCGTTCAAATCTTCTGTTTCTACGCCTAATTGTACACGGAATACGTTTGAAAGGTCTTCTGGGGCGTCTTCTCCTATTAAAATACGCCATTCTGAGTACGGTGTACGTCCAAAATGATTGCCAGTTGCTATGACACAGGCCAGAGTACCGCCAATTTTTCTATGTGCTATATATTTGGGGGTCATCATTTCTCCTGTCAGGGTTTCCGATAGTTAAAATTCCTGTCTTAATTGCCCATTCCTGCATAATAGCCTGGAACTTTTCGTCGTTGCCTTGGTTTATGGCTATTAATAAGTCACTGAATGTGCTTGGGGGTGTCATTTTGACGGTTCCTTCTTCACGGGATGGGAGTGGTATTCAAAGATGGGCTTGGTTTGAGAGCGTTTCTTTACTTTTGACGCTTTCATAGAGGTTTTAGCGGAGACTATAGGCTTTTCATTTCCTCTACGGATCTTCTTTTGATATAGAATTACGTTGCCTTTATCAGATTCTCTTCGAGTAATCGTCCGTATTTGTCTGAGATATGATGATTGAGGACTAAGGTATGTGTGGAAGGATGGCGGTTTTTTCGGCTTTCCGTCCTTGTCAAGTTTTGGCTGCGATGGATCTTCAACAAAGATGTAACAATCTTCAATTAAATGACCTATATGGTAGATGGTTGGATGGGAAAGGATGTGTTTTCTCAGAAGAGAGCTATCTGGAAATATCCAATTAACACCAGAATAAGCATCTGGAGTCTGCCAACCAGAGGTTGTTGGAATATGTAAGCTATAGCCTTCTTCGTTGTCTCCCAATAAAGGATTAAATAGACTGCTTTTAAGCATGACTTGCTCAGTCATTTGTTGGCTCCTTTCACCTAAAATTTTTTGGGTCTAAAAACTTGCGGCGGATGACTGAATTTGAATTCAAGTTATACCGCGATTTAAAATATCTCTTGATTCGTTAACAGTATAGTGCGGATGAGGCGTATACTGCATCCAGTCTTTGTAGCGGGTTTAGGAGTTCCTGCTCTTGATGCCGCCGCTCACCAAGTATCAAATACTAGGAAACGCCTAGATCTGGTATGTCGTCAGATAAGTTGGCTGCATTCCCGTAAGTCTGGGGGTTGGCTCCAGAATTACCGGAGGCTGCTTTAGAACGCTGTTGAAAATCGAAACTATCTACGTTCAACCGTATAGCGGTTCCTTCAGAGCCGTCTTTTTTGTTGTAAGTTTCTAGTTTCATTTCACCGCTGACAATAACAGCACTGCCTTTTTTCAGCATGGGCTGTAATGTCTCGCCTCGTTTTGCCCAGATAGAACAATCTACAAAGTGTGAAGTCTGGCTTTCATTGTAGCCTACGTTCACGGCTACTGAAAAATTACAGACAGATGTTCCATTGGGGGTTTTATTCAGTACGGCGTCCCGCGTTAGGTTGCCGCTACAAATATAAATACTACTCATCGTTATTACCTCCTGTATATCGCCAGACTTTAATCTCTCTGGCATGGTTTGTTGTTCGGGTAGATCTTACCCGCTCTCCAGTAAAGACCCAGTTCGGGCCTTTGAAAATACTGCCTCCAACTGGGCCTAGACCGCTTACGTTATGTCTTTGAAGCATGACTATGCCTACGTCGTCTGATGATACTTTTCTGTCTGGCCTGTCCATAGCAATTTCAACAGCAACTTCACGACACTTGTCTAATAAAGTTGGTTGTGCTTCTGCTGCTATTTTCATGCCCTCATCTTTACGCTTTTGACTTTCAGTTTCATCGAATACATCTGCCATAAGGTCACGCGGAAAGGGTCTAATCATAAGTCTTCCTCCTATTCAAATGGGATGTCGTCACCAGCTTGCAGTGCTGTAAGTTTCTGTTTCCGCTCGGTAACGGCTGTTCTTAATTTATGAGATTCCGCTGGAGCTTCCTCGTTTATCAGATCAAGTCTGTCTCTGATTTCACGATTAAAGTATTCGTTAAGATCTGGTAAGTTATTGATTGAATTGATATATTCAATGGAATCTTCACAGAATTTAGTGTGTTGTTCCAATGGTGTTAAATCAGAATTAATCTCACCAATATTTACCGACCTTTCCGATTCTTCTGAGTCGTTTTCTTTTGATGGAATATCTTCTCCTGTGTAGAGATGAATTCCCAAGCCAAAATAGGCAATACATTTAGCCAAGGCTCTTTGGAAAGCATTGCTGACATCCTGTGAGGACGGGTTCTTGATAGCCTTGTTTTGGTAGTCGGTGACTGGGAAAATTTCGGTAACGTCATCGTAATCTATGGAAACATTATTTAACTGCACGGTTACTTGGACATAAGTATTACCTTGCTGGTCCTTCATGTAAGGAAGTTGGCTACCATCTGGTTGCGTGAATAGGTGTTTTTGAAAAGTTGCGTCTGGAAAATGATCTTTAACTATGCTCCAGCCCCAAGACCAGCTTATGTAGCTTAGTTTGCCTTTCTTTTCTATGTGGTTTTTATAGGGTACTTTGCTCAGTATTTCCCATGGCTTCAGGTTTACTGTTGTTTCTTCCGTCATTGTCTGCTCCTAGCAGTTTGATATAGTCTTCAAATCTTAGAACAACTAAGTATTCTCCTGGATCTAAGTATGGTTCACAGAGAACCAGATGGTCCTTTTTGTCGATCCATTTTCTTAGTGTTTTAAATCCTGTACCTGTTCTCCGGTACTTAACTTCGACCTTGTATCCATTTACGTGTATATCCCCTGGATCTAACCCCGCTGATTGTGCAGGTTGGTAGGTTTTCTTTGCGTCATGGAATCCAGCATCCTGGTATTTTTTCAGAATTTTTGATTCCCATCTGTTGCCTTTGATCTTTGATTTGGCGGTCATATAGGCATCTCCTCCATATACGGCCCTTCACTACGGATAAGGTATCCTGGCGTATCAGAGCTACCGATATCCATATATGGCGTGTACCTGGATTCAGTCAGACTCAGCCATAGGGCATCGTTTTTACCTTCGCACCTTTCAAGATGATATACTTGGTCAGCCGCTATAGATGCGCCTTCACCACCTCTTAGATTGTGGTCTTGGTTTAATTGGGCAGCGGCAAATATCCAGATTCCCAGTTGTTTGGCTAACCTGGAACATTCAACTGCAACGGCATCGTGATGGACTGCCATTTCAGATCCAGTGCCGCCCCCTATTAATTGCAGGAAATCTATTATGACACCTTTAATATCGTAGGCTTCTACTGCATCGCATATTACATCGCTGAGATATGTCAGCCGTAGTCCTGGGTAGTCACAATAAATTGTATTATTGGCTATGCCATTACCCGCTATTTTCTCGACTTTATCACGTAAAGCATTTTCTCTATGCTTTAGGAAAGCTATTGGATTGATCTTCAGATCACGGCTTACTTGACGCTGTTCAAGTTCAATGCCGTTCATTTCCAGGGCGATCCATAAATGGATGTTGCCAGCTCTGTTCAGATGTCTGCTGATAGAGCCTAGCATCATGGTTTTGCCAGTTTTTTTCCTGGCAGCTAGTGTGTAGAATTTGCCTTGATAAAGCCCTCCTCCCATTGCTTCGTCTAATCGACTGTATCCGGTGGATGTTGCTGTCCCTATATTGTCGTAATTTTTTACGATCTCATTAAGGACTTCTTTTTTAGTCCGAAAAATCGTTTCGGGTTTTTTCATATTTCGCTCCGTGATGGTAAGGGGGGAGAGATTTTACCCTCCCCCTCAGCCATATTACTAAACAGGCAGGAGATTTTCAAATTGTTTTGAGTTACGAAACGCCAAAACAGCTAATTGCCTGTCTTTACGGGAGTCTAGATCGTTACCCTTTTTCCTGGCTTTTGTGTGAGTGGCCCAGGATGTCAGGGTATTCATAAAGTCCCAGACTGTCGCATCGCTATAGTCCGATTCTTCACGGAACTGTGCAAAGAGACGATCTTGAGTTGTTTGTTTATCGGTGAATTTGAGCAGGGATTTGTAAGCGTCACCTTCAGATATTGGGGTGTCGTTCCATAGCTCAAAGTTGTCTCGTTCCATCTTCCAGGCGTCGATTGCTGTCAATGTACCTGCAAAGATTTCTTCCCTTAGTTTCTCTTCGTCAAATTCTCCAGTATGCCGTTTATGAATACCGGATATTGTCTCACCTATTAACATGCCGTTTGAGCATTTTGCTCTGTAGCAACCTGCTTTTACGATTAATGAACAAGATCTGTCGTATGAATCCCAGAGATTGATACTTAGATTCACGCCGTCGTCTTTATATCCTATCCGTTGATGCTCTGCTGGTAGGTTAATGCCGACGAATAGTCTACGTCCTTCATGGGAAGTTCTTATTGTCTCCGTCATATCAGTTATATCAATAGACTCTGAGTTCCTTACGGTTTCTTTTAGGATATCAACTTTCTTTTGGTAAGGAATTAAAGTGTAAACCATTTTAGGAATGGCTAATGTCTTGTCGGTATCAGTACGTTTTATTCGTTGATAGCCAGTAGGTTGACCGTCTTCGTCTAAAACTGGTGTTGAAGCCACTGGAAAGAACGCTTCATCAGTTTGATGATCGTACATATACGTGGTGTCTTCAGGTACGTCTTGAGATTGTAGTTCAATTACTTCATTCATTTAAAATCTCCGTTTTTGATGAAGTTACGTGGAATGCCGCTTATGCGGTTCTTATTATGTTGCCTCTATTATACGAGATTTTGTGTCTATTGTGGTAAGGAATTCCGCACAGTCTTCAACTGTTACGAACTTTGGCCCAATGGGCTTCCTCTGCACTCCGAAAATCCTGTTCGCGCTGACTATTGTCACTCTCCAGTATTTCCCCCGTTTCTGGATCATGAATTTCGGAGGGAATAGGATCTCGCATAGACTTGAAATGATCGGCATTATAGTTCTCCATCTCATCCAATCTTTGATGGGTGTCGTTTATAAATCCTTCGACATCACGTAGTTTTTCTTCGATTTCTTTAATTTGTTTACTGACTGGCTTTTTGGTGCGTTTAAATACACCGCCAATCTTTGCTCTGACTTTCTCATTTCCTACTGCGTATCGTACACCAGTAGTGATCAATGCTTGACCTGTTGTCCTTAAAAGGAATGAGATCATTTTGCTGGCTCCTTTTGATTGAGTTCGTTGTATACTTTCCATTGGATGAGTGTTTTAGCTAGACATTCAGCTTGGTCGTCTGTCAGCTCTAATCCTTTGCCTAGATAAATCCACTCTCTATTCCATACTTTTTGGAAAGCCTTTATTAATGTTTCATTAAATTCCATTAACTCCACTCCTCTTGTTTCGGTCCCTGGAATTTCTTTCCTTGGATAATTTTTAATTTGTTCACTCTAGGGCCATACTTAGCTATAGGATTTCCACACCTATTTCTGGGCCATTTTGGTAATTTTGATTGTTTATTTTTCATTTTATTTAATCCCCGTTTACGTGGATTATAGTTTATTCCGCTCGCTGCGCTCGCGGAACTTTGACCTGACGGATGAAGGGTCGTTCACGTGGAGAAAGGAGTCGGCCCTTGCCGCTCTTACCAGAACTGAATGGGGCTTTAGTCCCATGAAGGGCTGGTTCGGCGGTTAGTGCAAAGCGGCTTTCCTGTAGTTTGTCTGGAAGCATGTGCCAAGCTCCTGTTGTATATAAAATGGTATGATCCCCCTTCCTTGGGATCATTCCTTACAGCCCCGCAGGGAAAATTTTTTTTGAAAATGGGCGTTTTTCCAAGCAAAAGGGGCCAGGTATGCACCTGACCCCTAAGCTGTCCTGCCTCCTAGTTATGCGCGTTTGTTCGCGGCTTGAAGGTGCGAGCGGCGGGCTTGACGTTCTACGGTTTTAACGTCGAGGCCGTGCATGGCGGCGTATACTTCGGGGGTGGTGAATTCTACCGCTCGCTCCCGCTGTGTCCGTGGTGTCGGTGACCAATCGAATCCTAGCAGGTCGGCAAAGTACGCTTTCCCGAAGTGGGCGGCATCTTCTGCTTCGTTAAATTCCTGCTCCGCTCGGTGCAGATTTTCCTCGGTGTTGATAACGGCGCGTCCGTCGATTGTGTCGGCGTCTGGGTTCGCTCCACCTGGACGCATCTCAGCACGTTTTGCGCGATTATGTGCGCGTTGTGCCGCGCTGAGGCCATTGTTAGCGAATTCTGCATCGCGTTCGAGGCTCCCGACATAGAAGGTTAATTTAGTCTCGACCTTTTCCACGATCTCCCCTTCGCGATTGACATAGGACAGATGCCTAAAACGTGTGTGTAGTCCGTCCATTTCTGCTTTAACGGCGTTCTCGATGTCGTCGGTGTTTGGAGGGTTGTAGCCTTTTGATTCTTCGGTTGATGTGTCGATTGTGTCCAGAATTTCGGTTGCCATGTTGTCTTCCTCCGTCTCCATGTTTCGTAGGTCTTTAAGGGTTCTCTGTGCCATTGTGTTAGCTCCTATTGCTGATTAAACGTAAACCGTTCTTTTCTTCTTCTTCCGTCCACGGTTGGGCCATAATTATAAAGCCCTTCGAGCGCCGTGTTAGGTCCTCGATCTCTTCGCTAATGTACTCGTACCAGTCCTCTTCGAAGCCTGTTCCTGCTACGTTATCCAGGTCCTCCATTATGCCC
>VTLG01004092.1_pt1 | contig 38894 bp, 21 predicted proteins | sample 4694571 | NCBI WGS metagenome assembly VTLG01 (sample SAMN12604809, study PRJNA352737) | marine metagenome | biome: ENVO:00000447; feature: ENVO:00000209|ENVO:00000569|ENVO:01000036; material: ENVO:00002151; isolation source: viral sequences binned using virsorter ... | reverse complement strand
AGGATTAACTCTATTTGAATATAGAATATCCCTCTGTTTCTTGCCTGGATTATAAGCAAGTTTTACTGAGTTGAGGATTGTACCTCTTGCAGTACCCGCTGGTGAGAACCAAGGGAACTGTTCAATATCAGTTCTTGCACAACATCCAGCGATGTCACCGTTTAGTGGTACATATCTGAATGTATTATTAAATCTATCGAACATATATTTGTATCCACTATCGAATACACCATATGTTGTAGATGTGATTGGAGCAAAGAATTCAACAACTTTATTAGTCATTGTGTCAATGTTATTAACAGTGACTGTTCCAACTGAAGTATCATTCAAGAATGCTTGTCTGAAAGGTGAAATAAATGCGACTGCATCCTTTCTTGCCTCTGCGACAGCAATACATTTCTCTGCAATTGCCTGTGACAGTTCTTTTGTATGATGAGCAGCACCCATCATAATGAAGTCTACTTCGACTTCTTCAGTATTTGCGAATAATTCGTAACCACCGAGAATGTCATCAACACCTGAATCTAACGCTCCAGTTGTTACATAATCTGTTTTTCCACCGTAGTTTTTACCACCTGTCAGTGATGAGGTGAATACACCTATAACACCAAATCCTTTGTCTGCTGAATCTGCATCTTGGTCCCAAGCATTGTCTGAATCCAAAGTACCAATTGCAGTCGCAGTTACACCATCATATCCTGTTGTGGTGATTCCAGAAGGTGAACTACCACCGTAAATATACTGAGATACGTTTGCAAGATATTTTCTCCAGTATGATGTTGAACCTACTGAATATTCAGCATCTTTTGCTTTTGATAAGTTTAGATGTTTCTCAAGAATTGTACCAGCATTACCAGTAATTGTTCCCTTATCATCTACAACAACAACGTGTAGTTCGTCGTGTCTAGCTCCTCTTGCTTGAGCATATGATGATGTGCCTGGAGCCTCTGCTAATTGATCCCATTCTAATTTGATAGGATTACCATTTCCGTCTTTTGTTGTTAAAACAATTTCTTGCTGTTCAAACCAGTCAATTTGTGTACTGACAACTGATGTAGTTGCAGCTGAAACGTTTGTACCTGCAAGACTTGCACTAAGAATTTCGTTTGCTTTGAAGCAATATACACCGTTTGCTTGATAGTCAACTTTTGTAATAGTTCCAGCAGCAGAAACGTGTGATAATACTTTAACTTCTACTTTTCCTGTTTCAGGAATACCTGTAACAATACCTTTAAGGTATCCATCTAGAACACTTGTTCCACCAGCACCTGCAACGATTCTACCCGAAACACTTTGTGTTACTCCCATACCAACTGTTGATATACCACTTGTAGTGATTATTTGGTCTGCCTTACCGTCAATTATTGAAACTCTTATACCGTTGGCATAACTACCAGGTGTTTTAGCTGCAACAACTGTTGAAGTTATAATACTGTCGTCATAACCAAGTTGGTTATAATGCGTATCACTTTTTATTAAAAGTTCAGGTGAACCATCATCGGTTGCGTTTTTTAGTCCAGCATCGCTTGCACGAATGACTTGCATTGTACCACCGTATGCTAGATAAGAAGATGCGACCATCCAATATTCATAGTGTTTATCTACTGAATAAGGTCGTCCAAAAGTCTGTAATAGATCCTCTTCACTCTCAATGAGTTGTGCTTCCTCCACAGGACCTTTCGTAAATGGAGCAACTATTGCACCAATAGAGCCGCTTGTAGCGTCTACTCTACCAATGGTGAGGTCAACTTCTCTTACTACTATACCAGGAGAGGCTAAATTTAAAGCCATATTTTATTCTCCAATCTCAGGATATTTTTTCTGGAATTATTTATTAAAAATACCATTTTCATCGGGGAAACAGTGCATGAACTACCAATCAGGATATTCCCATCTCTTTATTTCTACTCTTTTCTTACTCTTTACTCTTTGAATAGTACAAGACTTACATTCATACGAATATGAAGACTGAATACTTTTATTCTTTCTTATTAAGTAAAATCCATCTATTAAATCTTTTACCTTTCCACAAACACGACACTTTCTTTCTGTCAGAATAAAAGAATCAACTTCGAGTTGTTCGTCAAAATTCATCACAAAACTTGGATTACACCATTACAATCTGGAATATCTTGAAATATTTTATTTTGTATACCTTGTTTTAAAGTCATTGCACTCATCGCACAACTTGTACAAGCACCACCTAATCTAACTTTTACAAATTTTGTATCCTCTTCTATCTCTACAAATTCTACAAATCCTCCATCTGCTTCAATATAGGGAGCAATCTCAGACAAAGATTTAATTACATTACTTGCAGTTAATTCCATTACATATAATCCCACATATAAGAACGATCACCATATTCATCCACTTTCCATAAATCACCATCTGCATCTACAAAAGACTTATCATCTAATCCATCAGACATAAAACCAAATGGTGCCATATCTTGTTCAATTTGATTCTTTTGTTCTTCGTATATTCTTTTTCTAACATCATTATCAGTCATTTCCTTAAAATAATCTTGTGCAACTAACCAAGCAAATATGACTAAACACATCGCTAAGTCATCATTACATCCTTCTTCTGCTTCAAATGAATTATGTTTTTGTGAAAAAGTAGTTAATTCAGATATAATATCATAATCAATTATAAGTATCTTATCATCTTCTAGTAGTGTTTTAAGATTACTACAACCAAGTTTTTTAACAGCAGCAGTAGTTCTTACACCTAATTGAGATCTTTTCCCACTAAAACCAGCACCAACCACTTGACCTGCACGACCTCTTTGAGAACACATTAAAAGATTATCGTACTCTAAATCGTAATTTAGGATTGATGCAACTTGATCTCCAATATCATTTACTTCACATAATATAAATGCTTTGTTATATGCTTTTCCTACATCATCAATTATACTTGGAAACAACATAGGTTTGATTTCATTGTTTCGATACTTTGCTACAGCTTTGTATGGAAAATTTGTAATATCAAAAACTATAAATGCAGAATAATCATTTCCTAATCCACGAGCAACGTCAACTGTAATCAAATAATTATGATCTTTTTGTGGTGCTTCATATACATCTAATCCTGCATTTTTTTGAATTGGACTCTCATATACAAGATTTTTTAATTTTGATGTACTAATTAAAGTATTAACAGATCCAAGAAATTCACATTCAAACTCAACTTTAAATTGTTGTTCTGAAGTGTTTGCGATTGTTTGTTCTTTCCAAGTTTCATCACGACCTGGAACTTCAGACCAATGAACTTCTGTTGGTACATATTCATTTTTATCTCTCTCGGCATCATGCCACATACGATAAAAATGATTCATACCTCTTGGGGTAGAAACAATTATAACTTTTGATTTTTGACCTGATGAAATTGTTGGATATACAGACGCAAAGAAATCATCAGCAATATGATTCGGTATGAATGCAAATTCGTCCAAGAATATGACGTTATAAGATCCACCCCTAACTGCAGATGATGATGTTGAGTTTGCTGATATTTTTGACCCGTTCTCTAATTCTAAAGAACCTTTATTCCAAGATATAATACCTTGTTGCATCCATCTTGGTAAATTTTCGTATGCTAACTGAAGTCTACCTAATAAATCTCTGGCAGTGGATGCCTTGTTCGCCAATATAGCAATATTGATATTATCATTAAAAACTGCGTAATGTAAGAGATAAGATACAACTGTAGTGGATTTACCCGTCTGCCGAGGCATCTTACAGATGTTAAAACGGTTTTCATGGAAATTACTTATAAGTTTTTTTTGAAAAGGATACATCCTAAATGGAACTAATCCTTCATCAATTGATACAATCTTTATATGCTTATTTGCAAAATAAACTGGATCGTCTTTACACTTTAAGAACTCAATAATATTCTCTTGTGTAAATTCAATAGGAGTATTCGCTTTTTTTAAATTAGGATTACCAAGATATACTTCACTCATTATCAATTATGAAATAGTAAATGCCACCTTGACTACTTTACAGGTAGCACCATTTGATGCTGCTTCCAACGTATCTGTATAATCTTTTTCTAAAATTACAGTATCTTTACTATTCACAGTTAAACTACCAATAGTAGTTCCACCAGAATCTTTTCTTGTTATGAGCAACGCTGCAGAGTGATTATTGTAAAGTCTCACCACAGTAGCTGAGTCAACATTTGAAGCAGATGATAAATTACCCTCCGCTGCTAAGACTTTAATTAACATAATTCTAAACTTTATTGACTATTTATGCTGTTTTTATATTCTTCTTAGTTTTCTTCTTTTTTGCCAAATCTATGGGTATCCCAGTATTTCTTAAAAATTCTGCATTTTCATAATCTTTAGCATCTTTAGTTCTTATCTTATCTAATAAACCTCCATCTCTTGTATCATATGGATATGTAAAGGTTCCCTTTGGTGTATATTGTTCAGTAAACTGTTTAAATGTTTTCATTACACTTTTGGTTTTGGTATTGGCACTAATTTTGTTGTCTTTTTTCTACTACCATCAAATCTGGTTGTGGTTCTGTAACCCTTATCTCTAATGTCTATAATAACATTTTCAGCTTCTTTTAAAAAATCTTTAAAACTTTTCATCAGCAGTTCCACCTTCTAAGTGCCTTGTTGATTCTTGAATCAGGATCTCTACTTGTCTTTGCAGAAGTCAGTTTCTTTTTCATACCTTTCATCCTTCTACAGAATGATAGTCTTCTCTTTGCAGATTTAGAACCCTTCTTTAGTTTTTTAGGATCTTTTGTGACTGCAGTTTTTAATTTAGAACCAGGATTTTCTTTACGATATGCTTTGACTGCTTTCTTACTCATACCATCAGTCTTATCCTTACGATTGACACTTTGCCAATCTTCACCTAAATCCATTCTCCAATTAGATGGAGATGGTTTTAGTGGTTCTGGTTTGATGATGTCTACTGCTTCTACTTCAGTATACTTGATTTCATCAACATTCCAATCTTGAATAAGGAGTGCTTCATCAGTCACATCTTCCTTCATTGCAAGTTTTGTTGCGATTGCATATCTCACACTTTCATCACCATAACGTTTTTTCATATCTTTTTTACTAATCGCATCAGCAATTTCATCACGTTTTTTAATTTGTTTCTTAGTCATTACACCTTCACCCATATAAGCAGTACCATCTCCACCAGTCATCATTTTTCTTACTCTAGCAGGTACAGACTTCTCATTGTCCTGATATACAACAGCAGGACCGTAATTAGTATTCTTTAATTTTGTCTTTTCCTGTATATCAGAAGAAGTTTCTTTTACTTCTTCTTCTTGGACTTTTTTACGCAGTTTGGATACCTCTTACCAAACATTGTTTTCATTCCTTTCTTTTCATAACCTGCCCAACACTTCTCATCTAAAGTTGATCTCCAATCATAATGTTCAAATTTTGGACTAGTAAGTTTTCTTGCATCAATTTGTTTTACAGGAGCCTTACCTTTTCTTGGATCAATTCCTGTTCTTGGAGCATTCGCTCTAATAACTTTATCTTTAACAGCTTCAAGATCTGCCTTTCTAGAAGCTTCTAATTCCTTTACACTTATGCCTTTCTTTTGTGCTGCAAGTTTATCTTTCTGTGATTGCATAAAAGATTTTCTATTATAGTCAGTAGAAGGAGCACCTTTAGTTGCTACTCTTACTCTTCTTCCTCCTTTAATTACCATTGTGTCACCAATTTTGCTAGGTTTTGCAGAACCGCCCATTTGACCAGCCTTCCTAACACCTTGTTTAATAAGTTTACCTACTTGTTTAGCAACTACTTTGGCTGCTTTACCTGCCATTTCATTTACTTCATATTCGACTTCTTCCTTACGACTGTTACCCCAGTTTGCAGCACCGACTTTACGACACTTAACTAATGCACCTGATGCATATGCACTTGGCCAGACTGAATATCTTGATTTAACTTTATGATAGCAAGCATCTTTTGTGCCACTGCCCTTACCTTTTTTATCTTTAACTTCTGTAAGATCTATTTCTGTTTCTTCTGTATCCTCTAAAATAATGTCTCCTACTTCTACACCATTCTCTGCAAACCAACCACGATTTACTTCAACTGCATATCTTATATCACCATCAGGATATACAGGGACTGGATTCATTGGATCTAATTCTTTAATACTTTCAATGATACCCTCTTCGTTTATGAAAGCAATATCAAGAGGTATAAATGTATTCTTCATATGAAATGAATGACTGTCAGTATTTTCAAATACAAAGAGCATACCACGATCTTGTTCCAAACTCTCACGGAACATCAGACCTAATTTAAATTCTCCATCATTTTGTGGAACTTCAAGTTGAAGTGGTAGTGAAATAAATTCTTCTTTCATTTTCTTTTTCTTTTTAGGTTTGTCAGTTTTGACATAAGTTGGTGATGCTGCATTTCGTTTTTGCTGTTGACCAGGATCTTGTCTAGATTTCCTTGCATCTGCTGAACGAAGTTCTTTTTTTGACATACTTGCCCTTTTAGCAGAAGAGTAGCATTTAGGTGTCTTTGTTTCGCCAGGTTCATTTGCACAAGGTGATCCGTCTGATTGAACCCAACCAGGTTTACCATCTTTTGATTTAGAACCTTTGAACCATTTATGAAGTGAACCTTCTTTCACAATCTTAGGTTTCTTGCCTTCCTTTTTCATATTAATAGCAATCGCTGCTTGTTGAGCAGGACTTACTGCTTCATTCATTTTTTTAGTCTTTTTCTTCATTGAATTAATGAACTTTCGATAAATGGCAGCTTCAGAGGTTTTACCCATCACTCTCGCTCTTTGCTCCATAGCAATTGCTGCTTGAATTTTATGAGCGTGTGATCGACTTGATTTCCTAATTTTTGCCACACTTGCTTTCGCTGTTGCGACATCCTTAAAACCAAGTCCATGAATAGTTCCTTTAGGATCTTCATCAGTATATAAATCAGAATGTTTTTTAGATTTTGCAGGTTGTCCTGCTTTTCTTGGGATACGAGGATTCGATCCCTCTGAAACTAAAAATCCATCTTCACGAACTTTATATCCATCAGGGATAGGTTTACACTTTTTATCAGTGTTACAATAATATTGTCCTTTTTTGCAGGAAGTCTTTCCCATCTACAGACTATTCAGAGCTATTATTATTTAGTATTCCGTCTTTTAACATTTTTGAAAGTTCACTTGTAGAACCCACAAAAAGTGCATTGTTTGTAACTGTACTTTGTTTTTTAGGATTATCTTCTTCTATATCTTTAACTTTTTTATGTAAATCTGCTAACTTATCTGTTGTATCTGCAACTGATTTAATAAGTTGTCCAGCGACTTCATATGCTCTTGGACTTGCAGTTTCACCAGCTACTTCCATAATTCCGTTTATTGCTTCTTGTCCCTTTTCTATTAGTGAATATAAATTACCTCTTGTATAATCGTAATCTTTTTTGACTTCATCTACTTTAGTTACTTCATCTGCTTTTACAATAGCATCAACTTCAACACTACCATCAGTATTGAAAGTATCATTTAACGAATCGTAACCTTTTGCCATTAGATGTCTACTCCTCTATTTGGTGCAAAGTCTTTTGCATCCCCAAAGAATGTGCTTGTTTCTGTAAATCCAAAGTCATCACCTGGTTCTATTAATAAGTCGTCTGCAGTATCTATAACTTTATCTTCGTTATAATCTTTCTTTGCTTTAGGAACAACAGTGTATCTTTGTACTCTTGATGCTGTTCTTGTATTTGTATCTGAATAGTAATCCAACTGAACTTTTTTGATAAGTCCCTCTGGAGTATCTGCAATATGATTGAAGAAAAATGTTTTTGCAGTAAATGATAAAGTGTATATTAATGCTCTTCTAGTTGCAAAATCCCCTTCATAATCATCTTGCTGTGCTATGTTTTGAAGAACCATTGGGATATCTCTTTTTTCTCCGATTGATTTGACTAAATCAATTGATAAATTAAAACCTGGTTGAAAGAATGGCAGTATCTGCTCTAAAATTTGTAATCCATCATCCTGCTGTTTAACCAAAATGTTTAAATCAAAACCAAGATTATAAGGAACAGGCATAAACACCTTTTTCATTTGATCATTATTTACATCTTTTGCTTTAAATGTTTGTGTGATACCTGCCTTTCTTGTAGAGTCATAGGAGATATTTGTAATTTCAAATGACATTCGAGGCAATGTGATTTGAGTTGCTTTATTTAATTCTGCCTGTTGTATTATTCTTGCTAAAAATTTTTGTCTTGGACCATAAGCGATTGGTACTTTTAAATCAGAAATAACATTTCCTGCACCATCATCATGACGCACATGAATATCATTAAACAGTGTGCCAAATGCAATCACCGTCTTTCTTACTATTTCGTGATAAAAATAATTACCTAACATTAGAAACTACCAAAGGGATTTGATTCTGTAAAGTCAATGAGTAAATCTGCCTCTGACTCAAATATGTCACCTTCATTATATTTATCGTTACTATTTTCATCATCAAAAGTAGAAACACTGAATAATGCACCAGAAGTAAGACCTTTGATATCCTCACCAGGAAAGAATCCTGTCGTTGTTGTACCTATTCCAACATTACCAACTTTAAGTATTTTAGTATCATAATCCCAATTCTTAACTCTTGCCTGTGTTCCTGAACGCATTCCTTGTACAACTTCATTAAAATGATAAGTTCCAATTCCACTAATTGTTTCTGGATCAGATATTGTGATTATAGGTGCTGACGTATACGCTGCACCAGGATTGGTTATGAATATGTTCTTAATTTCATTAAATCCAGATGTATCAAATTCACCAATTGAAGTGATTGCAGTTGCACGATCACTTGCAACACCTGCATTTGGAATAGGTATATTAATTGTTGGTGCAGTACCAAAACCGATTCCTGCGTCTATGAGATTAAATCTTACAATACCATTACTTGAAGTGTTGATTGAACAAGTTGCAGCAGCTCCACTTCCACCTCCACCAGTTATGGTAATTGTAGGTGCTTCTGTATATCCAAAACCAGTTTGTGTAATTAATATTTTTTCAACTGACTTCATACCTGCTCTCTCAGTTGTAATCGCCACTGCTTTTGCATCAGAGAAGAGTGCACTACTTGGTGAAGTGGTTATTGCTACAGTTGGATTACTTGTGTATCCATGACCATCATTGTTTAAGAATATTTCACGAATATATCCAGTTCCAACAAAAGCAGTTGCAGTCGCAGTTCTACCAACTCCTACTAATTTAAGTTCTGCAATATATCCCTCATCTTCAACTTGAGTATCAATAGCATCAATTGATGTATCAATGACCTCATCTTCATATTCAAATAGTTCACATTTTAGTTTATATACGTAATTACTTCCTAACTGATAAAATGGTTCTTCGTGTTCTACAAATTTTATTTCAAATAATCTTTGACCTAATGGGAAAAAAACTAAGTCACCTTCACGAGGTCTTGATGATAATTCAATATCTTCATCTGCATCCATAAATGGTGCAATAAATTCTTCAAATCTTTCTTTTGAAATAGTGAGAGTTACTTCATCTCTCAAACTCATTCCAAACTTTGTTAAAACATCACCAGCACCAGCATATCCATCATAGGTGTCAACGTATGCTTCTATGAGAAAATTATCGTCAAATTTTGATGCAGTAACTTCTTCAAGAATCGTTGATTGATTTACGAATTTTCTTGGTATAAATGTAACTTCAACACCATAAATTTTAAGATGTTCATTGATTAAACTTTGAACTAATCTTTGCTCACCTCTTGAACCTTGTAGAAAATGTGGATTTAATGCCATTATACATCACCCAATAAAGTCAAGAGGAGGAGTCTCATAATCTTGCATCATTCTCGATCTGAGTTCCTCTAACTCTCTAACTCCATCGTCGTAAATTTCTCTTCCATTTAATTCAATTCCGCCTGGTAATTTAGTTCCTCTAAATTTAATTAGATTCATTCCCCATTGTTTTTTCATCAATGCAACAAAATATCTTTTTACAAATGGGTCATTGTAAACTTGTTTATATTCTTCTGGATCAAGAGCACGAAAACAATCAATCACTATGAAAGTATCTACTGACTGTGAACCCCAATCAATGTCTAAGTATAATCTATCCTGTCTCTGATTAAATCTAATTTGTTTATCAGTTGTAAGTAGAAAATCAATATCTTCAAGATAAGTTTTTGTCATTGCATACTGCAATAATTCAACTGAGTTAAAATAATATAAGTCATTTAAAAATAATTGATATTTAATACTAAACATTCCACCTGATATGGAACTTGTATCAAATTTAAATATTTTGTTTACACCAAGAACATGTTCTGGTATTGATATAAAGTTTGAACTTTCATAAAAATTACTTGATACAGTTCCAGCACTATTAGTAGATATACCGCTAGTAGTAACTATACCAACACCGTCAGTTCCTTTTGCCCTTCCTCTATCTAAATCTTCTTGAGTTATTTTGTATTTGAGATACATTCTCTCAATACCATTATAATGACGTTCCTGATATAACTGAAGAGTATCGTCAAGAGCATCATGTATTTGGTCGGTATCAAGATTAATCTCCAGCACAGGATAACCCAGTTTACGCAAACCGAAATTTATTAGTTGTCCTCTACTTTGTGGTTTCGCCATTATTATCCGTGAGATTTGCGAGTTGCTCTAAAAGTTCATTTTTTTCTTTTTCAAAATCATTTTTTAGAGTTTGGAGTTTCGCCTCCAAAAGAACGTTTTGATTTAATGCTGTTGCTAGTTTTGAATGATATAAGTTCACTAATACATTAACATCTACTTCACTGTTTTGTTGCATTTAGAAAGTTCCTCCGTCTAGGGTCGAAGTCCAATGTGGTTTGTTTATATAGACGTTCGCAGCAGTGCCTGGAACTGACGATAAGTTTGTTATCGCACCACTCTGACCCTCTCTTCTTAAATTATTTGTGGTATTAAATGTTCCCTCCACACCTATTAAATTAACAGCGTTTCCACCTGTTACTGCAGTTTCAACAACACCAAAAGCACCAGTGGAATCTTGCTTAACAATATCTCCAACTGCGACTGTGATATTAGCACTTAAAGAACTAAGTGCAACTTTTGTAATCGCAGTTAATATCTGTTTAGATGTTATTACAGGTGTTTGTGGATTATTTGTAGATCTCTGTAGACCTTTATCATCAAACCAAACAACACCACCTGAATTAAAGTTACCTGACTGATAGTAGATACCTTTAATATCTAGAAAACCTTTTGTACCAGAAACAACACTCGCTGAAATAGTTGCATCAGGAACGTATGTCCATCTACGACTGTTATCGGCATGTGTTCCGTGGTTTCCTGTTCCAGCATTAGCAGCAGCAATTGAACTATCATCTAAACCAAAGAAACCCTCATTTGTATTTGCAGTTCCAATTCCAGTATTATATTTGAAACTTAATCCACGGTCAGTATTTGTATCTGTAGCGTGAGTGATTGTGAACTGAGCACCAGTTGAAATACCAGATGTTGTTGTACCTGTGAAGGTAATCATCCTAGCACCAGAGTTTACAGCTGTGACGGGTGTTATTCCACCACTTGGTAAATTTGTACCTTGTACTAAATCACCTACTGCAATACCAGCAACATCATCTAAGATAGCAGTTGAAACACCACTTGCAATTGCTGCAAATACAGTTCTAGAACTTGTAACATCACCAACTGTCATAATTGGATCGTTAACAGTTGACTGAGTAGAGTTAACTGTGGTTGTTGTACCATCAACTTGTAAGTTACCTTTGATGATAACGTCACCTTCATTACTTAATCCATCTGGGTATGGGTCAATGAATATTTTATTATCAGCACCAGCTAATGAAGCAATAATATTATTTTCAATTCTAATATTTCCAAGTTTGGAATTGCCACCTGCAACTTCTAAATCTCCATCAACAAATACTTTAGCACTCCCAAATCTTACATTTGCTCCAGCAAATTTTAATTCATCATCTCCATCCTCATCATATTCTATAGTGGCATTAGAATTAGATGTTCCATTTGCACCCCCACCAAATCCAAGTTTGGTGTCATCGGGAATCATTACCTCACCAGATCCAGCAGGATTAAAAATTATATCACCATTAGTATTGGTTGAAGATAATGTATTTGCGTCTAAAGTTAAATTATCTACATTCCATAAATCAATTTTTCTATTACTATCAAGAATTGCTACGATACCACCATCACTATTTCTTGTATTAGTTACTCCATTTACAGCACCTGGTGTGTGCTCCATCATTGATGTGTAATAATGACCAGCGACTGGATGAACGTTTGTACCGTCATCTCCTAAAAATACTCTATCTTTGTATTGATTTGTACCACCATACTGACCAACACCAGTCACATATGCCATTTCACCCCAATTCAAACTGCCTGGTTTTGCAGTTCCAGATGAACGTTTGATTCTAATTACACTGGCCATTTCAGAAATTTCCTCCGTTGATGTCTAAGTTCTGTGCTGCACCTGGAGTCAACTCCAATGTTGCGTCAAATTTTTTCGTCACACCATTAAAAACCAGAACCATACCATTTTGTAAAGTTCCAGCATTTACATCACTTAATTCTGCAAGTGAGAGAGTTTGAGCACCTGCCAGAGATGAAATCACTCTTGTGGCATTTTGTTGTCCAACTCTGACTTTAATATCTGCCATCTAAGTTAGCTTATTCAGATCTAAAAAGTATTTATATTTACTAAGACGTTATCTTTGAAGCAAGGTCATTAAGCATAGATTTAAGAGTTTCAATTTCATTTTTCATGTTATCTAATTCTGCTTGTTTATCAGAATTAACTCTCTTTGAATTCATATAATTTTCATATGCAGTAGTGTCTGTATTCACTATTGCATTAGTATTTTCATCACGAAATAAATTTTTATGTCCTTCTACTGGTAACATTATGCTAATGCGATTACTCTATAATCCTTAATTCTGACAAAAACTGCCTCATTTGTTGATGTCATTACTATTTTAATTACAAATCCACTAAACTGTTCTAAATTGTCAGCTGTAAATTGATACTCAGAAAATTCATCAAACCTATTAGGTGTTACATAAGCGTCTGATCTACCATCACTATTTGCAGGATCAATTACTTCATCTCCAAATCCATCACCATCAGTATCAATTAGATTATTATAACCAGGAAATGGTCTATAGGTTGAAGATACTTCAGTAGAATCTGCAGTAAATAATCTATAAAATACTCTAAAATCAGTTTCTGGTTCAACACTTGCAGCAACAAAAACTTTAAGTGATGTAGCTGGTTGTTGTAAATCAACCCTTTCAGATATGAACACTGATCCATGAGGATCATTTAATAACTTATTAGTACGAGAATCTGTAGCATAATTTTCTGATCCGATTGGATTATTAATCTTGTTCCTTCCAAAGTTAAAGGTCGCATTCTTCATATCTATTGAAGGTGATAAATTAGGATCATCTGATGTCATATTAATGTTCATTGTAATAGATTTTTGTCTTGGTATAGATGCTAACTTATCTTCATTGACTGTTGATGTAACTAATCTTGGAGAATTAAAGAATGTAAATGAATTTAATGCTGTTGGTTCAAATCCTTGATCTATGAATGATACTTCATCACCACCTGAACTTGTTCCACTAATTGTTCTTATGGTACTATTAATAGCTGTGGCTGTGCCAGGTGTAATAAAATTAATTTCTGGTTCAAATGAGCTATACTGATGGTTTTGTGAGATCAATACATTATTTCCACCAAATGCTTTTTCATCTCTAATACACATCAATTCATTTCCAGTTCTTGTAGAAATACCAGATGCACCAGATACAGCGATTTCAAGATAATAATTATCAATACCAGATGCATTTTTCAAAGTTGTATTTGTTGGGATAGTGTGAGTAGTATTAATTCCAACTAATGGTATTCCTGCTGCCTCGTATGTTTGAATACTTGCACCTTCATCATGAGGTAAAGCAGTTGTATTGAGTATACCTCTTGTTAATGTTAGTTGTCCTGATCCTACAACATAAGATACTATTTCCTCCTCTATAAGTGCTTCACCTCTATCTACTGTAACTCCACCAAATTTAGTAAATGGAGCAGTATTACCAACTGAAACTATTGTACTTTCAGCTGTTAACTGAGAGGTTGAAGGAACTATTTCTGTATCTGGTTTTACATTTTCAATAACAACTTTATTAGTTGCTCCGTGATGTGCGTGGTTGTACTGTATAACCTCAAATACATTACCTCTATACAAATCACCATTAACAGTTGAATTACCATTTACATTTACTCCAGACACAACCGCTCTAGTATCATTATTTGTACCATATTCAATCATTGGTTCGTCGTTTGTAAATTTCTCTCCTTGAACGTCAGTTAGATAAAGTGTATCAAGTGTGTTGTTAATAGAAGTAACAGAGAATTTTAATCCAGTACCTCTCTTAACACCACTATGACTATTATCAATGGTTAGTACATCACCAACTTGATATCCAGTTCCTGTTGCTACTAAAGATACAGCGGTTATCACTTCATCTGCAATTGTAACCGAAACGGTACAACCAGATCCACTACCAGTCAAAGCAATTGTACTAACTGTTCCAGACACGTCATATCCACGTCCACCTGTTATTAAATCTTCTTGTAAAATAGGAGCACCTTGTCCTTCAACAATACCTGTAACTGCTAAATCTTCCACTAAATTAGCAGCACCTGTACTTACTTTTCTTCCAATGGGGAATTTAGTTATTGTTCTGTTTCCAGAGGTTCCATCAATACCAACTTTTAATTTTCTTGGTAATGAACGAAGTGGATTATGAATCAATGATTGAGTATTGAAATTACCTGGTTCAATTGGTGTGTTGTAAAGTGTAACAGTTCCTGATTCAACAAATTCTGCTTTACGAAGTTTGAATGTTAAATCTTGATTTTGACTTGGTGTCCAAATTGAACCATTCTGTGATTTAAATAAACTACCACCAAGATATTGTTTTGATACAACAACATTCTGTACGTCAGGTAATTGTGCAGTCTTAACTGATTTTTCACCCATTGTTGCACACCACATAGTATATTTGTCAGATGCTGGACATAAGAATACTATGCAATATTCTTCAGATGGTGCTAAGTAAATTGGGGATACAAATTTGAATGTTGTTGGCACTGATGCATCATCAGACACATTGATATCTGCAGGATTAACTACGATTTCTGCAAAATCTTGAACTAAAACTTCAGTTGGAGTACCTAATTCCATAGTTCTTAATTGAACTGTTAGTTTTGCATTCTCATCCTTAGTTGCAAAATAAGCATCAAATGATGTTAGGAAAGCACCTGTTTCATTTACTGTGAATGATTGTGCTAAAGGATCTCTTTTACCTGCTCTTCTTCTCCTTCTTCTTCTTCGACTAGTTACTGAAGTTGTAACTTGATTTTTAGTAGTTACTTTAATTTCATTTTCCTTATTTGCAGGACGAGGTGGATTTCTAAGTTGTACAACTTGATTTGTTTGAGTTAATATTGTTCCAGTTCCAAGATAAGATCCTACTGCACTACTTGCTAACGGTAAATCCGAAGGTAATGGTATTGCTCCATCTTTAGTTGAAGTGACTTTAAATTCTAGTGTTCCTGAATTGAATAATGTAGGTGGTTTTGGAGTTTTGTTAGCATCTCTAAAGAAGAATGCACCCATTACATCTCCCCAATTATCTGAAAATAAAGTAACGTTAGTTACTTTTGCAACTGCACCACTTGTTTTACCAGTTAATTTTGCACCTTTAACTAAGTATCCAAAATATTTTTCATTGTTTGCAAGTCCTACAATATCAACATTGAATAATCTTGATGTAGCGGAATAAGTTGCTGATGGAGCAGGTCTTGTAGTATCAAAAGGATCAATAATGTATTTTTCAACTGATGATGCAGGAGCACCTAATCCTGATGTAAATTCAGGTCTACTTTCATCACCAAATTTATGATTTGGTTCTTGAGATCTTATCAGACCGATTTGTTTTCCATTTACTTCAACTTTAACGTTTTCAAAAACAGAAAATGTACCAGATGACATTTCAATTTCAATTAATTTTGGTACAATATCAGGAATACCACTATCTAAGAAATGATAATGTTTTGTAAGAGGTTTCAAACCAGATGCTGCAAAAGCAACGTTTCTAGATCTCATAAATGGATCAACTTCACTTGATACTTTTGTACTTTCAATATAATCTCTTTCCTCTGATGGTCCTTTTAGAACATTTGTAAATGATATTTCTTTTCTTCTAGTTACTTTAGTAGTTCTAGTAGTGGTTGTTGTAGTAGTACTACCAAAGCGTCTTACATCTACAGTTGTTTTTGTTTTTCCTCTTGTTTTTTTATCAGATACTACATTTGATTTTTCTACCCATCTCGCACCAGTAGATTCTACTCTCTTGTTGTTAACATAAATCGTCCTTGTCCAATTATCTGATGGAGGATCTAAATGAACAACCCCATGAAAAGCGATGACATTAAATGGGTTGACATTTTCAGTTGTGGTTGCCTGTGGGTTTTCGATCCAATCTTTTTCTTTATAATCTAATGTTATAAAATCTCCAGTTTTTCTGCAATTTGGATCTAAAAGTTTGATGTTCGAGTTAGTATCAGCTTTTGATATGTCAACACCATTATCAAATGCAAGTTCGGGATTCATTGACCAAAAATCAATTGCACAGAATAATTCACGATTTGTTACGTCTACATCACATCTCGATCCACCTTCAGGACTAAAATCAATAAATGATCTATCTTTAAAATCATTTACAACAAAACCAGTTTTAAAACGATTTAATCCATCAGCATCTTTAACTTGGAATGATTTTGTATCTAATTCAAGAGCACTTAATGATGTTATTGCTTCTAAATTTTCAATTCTCTTCTCAAGTTCACCAATATCTCGCATTGTAAATCTACGATTGTCACGTAATCTTATTTCTGCGTCTCGAACATCATACAAATAAGGTGGTAATATTAATTGTGCAACTTCCATTGCATCAGTATTCACTGATGGTAATTGTGGAAATTCTGATGGTTCTCCTCTAATAACCATCGCAGATTCATCTTTATCAATTACAACCTTATCAATTCTACCCAAGTAATAATTAAATCCAATTAATGAACTCTCATTTGGGGTAATTATAAATGGATTTGTTGTATCAAATGACCTACTTGTAAATGCAAATGGAGATTTATCACCACTTGGTGTAAATGTAGATACTCTAGGACGATAATCAAGTATATCAGACGCTCTATCAAAACCTACGAACGGAATATCCTTAGAATATCTTTCTTTGGTATATGAATTTACTGTGAATAAATCACCACTATTTCCACTAGCAACTTGATATTGATCATATATTATCAATAATTTTTTTGAAGGGATTGCAGAACTTGCTTTTCTAACAATTTTTGAATAATCACAATATTGCTCTTTATGACCTTTATCTAAAAGGTAATTATCAGTTCTATCTACAAAATTACCAACCGTTATTCCTTGTAAAATAGATTCTATTGAAGATTCTTCAAATTTTACAACTTCACCTACTGAAAATTGATTATCATTTAAATATACAAAAGTTACTTCGTTTGCGGATAAACTTACTATTTGACCAATCGCACGACTATCTTGTCCTTTTATTTTTTCACCAATAATTGCATTTGTATTCAAATCTAAACCACTTACAAATGTTAATAAGTCAAGAACTGGTTTTGCAGTTGTTTTTGACTCATATACACCAATAATTTTTACAACATCGGGAACATTTAATGATATTTCTTCATCTTCTATTCTCAAACCATATGCATCACTTTGTGTAAGTCCATTTTCAACTGTGTTAACTTTGGATGTTCTTGTTACTTCAAGTTGTTGACTTCTTATATAATCTTTTGATTTACTTGTTACACCTAATTTTTTAAGAGTTACATTTACTGTTGCATTACCACTAGATTTTGATAAACCATTAAATGTAATAGTATTACCACTATTTGTAATTTCAACTTGGTCAGAGGTTAGTGGTTCTGTTGTTCCATCATTGTAATGAATTGAATATCTTTCTGCATCAAATGGTTCAAAGAATACACTAGTAATACCTACTGAAGTCGTTAAACCTACAGATGAATTAAATGTTATCGTACCACCAGATATATTTGTTGGTCCTCCAGTAATTTGTTTTGAAATAATAAGATTTGAATCGGCAAAATTGACAAGCGATACATTAGTTTTTGGTAATTTAGCGAAAATACCAGATTTTTCAAGATTTAAAACAGCTGGTATTTTAATTCTAAATGGTGATGTTTTAGAACCTGTTGTAGTAGTTCCTGTATTAATACCTGCTACGTTAGTTGTGGCAGCTAAAGTTAATACTTTGCCATCATTAGATATATTTGTAACTTTGTTAAAAGTTGGTAAATCTAAATCACCTTTAGTGTATGAAATGACTGACCCAGTATTAAGACCAACTTTTCCTGCAAAATTACGATTAGATACACTTGCAGCAGTACCAACAACATTTAATTGATCAGTGAGTGAAAACCCATTCAAAACTGCATCATATAAAACTGTATCAGCACTAAAATCAGATAGAAGAGCAGAATTTAATCCATTTGCATCCTGAAAAACTGATTTAACATCAAATATAGAGAATGCGAGTATTTCTTTAATTGATATATTTGCATTAGAGGGTCTCTCATTTATTATTAATTGCTCTCCAACAATGAATGTTCCAGTTGTTTGTGATAAACAAATTTCTTCTTCACCAGTTGAATCAGCAGGTTTCGCAACGTATCCGATAGCTCCACTTGCTATACCTCTTACTCTCGCTCCTTGTTCAACATTTGCATTTGTAAATGGAGTGCATTTTAATATTGTAAATGTTTGGATATCATACAAATATAAATCAAAACTAGTAGCACTACCTTTGTAAGAATCGTCAGTTACAGAATAATAGTAAACCCTTGCTTCACCAACTTGCAATCCGCTTGCTGCATTAGATCCTGTTTTTCTATCACCATGTAATTGTATAGTATTAGTTGTTCCTCCACCGATACTAATATTAGGAACACCCTGAACATTGTTAACTCTTAACAAACTGCCCATTTCAAATGGAATAGAAGCAAGATTGACTGTTTTTGTGTCTCTTGGTTTATCAATATCCATCACAGTTGTGCCAGATATATTTACATCAAATCCCTTCACGTATGCCTTACCAGATGACAGTTTAACGCACATTAAATCTTTATCAGGTGTATTTCCATCATCAGTCAATCTATCGTCTGTGAAGAGTCCCTCAGAGTCTATTTCATCATTTAAAGATTCTACTAAATTAACACGAAATGGTTCTACTGAATAATCACCAGATTCATCATAGGTTCTTTTTGCAAAGTATTTTTTAATTTCACTGTATGTTGATGAGTCTTGTAATTTTTTAATTTCACCTGAATCTACTCTCATTAACTCTACAAAGTTTGTATCCTCGTAGTCATCTAATGCCTTTTTAGTTAATTTTACAGATATTTTGAAACGATCAGCACCTGGTGCAGCAAAATTAGTAAATCCTTGTGCATTGTCATAGAGACTAGAATCATCATTTGAGTTTATAACTTCCTCAGATACTTCAAAACCAACTCTGTAAGATGGTTCAATATTATAAGGTTCTAATATTATGAGTGATGTTGGTACATCAACAAAACTACCACGCAAGAAGTATACACCTTCGTTGACACCAAATGCACATCCTGTGGCAGTTGCATTTTCAGAAGAAAGTGTAAGAACTGTTTCACCAATTGTTAAAGTTGTATTTCCGTAAGTAAGAGGTTCCTCTAGTATTAAAACTTCTCCGTCTGGAAATGCAGTGCTTTCACCATCAGTTCCAGATTGTTGATATTTTATAAAAATTGTAATTTCATCTATACCTTCTGCTGGAGGTAGTATAAAATTCTTTATAGTTGCAATTATACCTGATGTCTGACCCCTAACTCTTAAACCTTTACCACCATTAGATGCAATGATATTACTTAAATAAACAGAAACATCAATGCCAAGATGTGTATCATTTATTTTTGCTGAAAAATATGTTCTATCAAGGTCTAGACCACCAGGTATGACCATTGAACCTTCTTTAAATATGTGCTTACCAAATGACTCAACCTGATTCTGTAGCAGAGACTGTAAACCAGTTAATTCTCTTGCTTGAACTGGGTAACCAGGTTTAAACAGAATCTTGTAAAAATTATTTGCCTTATCGAAATCATCATAATAAGGTGATATATTAAAGTTAGTCTTTTGTGGCATTTTTAAAATTCGAGTATGATTTTAATGTCTTCCTTTTGACGAGAGTTTCTAACAATTAAAGGTCTATTATCTAAGTAAATTACTTCTCCTGACCCTTTATTTATCTCGGAATTAGATAGTCCCGAAACAAAGTTCACACCTAAGTTAATTAATTTATTACCTGTAGGATTTGTTGTGATTCCAGAAAAATCTCTTGAAATTGATCCAGAAAATGAAGATGACTGACCATCAATGTTGTTAGCACCGATTTGAGATTCAAATTCATATATTCTTCCACTAGTAGAAATTCCTAAGTAATCTGTGTGATCATAGGAAGTTCTATTAAAGTTTAAAGAGCGATCTCTAAAATACTTTAAAACCTTTGTTTCCGAATCATAGGATGCAACATAAGCATTTGCAAATCTACCTATATTGGGTGCCACTGTTAATATTTGTATAATTTCTTCACCCACTTGTGGTGTTCCACTTACTGATGAAAACTTCACAGCCTTAAGTGATGAATAGGTGCTATCAGTATATGTAATAGAAGTTCCTACTTTAGTAGGATTCTTAACTATACCTACTTGTGAAAATTTTGTATCAATTGGAAAATCTTTTGTAGAATCATCAAATCTAGCATAAACAATAACTCTATCTGTGCCAAGTTCACTGTATATGTCACTACCGTGCCCTAAACCAGGTGGAATTATTGGAATAAGTTTTGCCCGATCAGATGAGGCACTCACACCACTATTTAAATTACCCAAATCAACTACTCCGTAGGTGTATCCTTTACCTCCAGAACTTACAGTTACATTCGTAATTGTATTATTTTCAATATCTACTCTTGCTTTAGCTCCTTCACCATCTCCAATTATATCAACCTCTTGATTAAATCCATCTGCATATCCACTTCCAGCCTTATCAATATAGACGTGTTTTATTTGATTAAGGTTTACATTAGAATTACCATTTTCACGAACTGCTCTTATCTGTGAATCATTGCTCGTACTCCAACTGTTAGGGACAGTGATGAATTCAGTAGAATCAAATTTAATTATGTCACTTGGTGCTACAGTGAACAAATACTTCCAAACATAACCATCACCACTATTACCTGCTTTAGATGGTTCTAAATCTGTAAATGTTGGTTCATCTTGAGAGACATTTCCAAGCGGGTTAGCTCCTGTTGAACCATTATCAATACAAATGTAAACTTTGAAGTCGGAATTAAGAACGTAAAAGTTTGCATCGTATAATCTGTTTGCTTTTGTAAGTGGGCTTGGATTGTCTACACTATAATCATCTCTGTAAATTTCATATCGATTACCAGCAACCCAATCTATTCGTCTAATAATTCGTCTAATATTTGCAGATGATACTTTCTTACCAAAGATACTTGTGTCTCCAGTATGTGCACGATAAGAAAAACTATCAGTCGGTGCAGGTGTAATAGTGTTCCAATCAGAGGATCTACCATAACCAACTAGAGATGAAGTACCAGCAGGATTAGGTAATCCAACGAATACGTAATATGAATTATTTGTGTTTTCAACTGACTCAACAAAGTTGTTAGCGTTTAATATTCTAAATTGATCAGTGATTATCGCTGACATTGTATCTAATCTTTTCTTTTCCTTTTATTTATAGTGGTAATCTAATCAAAGTCCAAACGCTCTAATCGCACCTGTTGATCTTAGACCCCTGAGTGATAAATTAGAATAATTTTTTCTTTGGATAGTTGGGAAGGTTGATAGTCCAGAATTAACTGTCAATCCTGTAATTCCAATCGAAATCGGATTAGTATTCCTTGTAGCATTAAACAGTCTACCCCAAGTGATTCGACCTAAGTGTGTAGCTATACCCGTTTGAGTAGGATCATAACCACCTATCAAACCAGTTCCAACACCAGTGACTTTTCCAGTTTCAATATTACAAACAATTTCACCATTTTGTCCAAGAGTTGATACAGAATGCACTTTGTAAATATTATCTAAGAAATTAGTTCCAACTCCAACAACAGATGAATTATGTGTATCGACTGATTTTATACCAGTTCCTACAACTGTATCAGTTATGAAAACAGGATAACCCACTTGTAATGAATTTGCTGCTTTATCTGCTTTAAAGAAGAACCTAAGTGCAGTTCCAGCCGCACCAACTGGACTTGCACTGCTGATACCTGTGATAATTCCAGTAAATCCCTCAACATTATCAATTGATGTAATTTTTTCAGTTTTAAATGGTGGTAATGAAATGATTACATTAGGTGGACTTGTGAATGTATATCCAGCACCTGGATTTACAATAGTGGTTGATGTAATTTCACCATTTGTAATAGTTGCAGTTGCAGTTGCAGTAGTTCCTAATCCAACAAACTTTTCAATACCTGCAGGTGCCTCTATACCAATATCAACAGTTCCTGAATATCCCGAACCTGCTGCGGTTATAGTTAATTGACTAATCGTTCCAGCAGCTGAAACTGTAGCAGTCGCAGCAGCACCCACGTTTATTTCACCAGAAGTCACAAGAGCATCTACAGAATCAAATGTTAAATTATAATCTCCATCAGTTTCGTTTGGTGCACTTGAACTTAAATGATCTCCTTTTTCATAGAAAAATACTTCTGCATCGTCAACAAATATTGAATTTGTTCCTTCACCAGATGAAGTAGTGAAATTACCAATTATCTTAGCAGTAGGATAAACTTGTGGTTCAAGTATTTCTCTTGACTTATCAATTTTTTTACCACCTATAATTAAATCTACTTTCTGTTTTGTCAATCTGACTGGTTTACTTTGGGTTGCATTAATACCAGTGCCTCTGTAGATATTTGTTTCAAGTAATTTTGCACCTAATATTTCAAGAGTTGTTCTTTCTTCTTGCTGTGATGTCGTAATACCACTATTATCTCTGAATACTCTCAATTCATCACCTACTTTCAAAGATGTTTGAACATCAGCAATATCTACGTCTACACCTGCTGTGCCTTTATAGAAGAATATATCTACTTTTGCTGAAGGTATCGGTGCTTCAGTAAATTCAAATGTAGTTCCACCTTCAAAAGTATATGATTCGCCTGGTTTTTGAAGAACACCATTTACAAATATTAAAAGAACAGCATTTAAATCAATTAATTGTGATGTAGCATCTGTAGAATCTTTTTCAAAACTTAGTAGTTGTCCATTGAAGAATAATGGGAATCTAGTTTTACTACCGTCCTGTAAATTTTCAATACTATCGATAAAGTCTATCTCTCCGAACTGCCAAGATGCAAAACTATCATTAAATGTTTCAACAACCTCTAATTCAAATTCTTGTATTGGTGTAGATAGATGAGCAGCAGTTATCAATCCAACAGGTTTAAATTTGTCTCCAACTTTAAATGAATGACCAGGTCTTGCAATAGAAAATTCAGATATTTCAAAGGTCGTAGATCCGATACCTACAGTTGTTTTCGCTGCACTGACTTTAACATCAATTAATAAGTTTGAACCTGTGTCCGTAGTTGGACCCTGCCCAACTCTTGATATACCAATAACTGGTAAATTATCATAATTTGGTTCTGGTATAATAATTTCAGGATTTACATATCCAGTACCAGCATTGTCTATTGTAAATGTAAGTGTACCACCAGCACCAACTATTGCAGAAATTTCTGCTCCTGTTCCACCGCCACCACCAGCACCAACATTCAATGTAATCGTGTTAGTTGTAGTTGAAACGATTGCAGTCTGAATACCAGCAACAGGATCGGAATCAGGGAAACTTGTCTTAGATACTGAACGAGGATATGGATGATCTGAGAAGAAATTATCTTTTGAACACTTGAATACTAAACCACCAGTATCAATACCAACTGTATCACTTGTTGATAAACCGTGATTAGGTATTGTGAGAACAAGTTGACCTGAGAATGATGTATAAACTGCATTGGTTGCAGTAAATGCATTTGAACCTGTAGCAGCGAAATTACCCTTACGAATAGAGTTAATACCAGCACTTACAAATCTATGTACATAAGATTGATCCGTAACACCAATCGCAACAGAACCACCACGATATCCTGAACCAAATGTAAGATCTTCAAAGAACTCGTATGCATTACCACCACCTTGATAAGTGTGAGGTATTGTACTTGCACCCGCTTGAACTTCAAATGTTCTATCAGAAACTATACCAACAACAAATAATGGTCTTTCGTGGTCTTGGAAGATTGTTGTTGTAACTCCAACATATCCACCACCACCAATTGTTTTAACTGCATCTGCAGCTGCAGATACGAATGTATGAGTGTATTGGTCACTTGCAGATGAAGCACCTACATTGACTTTAAATGTATTTGTAGTAACGTTACTAACTGTTAAATATTGATTTGCTGCAGGGTCAGTGGCACGAGGATAACAATGTGTAGATCCATGTGAGTCTTTTGAACAAGTAAAGCATATACCACCAGTTTTAAGAATAACTGCATCGCCATTCACCAAACCGTGATTTGAGATAGTTATTACTAAATCTCCATTTGCAGGATTGTAAGTTGCAGTTGTCACTGTACCAACAACTACTTTTGGACATACAAATTCTAATCCTTTTAATTTAACTGTATTTGGTCTCTCAAGTGCAAATCCATGAACCTTATCAGTTGTTACAGTAATAATACCAGTAACATTATCATAAACAGCGGTTTGAATGCCAAGATTAAATCCTGATGATGTTGCGATACCTACAACACTTGTTATTGCACCTGCAGCATTTTTAAATGCTTTAACCTTTGCTCCTTGTAATGGTGCGTATCCTGTACCAGGTGTTGAACCTAATGATACAATTAACCCACCTCTTGGGACTTGATTTTGATTAATGTCAAACTCAGATATTATAAAATCACCATTTGTAGATGTAATACCTGTAAACTCAACGGTTGATATACCAGCAGTTGTATCTGATATAAATTCGTAATTGTTTCCTGTATTATTTGTAGTTTTAGGTGTCTGGAATATTCCGTTAATGAATACAACTCCATTACCAATTCCAATACCAGAAGCTGTATTCGCACCACCAACTGTCAGTGAATAAGTTTTACCTATACCTGTAAAAGTATCTGATATATCATCAAATAACATATTAGTAGTATAATCTTTTCTTAGGAAAGTTCTTCCACTAAAGTTTGCTTTTACAAAAGGTAAATTAGTTTCATCTCTTCTTGATCTCGCATTACCTTTTGGTGGATCTGAGAAGAAAACTGTACTATCAACGATATTAAATGAACCTCTGTGTACTCGTGCATCAGCATTTGCAGTATGAGATGTGGCTGCAATACCGAGTTGACCTCTTCTAACTTTAACGACTGGTAATGTTGAAATACCAAGTGAAACATCAGTTGCATCATTAATTACACCAGTAGGAGTGCTTGAAAATCCAACTTCAGTAACTAACATATATTCATCATCAATTTTCAAGAAGTCTCGTGGTTGAAGTGAAGAAATTCCACTTAATACAAATTGAGAGAGACCAATACCAATGGTAGGATTCCAAGTGCCATTATCAAATATTCCCAATTTATATGATAATGTTGTAAAGTTTACTGGTTGCTGAACAACACCATCTAATCCAATCAGTGTTTTAGTTAATGATTTTGACATCGTTAACTTATGTTTATTACCAGATCCTAAAGAAACAAAAGTTAATGCTGAACCACCTTTTGTTGCACTTAATTGGAATCGGTTAGCATCAATTCGTTTTGCAAAAACTGTTGTTGGTAAATCTGTACCTGGTGAAGTCTGCATCGCAGTTGCTGCGACTCCAATAAATGATGAAGTGGGAGTATAAATTAGTTCCTCATTTGTCTCAAAGAAATGATTAGATATATTAAACACACCAGTTCCAGCATTTAAAATTGTTGCATCTGCTGGATTAAATGATTTAGAATATATTGGAACACCATTATGTTTTAATTCAAAGTCTTTCTTATTAGCTCTTAATCCTGAAGCACCATCAAAAGTTGTTAAGAATAATTTTTGTGATACAGTACCATATGTTAAATCTGGTGGTGAATTGTCAAAATCACTAACTGTATATAATATTTGATTAAATGATTGAACTTCAATTGTAGATTTAAACTCAATATCAGGATAGAATTTTAATTGAATATCATTACCAATTATTTCACCACCAAAAGTACCAATTCCTGTTGTAGATCCTGCAGATACAAAGGGATACTGTACAGTTAAAATATCATCAGCATCTCTTAAGTACATAATTTGATGAACTGCAGAAGTCTCACCACAAGAAACTCTAACTAATGATTTAGCACTTGAATCAAGTGTCTTAGATAGAGTTGCATAAGTCATACCAACACCGATTGGAGATATTTCCTTCACATAACCTGATTCAAATCTCGCACTTCTTTCAGCTCCAGCAGGTTGACCTGCGACTGAGAAACGATAAGTACCTATTCCAGCAGTAATTGTTCCCAATCCAATGATATTTGCCCTTACATCAAGTGTGTTTACCCTATCATTCTCACACTGCAATTTAATCAAATCATTTTCAAATCTAGCAGTAATTACACCAACAACACTATTACTAATACCAATCTCAGTATCAATATAAGTTTGAGCAATAGTAGTATCTACACCATCAAAATCAACTATAACTTCATTATAATTTACTTCTTTAGTGACATTATCCTGAACAAAAATAGTTGCATAAAGTGAATTAAAATCAGTTTTAGGATATTCGATAATTGTGGTGGTAGTAAATCCAGTAGTTGCACTACTTACACCTACATTAACACCAGTCAAATCAGCGTTACCTATGCCTGTTGTGTTTATACCTGCTAAATCAGTATTAAAATCGGTTTTTAATACTTTAATATCATGATCTTTTGTAAATGCTTCGGTTGGTGTAAATAATAGATTTTTAGTACCAGTTTTTAAAATTTGTGTTTCAAATTCACCTAATTTTACGGTTGTAAAATCATCAGTTTTGGTTAAAAGATATGCATTGTTTTCTGAAGTTAAAGTGACTAATTCTACTAATTGAACATCTTGAGTATCTGGATCAACAACCTGTATCAAATAATTTCCAAAATCTTCAGTTAAAGGATCTATTAATGTACTTACTGATTCAAAACCTTCACTTGAAAAATTAGAACTAATGTCATCGTGAACTAGTACTCTATTAGTTTTACATCTAGTAAAATCGGTTAGATTTTTATTTTGTAATGTAAGGAATTTAGATTTTAAACCATTTGATGTTATATCATAATCTCTTACAGAATCAAAATTATTGATTGCATCAACTCTTTGTTTGTCGCTAAGTTCTAATACGTTGGAAACATCTAGTACAATAAGTTGATTGGAACCAAGAGTTTCTCCTGACCCAACATTAATATTTCTATTAATTGATGTATCTGCAAAATTTTTCAATCCTGATGGATGAACTAATCTATTGACTGGATTTACAAATTTATCCCACTCTACTGTACTTTTTACAGTATAAGCTAGATTTTGATAGTAATTATTGTCTGGAATAACTTGAACATCTGAGTTCAACTTACCTACATTGTCGATCCAACCATACTCTTGTCTATTTGAGAAATTAGTATTAAATTGTGCTGTGTTACCGATTATGTTAACAATTTCTGCTGACACATTACTTAATTCACCTCTTATTCTATCACCTTTAAATATTTTAAATTTACCATCAGTTTTGATATAATCACCTCTAATTTCAATCACTTTTAAATCTGTAATTTGATCGTTAACTAGTAAAGGTTCATTTAATTCATAAACACCTCTTGTTTGAAGTGGTTCTATGACTGGTAAATCTTTTGAGTTGATTATTGAAGCATATCCTGATTGATAAGTTTTTGCAGTGCCTGGATTAGTAGTTACACCTGCAACATTAAATTTCAATATTGACTGAGTTCCAGCTATGTAATCATCAACATTAAAATATTGATACTTGTAATTTTCAGAATTATAACCTGTTCCCTCTACTGTAACAGTTGTAGATATTCCACCTTGTGTTGCACCTACACCAGTTTCACCAACTCTCTGTATTCCCTCAACAAATATTTGATCTCCTTTAGCAAATGGTTGAACGTCAAATCCATTAATAGGTGTTTCTAGGAAACAAGTTACCACACCTGAATTACTAGTTTGTAGTGAATTAATACCAACTCCATTAGTATTATCAATTGATACCACTTTGTGTACTACTGAGTCTAGTCCTGATATTGGAGAAACTACTTGAACTTTAGATATTGTTTGATTAGGGGTTGAAGGTATAAGTGATAACTCATCAACAACTATATCTGAAATTGGATTGTAAACAATCAATTTAGGTGTGCTCACATAATTTTTTCCACCGCTAACAATATTAACAGATTCAATAACATCTAAATTATCAAGTTTTAAAACAGGGGATACAAATGCCTCTGGACTTAATGTTTTATCTGAAGAATACTCATAACCAATATCAGCAATTCTTACTTTTTTGATTCTTCCTACTGATGATGAGTATGGAACTAAATTAGCATTATTACCACTAACGCTTGTAACTGATTCAAATTGAGGTAACTTTTTATAATTGAATCCAGATGATAATATATCAAAATCTTTAATTGCACCAATTACTGCAGTAGATTTTGTAGAATATTCTAATTTTTCACATTCATCGCTTGTATAAGTTTCAAATTCAGGAACTCGTGGAGAAAAATCAAAAGTGTTTGCAGTAACGTTTGATATTTCATATTCACCATTGTATTCGCTATTTACAAATCGGATTTCGGAATAATTGGATACTTCGGTATCAGCAGTGCTTATAAATCCTCCCTTAGTTAAACCATAATACAGTCTACCTGGAGTAGATGTAGAATATTGAACGGTTAAAGCAGCACCTATAGGATCAGTATTATTTGTACCTATACCAATTGTACCTGCGGTGCCAACATTAAATGAACTAGAATCTTGTGAACTCAAATATTCATTTGTTAGATTTTGGTCATAGAATAATTTAAAGTCAAAATTAGATAATGAGGTATCTTTTAAATTAAAAGTTAGTTTAGAGTTCTTTACAACATCTATTCTTGGATTTATCTTTGCAATCGTTTGTGTGCTTCCACCAGTATTTTGAGTAATAGGTGCAATTTTTACTGGATCTGAATTGAGATCAATTATTGTTTCAACAAGATTAAATTTTGAACTATTAACTCTATAAACAAAATATGTACCAGTTTCTATACCAGTTGCAGACCCATTATAAAAAACTTTATCTCCAGTCTCTAACCTATGATTAGGAATATTAATTAAGTTAGTCTCTACGTTAGTTGCTGTAAATGCAATTGGATTAATTAACAACTTATCAAATTGAGAGTTATAGACGATTGAAATTGGTGAGGTCGATCCTATACCTACCGCTAAATTAGGTACAACATTTATATTAACGACATCATTTTCTTTAAGATTGTGTGTAGTTGTATTTGCTGCAGAAACATTAGCGAGTAATGTTGTAGTTACTTTATTGATATCACCAGTAACTTGTTCTTTTTGTGTTTGGAAGAAATATAATCCTGAAGAAATACCTGATACTGAACCAGCAGTATTTCCTACAAAAAATAATCCTTCACTTGTACTACCTATTCCAACTTTAGTCGTTACAATACCAATATTATTTTTACCTTTGTCTATAACATAAAGTTCAATAGAATTTTGTCCGATATGAGGTACTTTAAATTCAGTTGCAGGAACAGATGAATCTTTTCTTACAGTAAATCTATTAGCTCCTGGTCTTTTGTTTAGTGTTACTTTCTGTCCAGTTTTAAATGGATGATTTGGTATATGTATCGTTCTTGTTGGTATTGAAACTGTTTCTTTAATTTCACCAACAATTCTATCCACACTTATTGCAGAACCAGTTGTATCTCCAAGTCCAACTGACTGTGCAGAGTTAAAGTAAACGATATCATTTGGTGTTGAATTAAATTTGTTTGTCCTAACAGGTATAGAAATTTCATTAGTTAAAACATCAATATTAGATCCTAAAGTATGAGCAATACCTGTATGTCTAAGAACTCTTATAACTTTTCTTGTATCATAAACATTTAATACTCTTAATGTCTCTATTGATGTTGTATTACCTGAACCAACTCTTAATGAACCACCAATAGAGATTGAATTTGGTATTTCAGTTACATATATGTCCTGAATTAATCCATTATTACTTCCTACTGTCATCGCTTTTGCGAGACCTATTCTATCAGTATTAATTCCTACCTTATAAGTTCCTGCTAAATTTAAAATAGTTGTGCTTAAACCTGAAATGCTTACATTATCTTGATTCTTTACATCGATGAATGGTAAGAATTTTGCAGAAACTTCAGAGGTTGACCTCCATTCAAACACTGCATCTTCAAAAGTGTTTATTGTTGTATCAATACGTGATACCCCAATACCAACTATTTCACTAACTTGAGCACTAAATCCTGACCCATTAGTTTCATCATTATTAAATTTAGTTAGATCTCCAACTTTATAACCATCACCACCACTTAAAATTGTTAATCCATCAACAATACCTTTTGTTATAGATTCAACCTTGGTTGTTTGTCTTACACCTTCATAAGATTCAACAATGAAATCATTATCTGCAAATTTTTCATCGACATTATATGGGTATGTATTTCTCCTTAATGATGTACTATTAAAATCAAAATCGTGATTTAATATTTGATTATCTGTTATAAAAGGTGATCTGTAAGTATTTCCAATAAAATATGGGTATATACCTTTTAGTTTATTAGTATCAGTTGCTAAACCTACAGCAGCGAAATAAGCATACACACCATTCGGAAATTCTGGAGTTTTACAGAATCTACCATTATGAATATCGAGGTCTCCAGAGTTATTGAATTGATGATCCTCTACAAAATATCCCGCATCAAAACCAACAGGTCTATTCGATACACCGTTGACATTTGTAACATAAGAAGATGCTATTATTTTTAAAGATGAGTTTATATCATCAGGTTTTGAATATCCAAAAGGTCCGTATATTGGATTACCATCATATGCCCATCCAATAATTGGAGAGTGTCCTATAATTTGATTAAATTCACCACTTGCAGTGGTGGTAAATGTATTCTCAAAGTTGGAGGCAACATTTTGAGAATAACCTAAAACACTAAATTTTAAAGAATCTACTTTATTTTGAAGGAACGAATCCCCAAATCTATTTGAATTATTTAAAACTAAACTTCTGACTCTTGCTGTAAATCCACCATTAGAACCTCTTGCAAATGCTTTAACTTCAGTATCTGTAGCACTGTATCCGATTCCAGTATTGGTAACTATTGCATCTATAACCTTACCATCTTGGAGAACTGGTCTTACTACAGCACCTGCTCCTGCCCCAGTAGAGATAACTCTTAACTCTGGACTAGAATTATATTCTCTACCTCTGTTTACAACTACAACATCTACAACTCTTCCATCTATAATAATTGGTTTGAATTCAGCATTAACACCATTTTTTATTGATATCTTAGGTATAACTTGTTTGTCTAATGTTGTTGAACCATAATTTGTTCCACCCTCATACAAATAAGCACCAAGCAATTCACCAGTAACAACAGGGTTGATAACAATGTCTCCAGTTACAGTAGAACCATAAGATACATTAATATTAACTTTGATATCAGGATATTTAAAAATTTGAAATCCTGTGCCAGTTGAAGTGAAGTTTACAAATTTACCTCTATCATAATCAACTGTTGATGTTCCACCTATTCCAGCATCTGCTAATCTAAATGAATCATCATTTAATTTATTGACAAGATATGAAGAAGTAGTTGTCATACCTCCAATACTTGTTGTTTCAGCAGAATATTCTAAAATTTCTCCACTTAAAAATCCATGATTTTTATAGTTAATTGTATTTGAAGCAGTAGATATACCAGTTGGTTTGACTCTTAATTTACGATGAGTATATCCAGATCCTTCGTTTAAAACTTTAACAGTAATAAGTGTATTTTTCTTCTCAGTTCTAAATCTATGAATACCACTAGCAGATGTATCTGTTGATAATCCTACAGTGTTTATGCCTGTAGATCCAAATAATGAATCTGCTCTAGTATTAAATATTCTAACAGTTTTTGAGTTTACAATTCTTACATAATAGGGGTCTCCATCAGAAAGTGTTGCTGTTATATTATTTGCTGCATCATAAGCAGCTCCAATACCAATAGGTGTGTTCCCATTTGAATTATAATAAACAAGTTGACCATTCTCTAAATTATGTTCTGTTTGAAAGGTTATTGTCTCATTAACAATATCAACTCCACCAGTAAAAAATACATCTCTACTATCAAAATTGATATAACGATCTCTTTCACCAAGTATAGGTTGTAGTACACATCCACTTCCATTACCACCAGTTAGTGATATATTAGTAACTGATTTTATATCAAACTCTTGAGGATCAACAAAAACAGATTTTACAGTTCCTTGTATTATAGGTTCAGCAGCAGCACCAACTCCACTACTAGTTTCAATACCAATTATAGGTGGGTTAACAACATCATATCCACTTCCACCATTTAACAAATCGATAGACTCAAGAGGTCCATAAAAAATTTGATGATTTGAAATCGGAGATCTAATCTGAGTTCCATTAATTAATATTCCAATATCAGTTACTGGAGTTTCTTGTTTTGATGCTACAAATAAATTTTGATTTAATGGAAATTTTCTTAATATTTTATCTGCACCTAATTTAGAACTCTCATGATCTTTGAGTATAAATCTATGAATACTTGTAGTAGATGTTCCCACACCTATTTGAACTGTGCTAGCTGTACCAATTTGAGATAAAGAATTATATAATCTTATTTTTGATTTGTTTTGATTTGGACCTGGTATAACAGGATCTACGAAATATGTTCTACCAGTATCTAAACCTGGTAATGCATCACTTTCAGGCTCATATACAACTGCATCACCCTGAATAAATTCAATATCTGTATTTGGTGGTGGAGTAAATTTTATAATACTATAGAGTTGACCTATAGGATCATATCCCTCTAGACCCGCATCAGTGCTTCCAATTAATTTTTCTTCAACAATATTAGTTGTGATGTCATAACTAGGTAGAGAGTTTGATGTGACATATCCGTCAGAATTACCATCTACATAAACATTTAAAGTATCTGCAATAATTTTTTCATTTCCTTCATCAATAGCAATACCTGAACTAGTTGCTTTCTCTATAGTTCGACGAATATCATATAATTGATTAGTTACAGGAGTAAAACCTGCAATTCCAGATGCAGTTATCTGAGCTAAACTCCCATCAACACTTGAAACAAAACCTCCACCAACTATTCTTTGTTCATTTCGTTTTAAAATATCAAATCTATCACCTACTTTTAATGAAGATTTATCTATTGGAGTTTTAAACTTGAAGGTAGAACCAGAAATTTCAACATTAAATCTAGAACTAGTATTGTATATCCAAGAGTTTGCAAAGATTTGTTTATAATTTAAAGAGTCATTTTCAATTTTTTCACCTACATTTTTAACAAATATACTTTCTCCTTCATTAACTAAATTAATATCTGTTACAGGTATCAATTCAGATAAAACACCTGTAATTCTTAAATCTATTCTTTTATTCAAATCACCATTTTCATATCCAAATATTGTCTCATTAAATCTTATATCTTCAGCAGTTCCGATACCTACACCAATTCCAGTACACCCAAAAAATTGATTTATTGATTTTGATGAATAATCTATCTGTAAATTATCATCACTGATAATAGTTCCAGTTTTTGCAAATCCTACTGTAGAGTCAACTGAAATAATTGAAGAACCTGCTGATACACTCTCAAGAGCTTTAGTTTTACCTGGTATAGTAAAGACACCCTGAATTAAATCTCTGTCACTATATCCTACAAACAGCGATAATTTATAATAACTTTTACCACCTCTTGTCAAAATTTCTACTTCAGATACTGATGCATTTGTAGATGTATCAGTAGATTTAAAAATTGTTTGACCTACTAAATCTTGAGGAGTTCCAGTTGGAGTGATTAAATCTGCTACAACCACTTCTCTTCTTATAAACTCAGCAGAAGATGGTTTTATTAAATTACCTTCTAAATCAAGTATTGTAGATTCAACTCCATATAATACTTTAAATAATATTCTTATAGATTCTTCAATACCTTTTGATTGATAAAAGGATCTAGCAAACTTAAAGAAGTTACCTACATCTAAATTATCAGAAAAATCATTATCTTCTAAACCTGGTAAAAAAGATTTTTTTAATTTTCTATAAAACTCTTGGAGAAATAAAACAGATAAGTTAGTTACAGTAGTTTCTGATGTGTGAGATGCTGCTACGGTATCATCAAATATTAGACTTTCTCTATTAATTTCAAGTAAAGATGATGTAATTCCAACATTATAACCTGATACTCCACTAAATCCACGAATACATCCTGTAAAGGATGTTGAAGTAATTCCAGTATAAGATATGATTTCATCATTAATTTTTACCAGTCCATATTCAGATGGGAATCCTCTTGTACTTGTAACTGATATTACAGTATCATCTGAATCTATAGATGATGAGAGTGTGGTAGTTCCAGTTACTACTTCTGGTACTAAATTATCAGACTTTAAATATTGATCAAAATTACTTATTAAATCTGAAGGTCCTCCTTGAAATTCTTGAGAGATATAGTATTGTTTAAAAAACTCAGTGGCTTTAGGAAAATCTGTTATCAAAAATTCAGGTAACTGATTCTCAATAATTTTATTGACTTTTATTCTTTTGTCAATTTGTGACATAAATTATTTCCTCTCTAATTCTCCATTTGAATAACTGGAGGTATAGTAGTCTCTTGTAAATACAACACCTGAAACATCTTCTCCTGATGCAATAACGTCCTTAGTCATATTTATTGTAGTATTTGAAACATCAAAATCTAGATATAAGTCTTTTAATCCAACTACATCGTTTGATTCTGGGAATGCTTGAACTTCAATAATATTATTTTCAGCACTAGTTGATGTTATGTTAATGGTGTTTAGAATGACTTCACCCTTTTTATAATCAACCATACCTGCTTCTTTTGCAATAACTACTTGTTGACCTCTATCATTTTTTGCAACGATACTTATGACACCTTTCATACTTCCATCAAGATTACCTAATGAATCTTTATTAGGAACATCAGTAATATATGCTGTTTGAGTAAAACCATTCACTGTAAATCCTGTACTTTTTATATTAAATCCTGCTGGATTAATATAAAAACGATTACCAAAACAAAGTTCATACTGTGCGAATTGATTGAGCAATGCCTTCAAATCTCTTCTAATAATCACTTTCGTAATGTTGGATGTGATTCCATTGTCAACACGATCAATTAATATGTTTAATTTACTATATTTAAATCTACCACCAAACTTATTAATCTCAATATTGTTTGCATAATCGGATAATGCAGCAATAATATCAGTTCTTAAATTTGAAGCAGAAGCGACTTGTGATGGATTATAATAAACTGTACTGTCTAACTCCACATATAGTATTTTTAAATCAACTATTTCAGAATTGATACCAGCGATAGAGTAACTCTTTAATTTATTTCTTATTTGTGATTTGTCAAAATCTGAAATAAATGATCCATTTTTTGGTTTAATACTGATTTGAACTTGACCAAATTTTGGTGGATCTAATTCTTCACCACCAACCACTGCAACTGACTCAGTTTGAGGATAAATTTTTTGAATTATAGTCTCATAATCTCTTGGTGTAACTGCTCTATATTGTGCTGAATATAGTCTTGGAGCAAAATACTTAATAGTAGATACATCTTCTGATTCAGCACCGTTAGAAGCGTTTGTGATAGTAGTTAATGTAACATTATCAGATGGTGTGAATAAAGTTCCATCACTCTTTGTAAATGTACCTTGAAAACTAAAATTAGAAGGACCGTTTCCATCCTCTCCATCAGTTATAATATATCTTGCTGTAATGACTGATGCGTTTTCTAACTTCTTGCCAAATAATCCATCACCAAATAAAATTTCATATTTTTCATCTTGAACTTCTTGTGCAAGGTAGATTTCTGAAGTCTTAGTTAGATTCAATACATTATCAACCATTGAAAACTTTCGACCTAAACCCACATCACTTACTCCTTTCACAAAAACACGTAAAGTTGAACTATCAATGCCAGGACTATCAATTATAAATCTTTGATCTTGTGATGTATCAACTCTGTAAACTCTTTGAAGTAAAGTTCCTTCATAAATGTTGATTGGATCATCAAATTGTGCGAAAGATGTGCCACCAATGTCCCTAACTCTAGTTGATGTAATCTCATCAGGAATTGAAAAACGATATGTAGTATTTTCTGTATTACCTACACAAACGAGACCTGAACGTAGAGTTAAAAAGCGTGGAGTGCTGTCATTTGTAGTTCCTAAGTTAATATCGCCTATTTTGACTGTAGCGATTGCAGCGGTTCTAGAGCGTGGTACATAACCAATATTTCTAGCAAGCGAAACAACATTCTCTCTTATTGTTGCAGAGTCTAAGAAAGATTCGTTTGCGACTAAATTAGCATTAAAGGCATTGATATATGTATTGTAAGCAAGAGTATCAATTAGAACAGAGAAATTAGAACCTTCAAAGTCAAAATCAGTAAAATTTGAGTTTGAACGAAGAAAATCTTTGATTTGTGCTTTGATTTGATCAAAGTCTAAACTTGTAAAGTGTGTAAAGGGCATATTATCTCGTTGGTTCTAATATAAATGTGAAACTTTGTAGGGGAGATTGTAAACCTACGATTTCAAAAAGCACTTTTACCTCTAATGCGTTGGAATCTGGTTTTGCATCAATCTCAACACCTATATCACCGACTCTAGGTTCGTAATTACGCACTGATTGTCGAACCATATCTTCAATAATCATCACAGATGAAGAAGTGAAGTTTTCAAACAACATTGCACGAACATTTGTTCCTAAATTTGAATCAAAAAACCTCTCTTGTGGTATTGTTTCAACTAAATTCCTCACTGCTCTTATGATTGCTCGCTCATTTACAAGCACAGGAAGGTCTTTTGTCACTGGATGTGGGTCAAAAGACAAACTGATATCCTTAAATGCTCTTGATTTGCGTTGAATCGCCATTATTAATGCTTTTAGATTTATTTATACCCTATCTTGCATAATCATTCATTACGTAATCATCAGTATCAAAGTAATTCAGTAACCACCAAGCAACTAAACGTGGATTTTTGTTCCCACAAGTGAAAATATCAAAGGAAACACAGTTTTTTTCTGGCCAAGTGTGACAAGAGAGGTGACTTTCACCTAATGTTACGTTACAAGTCACTCCTTGAGGGTCAAATTTATGAGTATAAGTGTTTAAAACTTCTAATCCTTCAGTTTTACAAGCACTGACACATACTTGTTCGATTTTATCACTATCATTTAACTTATCAAAGGGTACATTATACACTTCAACGAGTAAATGAGTGCCCATGTGAGCATTTTTTACGTTTTTCATCCCAATTCTGGTTCAAATGGTTTTCTATCGTTCGTTTCTTTACGTTCTTTTGCTGTTTTCCAAAAATAATTCTCTTCTGAACCCAATCCATCACGGTCATGACCGTTTTCAACTTGATAATACACTGTTGAAACCTTAAAATCGGGCACTTTTGGTGTTTCTGGAGTAATACTGTTGTCGTAAATCCTCATTCTGTTGTTTGGATAGAGACAAAACTGCCCATTATCTAATTCTAAGAGGTTATGAGACTTATGTTCGGCAGGTTGTTCACTTGTTGAGTAGTCAACAGCGTCCACATCAGCGTGAAAATTGTCCAAAGTGCAAATATAAGTGCCTGTTTGGTTGCCAAAGTCTCTTGTATACACTTCATAGTGCATTGATCCGATAAATTGCTTCTGAACAGCGACAACTCCATAGTCCATACAGTTCCAAAACTGCAAATTATGGAGAGTCATATCAGGATCAGGCAATTCTGGAGACGATAAAAATGCCGAAATGGGTAATTTATCAAACATCGCAGCATATTCGGGCAAATAAGTCTCAAAATAAAAGGCACGACCAGGAATACTCTTGGCCGATACCCATACACCCTTAACAAATTCACCATGTCCACTCTTATGGTCGGTTAAGTACTCTTTTCTTACCCATACTTCATAAGAAGGAAGATTCGTAATTAACGTAGACATTAACGACCTTGCCCCCTATATCTTTTACGAGCCGAGTTACGGGACGTTGCGGAGTATTTCGAGTGTTTTCCCCGCCCTTGACGAGTTTTTTTGGGTCTCGTCTCAGTAACATAAGCCGTGCCCATCATTCCTGTTTTTCTAGCCATTTAGTGGTTCCTCAATATAAGGTTCATAAGTAATATCTTTTGATGTGAGTGTCTTATTATAATAGCACTCAACTGCAAGGTCTTCCATAATGTCAAAGAGTTCTGACTCAGAGACATTCCAGAAGATAACTT
>VTLG01002309.1_pt1 | contig 38895 bp, 28 predicted proteins | sample 4694571 | NCBI WGS metagenome assembly VTLG01 (sample SAMN12604809, study PRJNA352737) | marine metagenome | biome: ENVO:00000447; feature: ENVO:00000209|ENVO:00000569|ENVO:01000036; material: ENVO:00002151; isolation source: viral sequences binned using virsorter ... | reverse complement strand
ACTCACAGCGATCCAGTACAGGCATATCTTGGATATGACAAGCACATAGGCGAAGGATTCGTAATGACTAATAAGTTCGGTATGTACAAATTAGTTTACAGACATATCTTCTCATATGCAAATTTTAATAGTGGTCGCTTTGTGCCAGTTGGTTAAAGTGTCCACTATTCGTTGAATTGGATCTATGATCCATTATAATAAGAACATACACAAGGAGGCAAATGCCAAAACCTGAAATTCATTACTCGCACTCTTTCGGAATGGGATTCTGGATTGATGAAGAAGGGATTCTTATGAGTTGTCCCGCAATGTCCGATCCAGATGGACGCACAACTATGGACGTTGAGAACGCTATCTCTGTTGCAGAGTGGGACGATCCATCAGTTTACACACCAGAGCATCTCTTAGTACTGGCACAAATTACTCAGATATGCACCCTTAAAAGGGACTATGTAAATATCGGTTATTATGCCGAAAGATTCGGGAGGACTAATTATGCAACCGCTTGATCCTAAAGTTTACGAAGAACTTCTCTCAGCAGAGGAGTTCTATAAAGATAAGGACTATGTACTTTTCATAGACCGTATTAACGGAACATCAACTTTTATTCCCAGGGAGGAAATCAAAAATGACAGGAATTGAACTTTTCATCGTAATCGGTGGCTGCTATGCAATCTATACATGCGGAATGGCAATTGCTACGTGGATTGACTATTATAGCACAGAGAAAGAAGCAAAACTTGTAAAGCTGGGCAAGCATAGACAGTTTTAAAAAGTGTCACACACCCTCTTCACAGAGGGTTTTTTATTGCTATAATAAAGGTATAGAAACAAAGTTTTAAAACTATGTACACATCAAAAAGAGTAATCAGACCTAATGACGAAGTGGTAAGGTATTACTGCGATAATGGTTATGGTCTATCAGTTGCGTGTCATGACGGATCATACGGAGGATCAGAAGGTCTTTATGAAATTGCTCTTTTAAAGGGAGACAAAATACACTATGATGACGAGTGGACTGACGTGCGTGGGTGGTTAACCAAATCAGAAGTTTGGAGTTGGTTAAAAATTGTATCGGAGTATTAAAGATGTATATTGGCGACAGAGTGCAAACACTCAACACACTTTGCCCTATCTCTGGAACAGTTGTTGAAATTTATGATAATCTGATTGTCATTAGTGATGATGATGCAGAAACTGATGACGACAGATTAGAGTTTCACATAGATGACTTAGAGACAGTTTAAAAAGTGTCCACTAACCCCCGACAAGGGGGTTTTTTAATGCCATAATAGATGTATACAACAAAAGGAGCACTAATGCAACTTACACCAATCGCTTCAAATATGACAGAGGTTGAAACTTCTGAAGCACGTATTCTTTTTTCATACAGAACACCCGTTGCTGCTTACATCTTCGGTGAAGGATTCGTCAAAACTGAGCAGTATTGGTCAGTAACAACATCTAAGCACATCAACAAGTGGGGTGCTAAAGATGGTAAAAAAGTTCCTCAAGCACGTTTGGATTCTTTAGTATGAGTAGTTACACTAAAAACGAAATCGCTCTGATAAACTTTCAGAGCGATATTAACAAACTTTTTTACTATATCGGTGAAGAAGATGACCAAGTACCTTTTTATGCTCTTGCTAAGTTTAACAGGTATTGTACAACATTTATTAATTCTTTGGAGATTGACCATGACAACAGTTAACTGGGAAAGAACCCTGACAATGACCGAACCTGAAGAATCAGTGATCGTCAAAATGGCACAATTTTTTATAGAGAATGGGTGGGTTGACCCAGATACAGAAAAAGAATTTGACACACTGATTGAAAAGATATGTGAACCCGCACCATGGGATTATGCATGCTTTGAGGTGGACAGTTGAAAAAAGTGTCCACTAACCTAAGACAAATCTGGTGGATTGCGTTTATAATGGTAGTATACACAAAGGAGTTCCAATTATGAATCCAACAGAAAGAATGATAAACAGAATCGACACAGTTGAAAAGTTCAGAGACATCGCAGAGTTATGCGAAGACTTCCAGACATTCGTTGATGAAATCCAAGAATGGGGAGTCGATCATATATGCGGAGTTGATTTCTTCGGTAAAGGTTTTGAACTTAACCCAAACTTAGATTTCAAACTACTTGATGAGTACTTTTCATCTTTCGGTTACACAAAAGCAAACCCACATCCCGCAGGTAGGTACGCTTAGTGCCAGTAGTGGACAGTTGAAAAAACTGTCCACTTTTGCTTGCAAAGTGTCCCATCTTATGTGTATAATAGTAGTATACAAACAAACATTCATTCATTTAAAAATATGTTATTAACAAAATTCGTTGAAGTTCCAAACACAAATATAAGAGAAGAAGTCTTAAGCGACTTCGGTTGGGATATGTGCTACGATATGGCACAGCAATACGGACACGCTCAATTAGTGTGGTACGCTCTCAACGGAAACAGAGTTGTTGAGGGAGAGTACACGGACAAAGATTAAACCGTCCACCAAGGGGGTTGATTTTTAACCCCTATCCTTTATAATAACAGTATACAAACAAACATTCAAAATGATCTTTACAGAAACAGAACAACTTGCAGTAGACACATTCCTTGAACTACAGGAGCAGGTTAAAGCATTCGGACTACACAACTTTGAGAGAGAAGAAAGAGTCCTATTCAAAAGAGGTAGAACTTTACTTGAGTATGCGAAGAAAACAGCATCTAAGAAGAAGACCCCATACACAGACGCTGAGACAGAGTGCCTTTTAAATGCTTACTTACTCAATCAAGCAGATATGGAGAAGACAAGGACAGTTTTCTTCAGAGAGTTCCCCAACACTAAGCACAGTTCCTCTTCAGTTTGGCAGAAGATCAGCAGAATCAGAACGTTAGACAACCTATTCCCAACAGATACAGAATGGGAAACAGACCTACAGGTTAGAACAATGTGCAGAGAATACAACTACTACCACGGAGAGAAGAGGTTCGCAGTATGAGATTTGTAATGGCAAGCGACCTCAGAAGCAGAGACCGCAGATGGATTACCTACAACGCAAGCGGAAAGATGATCCCCTTTAGGATTACCCCACCGCTTCCAACTGCTGAACTTGCAGACAGATGGAGTCCTTATTACACAGGCGATCCTTATCCAAGATGCCCCATCTCTGGATACATATACGAACCCTAACAGACCTATGGGTTAGTAATACAGCAGTCCCCCAAGCGATGGGGGATTTTTAATCCAAACCGAAACCCATATATAAAACTGGTAGGTACCATTAAGCTATAAACGACCCGAATCGAGAGGTAAATATTGAACATTATACATAAAGTCAAAACCCATACGAAATCCAATAGCATTTTTCATGATATGCAAAAAAATCCCGCAGAAAATTTTTCGCCTATAGAGGTCGATCCCATAACTGGGAACTTCATGATTGATCTGCCTGAGTGGATGGTTAATGATATGGGATGGTACGAAGGAACTGTGCTACAATTAGAGATGTCGCCAGACAATGAGTTAATTTTAAAAGAAAAAGAAAATGATTAAAGAAACTGAAACTGTATATCATTTTTACGCAGGAAAAGATTGTATACTACATTCGGTAAAAGAAGAAGACTTCAAAGTTACGTGGACTACACTTAAAGCAATGGTTGGTCTAATGCATACATCATATAAAGAAGAAGACCTATCATATACTAAGTTACCTGCACAAAAAATAGAGGTGGAAAACCCCTCTCTTGATGATCATTCATACTAATTGACAACCACTATATAATGGTGTATGATATGAATGTAATTACAACACATTATGGCAAAAGGATTTACAGTTAAAGCAAAAACCCCCGTCAAGTCCAAACCAAAAAAGGAAGAATGGGATTATGCTTTAGCAAGACAATTAATAAAAGGAAAGACAGTAGTATTCTGTTTACCTGGTAGAGGTGTAAGTTATATCTTTTTAAAGTCATTCGTTCAACTATGTTTTGATCTAGTACAAGCAGGAGCAAGTATTCAGATTTCTCAAGACTATAGTTCAATGGTGAACTTTGCAAGATGTAAATGTTTAGGAGCAAACGTTCTTCGTGGTCCTGATCAGATACCTTGGGATGGTAAGTTAAAGTATGATTATCAGTTATGGATTGATAGTGATATAGTATTCAACTCAGAGAAGTTTTATCAACTTATACTGATGTCAATACCAGAAGAAGCAATATCAAAAGAAGACGTAATTCAAGAAATACTTGATGATAAGGGTAAACCAGTATTAAATGCAGACGGAAAACCATCATCTCAGAAAGTTGGAGAGAGACTTGTAGTTGATCCGACTAAGGAAAGACAAATCTGTGGTGGTTGGTATTGTACTGAAGATGGTCAAACTACTTCAGTTGCACACTGGTTAGAGGAAGATGATTTCCGCAACAATGGTGGAGTTATGAATCATGAAACTCTTGAAAGTATACAGAAAAGACGCAAACCTTTTACAGTAGACTATACAGGTTTCGGATGGTTACTGATTAAACATGGAGTATTTGAGCATCCAGAAATGCCTTATCCTTGGTTCGCACCTAAAATGCAGGTCTTTGAATCAGGAGAAGTGCAGGATATGTGCGGAGAGGACGTATCTTTCTGTCTTGATGCAAAAGAAGCAGGTTTTGAAATTTGGTGCGACCCTCGTGTTCGTGTAGGTCATGAAAAGAGTAGAATTATTTGATATTGAATGCGATGGAGTCATTCTCTATCAAGACTTAACTGAGGAAGAATACTTCGATACAATGATGGATCTTTCTCAGAAGTTCTACAGCGAGGGAACCCCTCGACCTGAATCACTTAAAACAATAAGAAAATAAGTATGGCAAACAAAATTGAATCCCGCCCGAAAAAAACTCGTCAGGGAAGAGGTAAACACTCAAAATATGCCGCGTCATCGCGTAACTCGGCTCGTAAGAGATACAGAGGACAGGGGAGATAACTTAAAATGCCCGCTTTAATTTGTAATTTACCTTCCTATGAAGTATGGGTAAGAAAAGAGTACTTAACCGACCATAAAAGTGGTCATGGGGAATTTGTTAAGGGAGTTTGGGTATCGGCTAAGAGTATTCCTGGTCGTGCCTTTTATTTTGAGACGTATTTACCCGAATATGCTGCGATGTTTGATAAACTGCCGATTTCTGCGTTTGTTTCAGACCCAGAAACACCAAAACCAGACATGGAATTGCATAATTTACAGTTTTGGAACTGTATGGACTATGGTGTAGTTGCTGTTCAGAAGCAATTTGTGGGTTCTATGCACTATGAAGTGCTCACAAGAGACTATGGAACGCAAACTGGTACATATATTTGTACTTTAGACAACTATCATCAGGATGTAGACGCAATTGACTACTCAACTAGCGAACAACCTGCCGAACATAAGTCTCATAACCTGATTGAACTCGATAATGGGCAATTTTGCCTCTATCCGAACAACAGAATGAGGATTTATGATAATAGTTTAACCCCAGAAGTGCCAAAAACACCCGATTTTAAGGTTTCTACCGTATATTATCAGGTTGAGAACGGTCATGATAGAGATGGACTCGGAAATGATGAAAATTATTTCTGGAAAACAGCAAAAGAGACCAAATTAGACACTTCTAACGGTATAAATTACGTTGATCACCCAGAATTAGGATGAAAAACCTACTTTTCATATCAGAAGACAAAGAGAGAGCATTAATACAGGAATTAGCGTATAAAATGAAGATGGCAGAGTTGCCAATTCATCCAAAAGACACTTGTTTCCTGTCAGTTGCTCCTGATTACTCAGGAATTGCTACACAAATCCTCTCTCATAGTCTTTCTATGGAAAAAGAGATATTTAATATAGAATCAGTTAATGTTCCATACCCAGATGAGGACAAAAGAGAGTATTTAACTGAATTTACACAGAATTTTATGAAATGGCAGAGAAGATGGGATAAATTTGTGCTAATTCAATCAGGTGTAGTGTGGGGAGATAATTTAATGGAGTTATGTAACATAATGACAAGGGCATCTGGTGCTGAAATCTATGCTGCAGCACTTTGTGAGAGTCAACATAGTCGTTTTAAGTGCAATTTAGTGTCTTTACACTACGATAGCGACCAATTTGACCTTCATTTTTGGTGGGAACAACCCAATATTCATTATCCTTGTAACTTATTGTAAAAAAACGTGCTAAATACATTGAAGAAGTATTGTATAAATGGCATCCCAATTAAGATCACGCGAATTTAGGGATATAAGTCTGTCTTTTGAACCACATCCTGTTACAAAAGATATACCTATATTGAGAGATACTGCGTGTATTCGTAAATCTGTAAGTAATATAGTTCAAACTATTCGTGGAGAAAGATTTTTTGATAGTCTCTTCGGATCAAATGTTCGTAGATCTTTATTTGACTTCGTTGATTTTGCTACAGCATCGGTAATTGAACGTGAAATTACAGAAGCAATACTTAACTTTGAACCAAGAATCTCTGATTTAAGAGTTAGAGTGGATGCAGATCCAGATGCAAATCAATTTGAGGTAAATGTAGACTTTAGTTTGATTGGAGAATCTGCCCCGACACAAGATTATACGTTCCTATTAGAAGCAACAAGATAATATGCCTTTTACTAAATTTACAAACTTAGATTTTGATCAAATCAAAGCACAGTTAAAAGATTATTTGAGAGCAAATTCTACTTTTACTGATTTTGACTTTGAGGGATCCAATTTTTCGGTTCTTTTAAACACTTTAGCATACAATACTTACATTAACTCCTTCAATGCGAACATGGTTGTTAACGAATCTTTCTTAGATTCAGCAACTTTGAGGGAAAATGTCGTATCTTTGGCAAGAGGAATCGGATATGTTCCTCGTTCAAGGACTTGTGCAAGAGCGAGTATAACATTAGACGTAGAATGTTCGGCAAGTTTGGCAACACTTACACTTGAAGCAAGAGGACCTGTATGTGTAGGTGCTACAGATGATAGTTCTTATATATTTTCAATACCAGAACCCATTACTACAGCAGTTGTAGATGGTAAAGCAACCTTCGGTAGTGCTACAGATCCAATTTTAATCTATCAAGGAGCACTCTTAAAGAAAAAATTTACAGTTGATGGTAGTTTAGATCAACGTTTTCTACTTGATAACCCATTCATAGACATACAAACTATTGTTGTCAAGGTAAAAGGTACTGGAGAATCAGGAACTGGTAGAGAATATGCTGCTGTAGACAATATCGTTGGTGTTGATGGCGATTCAGAGATATACTTAATACAAGAAGTTCAGGATGAAAAGTATGAATTACTCTTTGGAGATGGTATCTTTGGTAAAAAATTAGAAAATGGAACAGAAATTACAGTAACTTACATTGTTACAGATGGAGAACTAGGTAATGGTGCTTCTAATTTCTCATTTGCAGGTACATTTATAAACAGTTTGAATAACCCAGTTACTATTCAATCAGCAAATTTAACCACAATTACTAAAAGTACAAGTGGAACAAACATAGAACCTATAGAATCAGTCAAATATTTTGCCCCAAGACTGTATGCTGCACAGTTTAGAGCAGTTACAGCAAGAGACTATGAGGCAATTATACAAAATATTTACCCAAATACTGAATCTATATCAGTTGTTGGTGGTGAAGAGTTAGATCCACCAGAATTTGGTACTGTTAGAATCAGTATCAAACCAAAAAATGGCGATTTTGTGTCTGATTTTGATAAAGACTTCATTATTAGTAGATTAAAGAGTTATGCATTAACAGGAATTAACCAAAAACTTGTTGATATTAAAATTCTTTATGTTGAAGTTGATTCTTCTGTATATTTTAACTCATCTCAGGTTACAAACGTCGATAATTTGAAGACAAATGTTTCAAATGCACTTCAATCTTACTCAGATTCTGTAGATTTAAGTAAATTTGGTGGAAGATTCAAATATAGTAAGGTTTTAAACGTAATTGATGATGTAGATCGTTCTATAACTTCTAATATTACACGAGTTAGAATTAGAAGAAATCTAAGAGCACTCATAAATCAAGAAGCACAGTATGAATTATGTTTTGGAAACAGATTTCATGTAAATAGTGCAGGTTTTAACATAAAGAGTACAGGATTTACTATTATTAATGAACCAGATATTTGTTACTTAACAGATATTCCTAATACAGATGGAAGAACAGGTGCACTTGCTATAGTTAAACCAATTGAAGAAACTGGAGAGACTAGAATTGTTATAGGATCTGCAGGTCTTGTAGATTACATAAAAGGAGAGGTTATTTTAACCACAACTTTGATAACTAGCACTGTTTTGAATGATGATATTATTGAAGTCCAAGCATTCCCAGAATCTAATGATGTAGTTGGATTAAAGGATCTATATCTTGAGTTTGATGTTTCAAAAAGTACGATAAATATGGTTAAAGACACTATATCTTCAGGTGAGAAGATTTCAGGAGTTGGATTTAAGGTAACATCTAGTTATAGCAACGGAGAGCTAAAAAGAGGATAAAATATGATACAAACTGGTATCGAATCGAGAGTAAAAGTTCATGAACTGATCGAGGGACAATTACCTGAATTTATTTTAGATCAAAGTCCAAAAACAGTTGACTTTCTCCAACAATACTACCGTTCACAGGAGTATCAAGGAGGTCCTATTGACCTGATTGATAATCTCGATCAATATTTAAGTCTTGATCAGTTAACACCACAAGTTATTGTGGGTGTTACTTCTCTTACTGCATCTGCAAATTCATCAGATGATACAATCCAAGTTATAAACACAAGAGGATTTCCTAATGAATATGGTCTTTTAAAAATTGACGATGAAATAATAACATATACAGGTTTAACCACAAATACTTTTACAGGATGTGTTCGTGGTTTCAGTGGAATAACTTCATATCATAGTATTAATGATTCAGAAGAATTAGTATTCGATACTTCAGTTGCTGCTAATCATGATAACGAATCTCCTGTACAGAATTTAAGTTCTTTATTTTTAAAAGAATTTTATAGAAAAGTAAAATATTCTTATGCACCTGGTTTAGAAGATGTAAGTTTTATACCTGAATTAGACGTTGGTAACTTTATTAAAGAAGCAAGAACCTTCTATCAAGCAAAAGGTACGGAGGAATCATTTAGAATATTATATAAAATTTTATTTGGTGTAACTCCAACTGTTATTGATTTAGAATCATACTTATTAAAACCATCTGATGCAGAGTTTATCAGAAGAGAAGTAGTTTTAGTAGAAAAAATATCAGGAGATGTAAATCAGTTAGTAGGACAAACAATTTATAGTAAAACCAATCCTAGAACAAAAGCAGCAGTATCTGAGATTGAAATATTAACTAGAAACAACAAAACATATTATAAGTTAGCACTTTTCATTGGATATAGCAATCAAGATCTCATAGAGGGAGATTTTGATGTAACTTCATCTACAAAATCAATAACCAAGGTTTCAGCAGGTTCCTCTGTAATTACTGTTGATTCTACTGTTGGATTCCCAGATTCTGGAACTGTTTTTAGTGGTATTAATACTATAGCATATACAGACAAAACCCTAAATCAGTTTTTAAATTGTTCTGGTATTGATAATGACATCTTAGCAACTGATGATATCAGATCTGATGAAATTATATTTGGTTATGAAAATGGAGATTTTACAAAACCAGTTAATTTAAGAGTAGCAGCAATAATATCTGATATAAACCTTTCTAAAGATGCAGGTCTTGCATTAGAGAATGAAAAGATATCAATTAAAGAATTAGGAGATGTCATTACTAATCCATCATCCTCAGAAAGTACAGATAAACAGAGATTTGCTAATTCATGGATTTACAATACAAGTTCCAGTTATGAATGTTCTGGTATTGATACTGGTGCAAAACAATTTACTTTAAAATCTTCAATTGATAAAGCAAGTTTAAAAATAAATGATCGTGTTGATATTATAAACGATAGTAATAAAGAAATAAAAGTAGAAAATGCTAAAGTTACTGCTATTGCAGGTAACGAAGTAACTTTAGAATATACTGGATTTACTACTGATACAAGCATCCCACATTCGATTAGAAGGGTGCCAAAGAAGACTACAAGTAAATTTGTACCCTTACAATATTCACACTTATTCTCGGACATACAGAACGTTTATAGCGAAGATCTTGATGAAGGATCTTATGGTGATGAGTACATGTATGTTGCATCTAACTCTTTACCATCTTTCACATTTAGACAAGATACCATACCATCAACACCATCTATAGTGGTTGGAACTGCTGTAACCTTTATTGGTGCAGGAAGCACTGAAAGTGGTGCACTTTTAGCAGATACAGGAGAATTAGCATATTCTATTATTAATTTTCCTACACAAGTTCCTTTCTTAACTGGAGATGAGGTTGTTTACGAACCAGAGAGTAATGCGATCATAGGATTAGACACAGGTAAATCATATTACGTTAGAGTATTACCAAATAAACAGCAAATTAAATTATATGCATCTAATTCTTTCATTCAAGGAGATTTAAATCTTGAATTTGAACCTTTACTTGTTGGTATTGGAGGTAAACATACTTTTACTCTAAGATCTGTTTATCAAAAACAAATTCAACCACAGAAACTTCTTAGAAAGTTCCCATTAATACCAAGGGAAAATGATGGACAAGATACCACAACTGAAACTGTGGGTATGATGATAAATGGTGTTGAAATTAAAAATTATAAGTCTCAAGATAAAATTTATTCAGGTCCTTTAAGTTCTATAACTGTAGTAAACTCAGGAAGTGGGTACGATGTTATAAATCCACCAGTTATTGAGGTTGCTAATACTGGATCAGGAACAACTGCACTTGTAAGACCAGTTATTAGCGGATCTGTCGAGAAAATTTTAGTAGATCCTCAAACAAGAGAATTAGATAAAGTTATTTCTGTTAGTATAACTGGTGGAGGTCCTGGTAATGGGGTTGCTTTACAACCAGTAGTTGAAGAAAGATTCATATCTGCTAGTTTTGATGCCAGATTATTGACATTTGGTGGTGGTATAGGAGAATCTGCAGAAACTATCACATTTTTAGGAGATCATAACTTTGCTAATGGAGAAGAAGTTGTATACAGAACAAATGGTAATCCTGCATTAGGAATTGGAACCTTTGCAGGATCAAATGCAGATCAAAATAGATTCTTAGTAGAGAATACAAAATATATCGCAGAATTTGTAAACTCAAAGACAATTAGATTATATAATTCAACAAATGATTTCCAAACAGGAATCAATACAATTGGATTTACCACTACTTCTAATTCTGGTGTTCATAGATTTAGAACTTTCAATGGTAAGAAAACTTTAAAAGATGTCAAAGTTCTTGAAGGAGGATCTAATTATCAAAATAGAGTATTAAATGTTAAACCAGTTGGTATCTCTACCATAGACCATCTTGTTAACTTTAAAAATCATGGATTCCAAGAAGGAGATTTAATAGAATATCAAAATACAGGAACTGTTATATCTGGATTAGTTACCACTAATCAATACTATGTCTTTAAAAATAATAATGATCAATTTAGAGTTGCAGATGCAGGTGTTGGTGGAACTATTAGAGATAATTTTGATAGTAGACTTTACATTAAATTAGACTCTATTGGGTCTGGATTCCACGAATTTAAGTATCCAGATATAAAGTTAAACATTAATGTTTCTTTTGGTGCTGCAGCGGGTACAGGGGTTATCACAGCAACACCTTATGTTAGAGGTAATATTATAGATGCTTATCTCTATGAAACTGGAACTGGTTATGGAAGCACAACTTTAAACTTTGAAAGATCACCTAGTGTAAGTATTAAAAATGGTAAGGGTGCATCTTTATATCCTGTTGTTGTGGGTGGAGAATTAATTAGAGTTGATGTTAGATCAAGAGGATCTGAATACTTCTCTGTTCCTGAAGTAACAGTTGTTGGAGATGGTAGTGGTGCAGTTGTTCGTCCTATTATCAGAGATGGTCAACTTATTGAAGTCGTTGTTATATCTGGTGGAACCAATTATACACAAGAAAAAACTACTCTTAGTATTGTATCTGCAGGTAAAAATGCAATCCTATCCAGTAATATTAGATCTTTAACTATAAATGATGCTGAAAGACATGGATCTGAATATTTGTATCCTACTCTTAAAAAAGGATTAGAATATGTTAATTTATCTTATTCAAACGATATAGCATCAAACGAATTTAATGATACGGGTACAACACACTCTCCAATTATTGGATATGCTTATGATGGGCATCCAATATATGGTCCTTATGGATTTAGTGACCCTCTAGACACTTCATCGGGAGTAAGAGTATTAGACACAGGTTATAAATTAGATTCATCTATTGTAGAAGATCGTCCAGAAGGATTTGCTGATGGATTCTTTATTGAAGATTACACATATGATGCTACTGGAGATTTGGATATCCATAATACAAGATTCTGCAAAACACCAGAGTATCCAAATGGAACTTATGCATATTTTGCAGGTATATCGACTGATGGAACATTTACTCCAAAATTCCCTTACTTTGTAGGTAAAAAGTTTAGATCATTGAATCAATTAGATGATAAAGATCAAAGTTTTGATTTAAATTCATCAGATTTAGTTAGAAATACTTTTCCACATCAAATAGGTGTAGATGGGTCTAGAAATGATTTTGTTATTGAATCTCAAAGTTTCTTTAGTCAAGAATCGTCTATTGAGTCTGTTACTAAGGGATCTATTACCAGTGTAGATATTAGAAACAAAGGAGTAAACTATAGAGTAGACGATATAATCAACTTTGATAACACAAATACCAATGGTGGTGGTGCTAGTGCAAGAATTTCTGAGGTAGAGGGTAAAACAGTTCTTTCTATAGCATCTTCTATAACAGAGTTTAGTGATTGCACATTACTTTGGGATAGAGGTAGTATTAATGTTAAAGTTAATCCTTTCCATTCTTTTCAAACTAATGATGTAATTTCTATAAGTGGTTTATCAACTTTTGTAGATCAGATTGCAGGACTAAGAAGAGTCGCAATATCTACAGAAAACTTTAACATATACCAAGGATTACCTGCTAATAGTTCCTCTGGTATCATGACAGACATTTATGTTTCTAATATACCAAAATCAGTATCCATTGGATCTACAATCGGTATTGGAACAGAAGTTTTATCAGTATTGAATATATTCAAACAGAGAGGTATAATTAGAGCAAAGAGAGGTGTTACAGGCACAGCACACGCAACTAATACTAGAGGATTTGTATATCCAAATACAATCAAAATTGATATTGATGCTCCCTTCTTTGACTCATCATTAAATGAAAAAGTATTCTTCAATCCAACTGAATCTGTTGGTGTTGGATCTACCGCAGGTGTTGAAAATAGAGTAGAGTATCCTATAGGAGATAAAAATTATGTTATCTCTATACCTAATCAAAGTATTTTCTTACCCAAGCATCCATTCAAGACAGGAGAAAGAGTAATCTTAAGGAAGAATGCGGGTGGTAGTTCTATTTCTGTGGCAAACACTGAATCTTCTGCAACATTTGATATTGGAGATACAGATCAAAGTCTTTTCGTTATTAATAAATCTGAAGATCTTATTGGTATTGTAACCCAATCTGGTTTAACCACATCTACAAATGGTTTATTCTTCTTTAGTAATGGTTCTGATAATTATGAATATTCTTTAGAACCAACTAAGAATAAAATTATATGCGTAGTCCAGAAAAATGATGCAGTAATTGCTGTATCAACTGCACATAATTTACAACCTGATGATTTAATTAAACTAAAAGTAAAACCAAGCAGAAGTGTTGGAATTGGATCTTCTACTCAAGTTAGAGTTAAGTATAACTTTGACATAGAGAAAATTGTTATTGATCCTATCGGATTTACTTCAACTGCTATTAATACTTTAGATAATATAGTTACACTTAATAATCATCCATTCGTAACAGGAGAAAAAATATATTATAATGCTACAGACGAAGTAGCAACTGGTTTAGAACCTGGTTTATTTTATGTTTACAAGGTTGATAAAAATAGATTCCAACTTGCTCTTACATATGAAGATTCTGTAGCATCTCCTCCTAAACTTATTTCAATAGGATCTACAGGTGGAGCTGAGCAAGAGTTCTCTGCTATCAACCCAAGATTATTACCAACTAAAGGTAATGATTTAGTATTTGATTTATCAGACTCTACATTACAGGGATTTAAGTTTAATTTATATACTGATCAATTATTCTCAAATCAATTCGTTTCTGTTGCTAACACAACAACATTCTCAACTTCAGGTGTTGGAACTGTTGGTGTAACATCAACTGCTTCATTTACCTTAAAATATACTGATTCTTTAGTTGATATTGTACCAGATCCTACACAACCTTTATTCTATAATGTAGAAAGAGGTGGATTCATATCAACAGCAGACTCTACAGTTATTGACTATAACCAAATAACATTTGAGGATAGTAAGTACGATGGATCATATAATGTTATTGGTGTAGGAACTACTTCATTTGTTATATCTTTACTTAAAGATCCTGAATTAGAACTTTATACACCAGATATTACTAGTTCCATGGAGTATACAACTACTTCTAAGACTGCTTCTGGTTCTATTTCTAAAGTTCAAATGGTATCAGAGGGTAATGATTATAAACAATTACCTGGTATTTCAAGTATTACAACTTTAGATGGTTCTGATGCCATACTGTTTGCTCAGTCTCCAACAATAGGTAAGATAAAGCAAATAAGAGTTATTGACCAAGCATTTGAGTATAATACAGACAAAACAATTAGACCTGAAGCAAATATACCATCTACACTTGAATTAAGATCTAATTTAACAATAACAGATGTAGAAATTCTTAATGGTGGAGATAATTATACGACCCCACCTGATGTTGCGATTGTTGATTCAGTTACAGGAGAAAGAATTAATGATGGTATATTAACAACAGAAGTTCAATCAAGTTCAGTTTCTGCTGTTAGTATTTTTGAACAACCAACAGGACTTAATTTTAACAGTAAAAATTTATTTACCGTTAATAATAGTAATGGTGTTGGTATATCCACTATGCAATCTTCAACTAGTGGTATTGTTACATGTTTCTTAACTACACCTTTATTAGGATTCAGCACTAATCCATTTACTGTTGGAGAGCAAATATTTGTAGAAGGTATTACTAAAAACGGAATAGGTGGTAGTGGATTTAACTCTGAAGATTATGGATTTAGATTCTTTGAAGTAATATCATATGAAAATCTAATTCCTGCAAAACTTAAATTTAGTGTGGCAGGTTTAACCACTAATCCAGGTCTAGCAGATACTACTCAAGGATCATTTGCAAACATAATTAAGAGATCTGATTATCCAGTGTTCAAAGTAACTCAAGGAAAGAGTATATTTACACAAGGAGAACAGGTATATATTAATGGTCAACCAACAGATCTAAACGTAAGTACAGTTTTACCAGATTACATTAAAACATCTGGAAAATTCCAAGTAAAATCTGGAGATACTATTAGGGGAGTCCAATCTGGTTCAGCTGGAGTTATATCAAAAATTATAAAGAGTGATGCTAAATTTGATATTGATTTCTCTGTAAGGTCAAATCAAGGTTGGAAGAAGAATACTGGACAACTTAATAACGATATACAAGTTTTACCTGATAATGATTACTATCAAAACTTATCATATTCAGTTAAGAGTCCTATTCAGTATCAGGATTCAATAGATGTAATTAATCGTTTAGTCCATACAACTGGTTTAAAGAACTTTGTTGATGTTGGAATAGCAACTCTTACAAAAGTAGGTGTGGCAGTAACAACTGTAAAATCTCTAATATTTACAGATATAATAGATGAATCTAGAGTTGACACAATTTTTGGATTTGCTCAAGCAAGAGATGCTGATGTTCAGTTAATAGAGAATAGAAATTCATCTAAATTCCTTGAGTTTAGGAACAAGAGTTTTGTTGATAGTGTTATTTGTAAAACAAATAGAGTTCTTGTAATTGATGATGTAAGTAAACAGTTTACAAATAAAGAAAACGTAAATGATAGTTTCATAGATTTAGATGAATCTGGAAAAGATTTTGCAAGATACTTAGTTCAAACAAGAAGCACAGACAATTTACAGAATGCTATCCATGAAATTATTGTTCTTCATGATCCAGAATTTGAATCAGTATTTACCTTAAGAAAGGGATACCTATCAACTACAGGTATAGCAAATACATCAACTAATGAATATGGATATACTGAAGAAGAATTTGCAACACTAGAGGGTTTTGTTGATGCATTTGATGTTCTATCTCTAAGATTTACTCCTAATGATGTATTCAATATTGATTATGATATTAAATTAATTAAAGATACATTTAATGGTAACGTAGTTGGATTAGCATCTACATCTATTGGTTTAATTAAGAATCAATCTACAAACGCTATAGTAGGAGTTGGATCAACTAATACAATACTTGAATATGATGCAGGTAACTTTGATGCTATGCACGTTCATCTACATCTAAATGCTAATGATCTGTTTACTCAAAACTATACTGAATTATACATTCATCATGACGGAACAGACACTTATGTAGCAGATTACTATTTTGATTCTGATTCAGCTCAAGGATTTAGTGGTAATGATTTTTCAAACTTTGATGCAGGTATTACTACAGAAGGAAAACTTAGATTATCATATACAAACCCACTTACTGTTCCAGTAACTGTTAGAGCAAATGCTGTTGGATTTGGTGCCACATCAAATCCTGATGGTGCTTTAAGATTTAAAACTGCAAAGACTCAAGCAGATGGAGATGAAAGAAGTTCATTCTTCTCAGGTAACTCTGTGGTTGGAACTGGAGAAACTACAATCTTTACTGCAAGTGCAGACACAGTTAATTCTGTTAAATCATTAGTTAGTGTAAGTTATGGATCAACATATGCTTTACATCAAATACTAACACTAAGTCCTGATAGTACAAACACTTATTCAACACAATATCCTTTCTTATCTGTTGGAAGCACAACAGGAATAGGAACATTTGGTGCTGCCATTGTTGGTTCAAATCTTGAACTTAAATTCTTCCCTGAACCTACTGTAACTGGAATTGTTACTGTTAAATCATTTAATGAGGTTCTTTATCAAGAATTAGATCAAGACAGTAAAGAAGGTTTATATGAAAATATAAATTATGGTTCTATAAAAACACAAGAATATAAGATTGGACTATTTGACGCAACTAATAGTTCTAGAATTAATAAAACATCATTCAAAATGGAGTATCAGGATACACCTATATTCCAAAAATTCTGGGATCCTGCTAACACTACAACGTTAAACAAGGAAACTGGTGAATTTAGTATTACTAATCACTTCTTTGAAACTGGAGAAGAGTTAATTTATAGAGCAGGAACATCAGTTTCAGGTCTTACATCTACTTCTATTGGTATTGGAGCGACTGCTGATTCTATTGGTATAGTAACTAATACACTCCCATATCAAGTTTATGCAATTAAAGTTAGCAACGAGAAATTTAAAATTGCTACAAGACCTGAATATGCATCTGCGGGAATAGCAGTAACATTTACTAATAATGGAGCTGGAAATAATCATTCATTTGAAATGGTTAAGAAATTAGAGAAAGCAATAATTTCTATTGATGATGTAATTCAATCTCCTCTTGCATATACACCGATTGTGTATGATTTAGAAGCAAATGGTGGACAAATAGGAACTGCAACTACAGTATTCTCAATGACTGGTATTTCTTCAATATTCAATGGAGATATACTAAAAATTGAAGATGAGTTTATGAAAGTCGGTGGTGTTGGTTTAGGAACCACATCAGTAGGACCAATAAGCGATGGCGATGTAAGACTTATCGAAGTTGTAAGAGGTGCTGTTGGTACTGCAGCAACAGCACATGCTGACGGAACATCAGCAAGAATTTATAGAGGATCATATAACTTCTCTGGACAAAATATCTTCTTTACTGATCCACCAAAAGGAAGTGGTTTAGTAACTGTAAATGAAAGTAATCTTCCTAAAGGATTCTCTGAATTTAATGGAAGAGTATTCTTGAGAAAAGATTACTCAAATAACTTGATATATGATGATATTTCTAATCAATTTACTGGAGTTGCTCAAACATTTACAGTTAGAAGGTCAGGTATTAATACAACTGGTATAGAAACTGGAAGTGGATTAGTTCTATTGAATGGAATATTCCAAACTCCAACAACAGATAATAATGCAGGAAATAATTACTTCTTTAAAGATGATGGAAGTAAAACTGAGATTGTATTTACAGGTATAACATCTACTGATGGAACTCCAGTAGTTTCACTAGAAGATCCTAATCAAAATGCCTTCCCTAAAGGTGGTTTGATAGTTTCAATAGGATCAACTAATGGTTTAGGATTTGCACCTCTAATTGGTGCTGACGTTTTACCTATCATAGGTGCAGGTGGATCAATATCAGGAATAATTGGTATTCCTACATTTACAACACCTGGATATTCTATAAGTACTGCTTCTTATGACTTCACAACTGGAATATTAGATGTAACAACAGGTACTGCCCATAATCTAAATGCACAGAATGATGATGTATATCTTGAAGATTTGAAGTTTACTAGTGCTCTAGGTATTACAACATATGGAAATAATACATTAGGAAACATATTCCCAATAACTCAAATTGTTGATAGCACAAGATTAAAGGTAAAAATAGGTATTACAACATTTGATCAAACTTATGTTGGATTTGGAACAGTGTATCCATACTATAACTCTACTTCTAGAGCATTTGGATCTGGTTATAATGGAAGAGTTGCTATTGGTGTTAGTGTATATGAACCTGGACATACAGGAAATAATGCTGTTATATCTGCGGAAGTTCTAACTAACGAACACAAATATTGGTATGGAACATCAAATAACATTTATTATGGTGGACAATATACTCATACATTTGATTCTGCATCTACAGGTGCTGTAAATGTTCAAAGTGGTGCTGAAGCTGGTAATCAAAAGACACCTAGCAGTGCTTCATATGATCCAATAACTGGAGATATGACACTAGCATTTGCTAGTCCACATGGAATGAGCACTAGCGATACTATAACTCTTGATGATGGTAGTATTAGTTTCAAATGTGCAAGAGATAATTATGCTACCGTTCATGCTTATCCTCGTCCACACGATCCAATTTCAGGAGTAACAACTGCTGTTACTGTAAGTTCAACAACTGCATTTACTTTAAATGTTGGAAGAAGTTTAAATTCTAGTGTATCAATATCCACAGCGTCTTACGAACCATCCACAGGTGATCTTGTATTGAACCTTGGAGCAGGACACGGGTTTACTGCTGCAGGAATATTAACTTGCAGTGATGCGTCTTATAACCCCTCTACAGGTGTATTAACAATAACCACAAGTGTTCCACATGGTATGGTAACTGGAGAAAGAGTTCAACTTGCTCCTAACTCATTCACATTCACTTGTGCAAAAGATAATAATAAATCTGAGCATTACTATCCAAGAGAAGATGATCCAGCTGCAGCTAAATGGTTAGCAATAACTAAAGTTGATGCAGACACGTTCACTGTGGTTGTGGGCACGTCATCTGACACATCTGCACACACATTTGTAGGTGCACAGTCTGGTAATATTAGAACTGATGGCCCGAATGGCTCAATTGGTATTCATACAAGAAGTTTAACCTTTACTTGTGCACAAGATAATCATGCAACATTCCACTCATATCCAAGAGCAACAGATCCAATACACAGAGCAGTTCTAGGTATAGGTGCAACAACAACTGAAACAATTACTGTTAACGCAGGAACATCTGTAAATGGAACAGGTGGTCAACTTAAATTTACTATCGTAGATGGTGGTACTGGATATGTTAATCCAGATGTATTAGTTGATGAACCAAGTTACACAAATTTAGATATTAAGGGTACATTTAGAAGAGGAATCGGACAAACTAGCGAAACTGGTGTTAATGAGTTAATTAATCTTAAATTAGGACCTAATTCAAAACCAATATTTGAAAATCGCTTTGCTGATGCAGGGGATCTAATTGATGCAAACAAATTATTAATTGCTGATATCTCTGTAGGAGAGATGTTAAAAGTATACCCATCATTCAGTGTACCAGGCGGACCACAAAACTGTAAGGATGATGTTATTGATGTTCTTGAAGCAGTAGCATTTAACTTAAGATTTGGTGGTAATGATGAAGTATGGAATGCTGCAAATCTTTATATCACTGGAGCACATGTTGCAGGAGAGGAGCAAGAATCAATCTACGTATTCCACGCTGCAAGGGATTTAGCAAATAAAGTTATTAATAACGTAGCAGTTGCTAAATCTGACTACACAGTAAGAGATCAAGTATTTGATCTAACAATTACAGCAGATCCTGCTGTAGGATACAATACAGATCCTGGTGGTTGTGCCAATGTACAATCAGCAATCAATTCATATGTTGGTATTGTTACTAGTGCAATTGGTTTTAGCACTGTATCTGCTAAAAAATCATTTGCTCCTGCTCAGTTCTTTGAAGTATCTGATTTCTCAATCAAAGGTGTTGGATACGCATTTGAACTTGGAGATAAATTCCAACCTGTTGGATTAGTAACAGCAAAAGGATTGAAAAAACCAATATCACCATTTGAAATAGAAGTTGTTGATGTATTCAATGATAAATTTGCTTCTTGGCAGTTTGGACAATTAGACTTTATTGATCCTATTGAAAATCTACAAGATAGTGTAAGAACTGTATTCCCACTTTTATATAATGCTGAATTAGTTAGTTTCCAATTAGATAAAAATGATAATGATTCAAAACTAATTGATATTGATGCTGTATTGGTAATCTTTATAAATGGAGTTTTACAAGAACCAAAAGATTCATACATCTTTGATGGTGGATCATCAGTACAATTCCTTGAAGCACCAAAACCAGAAGATAAAATTTCTATATTCTTCTACAATGGAACTAGAGAAGTTGATAGTGTAGAAACTGATATTGCTGAAACAGTAAAAGTCGGAGATACCATATCTGTTAGAAAAGCATCTGGTATTTCAACATCTGTAAATCAAACAGAAGGAAGAATAGTTTATGATATTGCAACTTCAGATAGAGTTGAAACTAACGTTTATGCTGATAGTGGTATTGATGCGTTCAATGATAGAAGTGTCAATTGGACTAAACAGAAGAGAGATCTCTTTATAAATGGAAGATTTGTTTCTAAAGCAAGAGATTCTATTGAGGGAATGATATTCCCAACTTCAAGAATTATCAGAGATGTTAATGTTGGAGATACTGATATTCTTCTTGATAATGCACAATTCTTTAATTATGAAGAAAATGAGTCTAGTGTAGTAACTGCATATGTTGATGCTGTTGTAATAGATGATATTCCAATAGTTGGTGCTGCTGCGACTGCAACAATAGATTCAAGTGGAAAAGTTACTGCTACAACTGTGACCAATCCAGGTTTCGGTTATACGACAGCAACTGTTGAAGTTAAATACTCATCTCCTAAGAATGTTGGGGTTGGTATTGGCACAACAGCAACAGGAACTGCAACCATAGTAAATGGATCAGTTTCAGTGGTAAGTGTTGCTAATCCAGGTTTTGGATACACCAATTCACTTAACGTGCCTGTTGCTCCTCAGATCATAATACCTCAACCAAGATTGGTTAATGAGGTAGTAACAAACATTCAAAATGTTCAAGGTAACACTGGAATCATAACTGGTATTTCAACAGTTGCAGGTATTGGAACTGATTTAGCAATCAAGTTCTTTACTGATAATACTCTTGATTTACAAGTTGGTTATCATATTGTTGTTACTGATACCACAGTTGGAAGTGGTGTTACTTCAATATACACACATGATAATGATATTATCGGAGTAGGAACAGAGTTTGTTGATAACGTTTATCGAGTTCATCAAATCCCTGTTGCAAATGAAATTGTATGTAATATTAAGTCTGATACAGTATCTACTGGTATACAGACACTTGGAACTTCGATATATAATCCTAATGGATACTATTCTTGGGGAAGACTTACTAATTTTGTAAGAAATGCTGAACCTATTTCCATAGGAGTCTCTGGTAGAACTGTAACTTCAGGTCTCTCAACATACCCTCTAATGCAAAGAAGAGGTTACGGTTTGAGGGATAATGGAGCGATCAGAAAAATACTCCCAGATTAAAGTAATAAATAGAAAGAAAACTGTCTAACAATGTCGGCAATAATTACTGACCAATTCAGAATATTAAACGCGAACAATTTTATTGAGTCGGTAGCTAATACCAGTAACTCATACTATATTACCGTGGGTTTAGCAAATCCAGCTGCTCCAGTTGGTTTTGGTAGAGTTGATAACTGGGATAGTGCAACACCTGACCCTACAGATAATTTTAGTTATATTAACCACGCACAAGATACTATTCTATTTGGTAAAAAACTAAGCACTTCTAATATTAGAAGATTAATAAGAAGAGTTGACTGGAAACGTGGAACCACGTATGAAATATTCAGACACGATTATAGTTCTGAAAATAAATCTCCAGAAACTTCTTCAACAAGACTTTATGATGCAAAATATTATGTGATGAATAGCGATTTCAGAGTCTATGTTTGTATTAACAATGGTTCTTCTGGCATCAATACAACTGGTAAAGGTTCAGAAGATGAACCATTTTTCACTGATTTAGAACCATCTAAAGCAGGAGAGAGTGGAGATGGATATATTTGGAAGTATTTGTTCACTGTTGCACCAAGCGATATAATCAAATTTGACTCCACAGAATATATTTCTGTTCCAAACGACTGGTCAACATCAACTGATTCTCAAATTCAAGCAGTTAGAGAGAACGGTAATTCAGATCTGAATGAAAACCAGATAAAACATATCTTTATTGAAGATCCTGGTGCAGGTTATGCAGGAGGAGAAGTTCCTATAGTTGGAGATGGTTCAGGTGCTAAAGCAGTTGTAACTGTTGATAGTTTAGGTAGAATAACAGATGCTGTTATTTCATCTGGTGGTAAAGGTTATACTTATGCAATGGTTGATTTGGGAACATTACAACCAGTTGGTAGTATACCTACTCCTGCTAAGTTGATTCCAATTATTCCACCATCTAAAGGACATGGACATGATCTTTACAAGGAATTAGGAACTGATAGAGTTTTATTATATGCAAGATTTGATGATTCTGATAAAGATTTCCCAACAGATACTGCATTTGCTCAAATTTCTGTAGTTAAGAACCCTCTAAGAGTAAGTTCAACTAATGTATTTGATGATAACCAGTTCTGTGGTACAAATGCTATTAAATTGTTAGATGATGGAACAATTACGGGAGAAAATTTCTTAACCATTGGTAAAAAGATAACTCAAAGTGTAACAGTAGATGGTAAATCTGTTACTGCTGAAGGATATGTTGCATCTTATGATGAAACTACAAAAGTTATTAAGTTTTTCCAAGACAGATCTCAAAATTTCCACCCATCAACTTACGATCAACAAGATTATGTTGGTGTAAGTAGTGAAGGTAGAAGATATTCCTTTGATTCAGCTGGTCCAAAAGTTTTTACAGGCGATGGATTCTCTGGAAAAATAGATAATGGATATACTGGTATTACCACAAACCCATCTGGTAATAAAAATATCAACCTTGGAGTTCAATTTACACAGGGACTTGCCGAACCTGAGATAAATAAAACGTCGGGTGATGTAATTTATTTGGATAATAGACCAGTAGTTACTAGAGATGCAAGGCAAAAAGAAGACATTAAGATTATTCTAGAGTTCTAAGAAGATGCCACAAAAGACCAATTTAAATATAAATCCATATTATGATGATTTCGATAAGGCGAATAATTTTTATCGAGTTCTGTTTAAACCTGGATATCCTATCCAAGCAAGGGAACTAACGACTTTACAATCAATACTGCAAAGTCAAATTGAATCATTCGGTAGCCATATTTTCAAAGAAGGATCTATGGTAATTCCTGGTGGAGTTACATACGATAGATTTTATGAGGCAGTAAAAATAAATCCAACACACTTTGGATTAGATTTGAACATATATTTGGATAAATTTGTTGGCAAAAAAATATCTGGAGGAACTTCTGGTGTAACAGGAACTATTCAAAAAGTTGTATTCCCACCAACTGATGGAATAGAATTCCCAACACTCTACGTAAAATATCTTAATTCTAATAGAGATTTCCAATTCAGACCTTTCTCAGATGGAGAAACTCTAATTGCTGAAGATTCAGTAACTTATGGAAACACTACAATTAGTGCAGGAGATAGTTTTGCTTCTGTTATTGACTTAAATGCTACTGCTACCTCATCAGCAGTACATGTATCTAATGGAATATATTTCATTCGTGGTGTATTTGCAAGTGTTCAGACTGATACAATTGTATTAGATCCATATAAAAATGACTCATCATACAGAGTTGGTCTAGTTGTAAATGAAGAATTAGTCTCCGCAGGAGATGAATCAAGTTTATATGATAATGCTAGAGGTTTTTCTAACTTTGCTGCACCAGGTGCAGATAGATTAAAGATAACTGCAAAATTAGGTAAGAAAGCAATAACTGATTTTGATGATAAGAATTTTGTTGAATTAGTAAGAATCGTTAATGGAGAAATAAAGAAATTACAGGATAAGACAACATATTCTATAATTAGAGATTATTTTGCTAAGAGAACATTTGATGAATCTGGAAACTATACAGTAAATGAATTTACAATTGATGTTGAAGAGTGTTTAAATGATAAGATATCAAACAACGGTATATACACAGCAGAACAAAAGACAGAACAACTTAATGATCCTAGTGAAGACTTAGTTTGTGCTAGAGTATCTTCAGGAACAGCATATGTTAGAGGATATGATGTTGATTTTCCTGGTAGCACAATCTTAGATCTTGATAAACCCAGAGATACAACTAAGATTTTAGGAGCATCTGTTCCATTTAAAATGGGCAATTTGCTGAAAGTTAACAATGTCCAAGGAAGTCCTGTAGTAGGAATCAATAATACCAACAATGTAGTCACCTTACAGAGTCGTAGAAAGAGCACTAGTGGTGGTCCTAATGGTGTAACTATAGGACAAGCAAGAGTTTATAGTTTCTCATTAAATGATATTTCATACACTAATGATAGTTCTCAGTTCGATCTTTACTTATATGATGTTCAAACATATACAACTTTAACTCTAAGTGCTCCAGTTTCATCTGGATTCTGCCCTGCTTCATCTTATATAAAAGGTTTAAGTAGTGGTGCTACAGGTTATGTTGTCAGTTCTCCTGGTGCATCTAGTTTAGAGATAATAGTAACTCAAACTTCTGGAGAATTTATTGTCGGAGAGCAAATTTCTTTCAATGAAGGTACAGAATATATTCGTTCAATTACTGCTGTTGATGCAAAAAATATAAAAGATATTAAATCAGTCTATCAAACTGCAAGTGCAGGTGGTATAACTACTGATTTCTCAGGAGACACAGTTCTTGAGAGTATAACTCCAAGAAACTTTAAGATTACAGATAAAATTTCAATTTCCCCAACAGGAATCGCATCCTGTGCAGGAAAAACATTTAGTGGAATATCAACTAACACAATAATTCGTTATCAAAGAGATGCCTTTACAACAGAAACATTTGCTAGAGTAGTAGGAGTATCAAGCGATCTACAATTCTTAACTCTAACTGGTGTTGCTACAGTAACTGGAGTTAATGATGGTGGAGTTGTTGGTATTGATACAGTTACAACTACATTTACAGTAGGAGAACCAAGAATTAGAAATGAGAGAGATGCTTTCTTATACTCTAAACTATCATCTCCAAATGTTGCATCTCTAGACTTGAGTGATTCTACACTTACAATTGTTCATCAAGAAACAGGAAAATCAACAAGTGCTCTTGGTGAATTAAGTTTGAATACTGCTAATATAGGTTTCTCAAGTGCTTTCTTTGAACCATTTGAAAGTAAGTCTTACAGTATTGCTTACACTGATGGTACATTTGAACCTCTAGACTCATCACAAGTTACCTTTGGATCAAATGGTACTACAGTTAATTTCAGTGGTCTTAGAGGGGGACAATCTGATGTTACAGTTAACACAACTATTAAGAGACAGGGTATAGTTAGTAAGCAAAAAACTTATGATAGAAGTCATCAAATTGTTATAGATAAGTCTGTTTCTGGAATCAGTACATCAGTAACTGGATTATCTACTACTTTCTATTATGGTTTAAGAGTAGAAGATAGAGAAATATCTTTAAACACACCCGATGTAGTAAAAGTATTAAAGGTATATGAGTCTTTAAATAAATTAACTCCAACTTTAAACACACTTCAGTTTGTTAGTGGTTTAGGATTGGATGTAAATGCAATTATTGGAGAAAAAATAATTGGTAAGAAGAGTAATGCTGTAGCACAAATAGTAACTAAACCTTCTGCAACTGAGATTGGATATGTTCCTTTAAACGCAAATAATTTCCAAGTTGGAGAAACTGTTACTTTTGAAGAATCTTCAATCGTAACTTCAGTACAATCCATGACACAAGGTAGTTATCTTGATATTACAGATAGATTTACTCTTGATAGTGGACAGAAAGAGCAATATTATGATTACTCAAAACTTGTAAGAAATAATCAAGCACTTGCACCTTCTAAAAAATTATTAGTAATCTGCAACAGATATGTTGTTCCTGCAAATGATAATGGAGATTTCTATACTGTTAACTCTTATGATAAAGAGAGATATAGTAAAGAAATACCATCATTAAAAGATGGAACTAGACTAACAGACATTCTTGATTTTAGACCAAGAGTTGCTGATTTCAGCACTTTCATACCTAGCACATCTCCTTTTGATTTTGCAAGTCGTGCATTTGGATCAAGTAGTGTAAATACAACCTTAGTTTCTGCACCAAATGAAAGTTCAGTATTAGGTGTTGAATATTACTTAGGTAGAATTGATAAAATTATTTTAGATATTGAGGGTAATATTTCAGTTGTTAAAGGAACATCTGCTCAAAATCCAAAAGAACCTACAAGTATTGATGATACGATGACTCTTGCAGTTATCAAATTCCCACCTTATCTCTTCAATCCTGATGATGCAGAAGTAAGTGTAATTGATAATAAGAGATTTACCATGAAAGATATTGGTGAATTAGAAGATAGAATTGATACATTAGAAACTGTAACTTCATTAAGTTTACTCGAATTAAATACTCAAACTTTACAAATTCAAGATGCTCAAGGTTTGAATAGATTTAAGTCTGGATTCTTTGTTGACGATTTTGCGGATAATCGCAGAATGGAATTAAGTAATTTTGATGCAAAAGCAGACATAGATGCACGTAGGAGAGAATTGTTAACACCAATAGATGTTTATTCTCTAGAATTAGAACCTGCATACTCAACTAGTGTTAATACATTTAATGATGATCTTAGTCAAGATTTAACTTTACTTGATACTAACGTACAGAAAACAGGAGATTTAATTACATTAAGATATGATGAAACTAGTTGGTTAGAACAACCTTTAGCATCTAGATCAGAAAATGTAAACCCATTTAATATGATCGAGTTTGTTGGAAGAATTGTTATGACTCCTGCAACTGATAACTGGACAAGAACTGTTATTATACCTGGCGGAGAAAGAAGACAAACTGGAAATACAGCAAGAACATTTACTGAAGATATTCTAATCAGTAGCGAACCAGACACATTTATGCGTTCAAGAAATGTTCAGTTCCAAGCTGGTGGTTTAAGACCTGTTTCAAGGTTCTATCCATTTATGGATGGAATATCAGGTATAGATGTTATACCAAAACTTATTGAAGTTTCAATGGTATCTGGAACATTTAATGTTGGAGAAAATGTAGAAGGATTTGTTGGATCAGATAAATTAATAACATTTAGAACTGCACAACCAAACCATAAAGATGGTCCTTATAATGCACCAGATGTAACATATAATGCAAATCCATACAATACTTCAGCACAATTAACTACTCAGTATTCTGCATCAGGAACAGTTGTAAACGTTGATACACGCTCTCTATCAAATAATGCACAAGGAACATACTTTGGTTACATAACAACAGGAATGAGTCTTGTAGGGGCAGATAGCGGTGCTACAGCAACTGTTACAGATGTAAGGTTAATTACTGATACATTTGGAGATTTAATTGGATCATTCTTCATTAGAGATCCTAATACAAATCCACCACCTACAGTTAGAATTAAGGCAGGAGATAGAACATTCAGAGTAACTACAAGTGAATCTGATGCTGAACAATTACCTGGTAGTATATCAATCAGTCATGGAGAAGGAAGATACGCTGCAACAGGAATAGTTGAAACCTTTAGACAAGATACTGTCGTTCAAACAGTCCGTCAACGTCGTAGAAGGAGAAGAAGGGGTGGTAAAGATCCTTTAGCACAATCATTTACTGTGGATGAAACAGGAGCATTCCTAACATCTGTAGACCTTTACTTCTCATTAAAAGATGAGAATGAAAAAGTATTTGTTGAAGTTAGAGAAGTCGAACTTGGAACTCCAACAGATAGATTAGTTCATGATTATGCAAGAGCAGTTTTATATCCATCTGATATAACAACTTCTACAGATGCTTCTGTTGCAACAAATGTTAAATTCCCATCTCCAATCTACTTACAACAGAATAGAGAATATGCAATAGTTCTTCTTGCACCTACTACAAATAACTATGAAGTCTGGATTGCTCAGATGGGAGAGAGAACTGTAAATGGACAAAATCTACCTGATGCTGAAGCAGTTATAGTAACCAAGCAGTATATTGGTGGTAGTTTATTCAAGTCTCAAAACGGAACTATCTGGACTCCAAGTCAGTTTGAAGATATGAAGTTCAAACTTTACAAAGCAAACTTCATTCCAGAGGCAGGAACAGCATTCTTCTATAATCCATCTCTAGACACTGTAAATGAGAACGTACCTAGATTACAACCAGATGCGGTTAAAGTTTATCCTAGAAAGATTGATGTAGGTATTACAAGTTCAACACTCGGTTTAGTTGTAGATCGTTTAGTACCAGGCACAAGAGTTAAGCAAAGTGCATCTCTTACAAATGGTTATATTGAAAATGTAGGTGGTGGTGTTTCCTTTACAGGTATTACTACAGCAAATGTAGGTGCTGCATATTCTGCAGGAACATATACGAATGTAAACTTATATCCAATTACGGGTAGAGGTAGAAACTTAATGGCAGAGACAGTTACATTTAAGGCAGATGGAACCTTAGATGGAATTATTCTCAACACATTAGGTATTGAAACAGGAAACGGTTGGTCAGTTGGAGATGTTATTGGAATTACAACTGCTGATGTAGGAAATAAAGGTTCTGGAGCAAGAATGACTATTAGGGATACAATCAACGTTGATACCCTATATCTAACAAATGTTCAAGGAGATAACTTTACTGTTGGTGGAAACTTACAAATTTATGTAAATGATACTGTAGGAGTTTCATTAGCAAGTACTGTAGTTACAAGTTCTACTGCTGTTGGTGGTAAATTTGCAGGTAACGTTGTTGAATTCAATCATTATAATCATGGTATGAGTGCAGATAACAACGTAGTTGATATTCAAGGAATTGCACCAGATACTGTACCTACAACTCTTTCAGTTGATCTTGATATAACAGATACACAAATATCTCTTGCAGATACGACTTCATATTCAACATTTGAAGGTATTACAACTGCTTCAGGATATTTGAAAGTAAATAATGAAATCATTTACTATAACAGTATTGGAAGTGGAATACTTGGAATCTCAACTCGTGGTGTTGGTGGAACTGCAATACAAAAACACTTTACAAATGATCCAGTTTACAAATATGAAGTTGCAGACGTTTCTTTGATTAGAATCAATGCTCAACACGATATGGCAGCAGGTCTATCTAACTTGAGAGATATTGACACTTACCACATAGAATTTAACAGAGGTGGTAGATCAAGTGGAGAAAGCATGATTAACTTCAGAGATGAAGCAAATGTTGGTGGAAAGAATATTAGGGCATCTAGAAACGTTCAATTTAATATGATGCAACCACAATTTGATATTATTACACCTGGTAGATCATCTAGTGTTACTGGAACAGTTAGAACTGTTAGTGGAACAAGTGCAGGTGGTGCAGAACCATCATTCATAGATCAAGGTTTTGAAGCAGTTCAGATAAATGATGTAAACGAACTTTCTACTACAAGATTAGTTTGTTCTCAAATAAATGAAACTACTAGATTAACTGCTTTACCTAAGAATCGTTCTCTAACTGTTGGAGTTTCTATGTCTAGAGATCCACAAGATCCTAACTTATCTCCTGCAATTGATACTCAAACTGCATTTGCAATCTTTGGAAGAAATCGTTTGAATAAACCAATTACAGATTATGTAAATGATTCTAGATCAAATCAACTTAGTGGAGATCCACATTCAGCAGTTTATATTACTAATAGAGTAACTCTTGAGCAACCTGCAACTTCTCTTAAAGTATTTGTTGGTGCATATAAAGATGCATCTGCCGACTTTAGAGTAATGTATAGATTATTCAAGGCAGACTCTAGTGAAGTGGAACAAGCATACGTGCTATTTCCTGGTTATGATAATATGAATGATACAGATCAAGATGGATTTGGAGATACTGTGGTTGATGCTTCTAAAAACAGTGGAAGAGCAGACGCACTTGTTGCTCCAAGTAATATTGATGAGTTCAATGAATATCAATTTAGTATTGAGAATCTTGAACAATTTACAGGATATCAAATCAAGTTGGTTATGAGTGGTACGAATGAAGCAAGAGCACCTAGATTTAAAGACCTCCGTGCAATCGCGTTAGCATAATGTCAGATTTAATTAGAGTTGAAGGTGAGAAGAATTTGTATAGAGAAGCAAGTTCAGGTGCCATCGTAAATAAGGATACACAGGGGTATTCACAATATCTTTCTGAAAGAGAAAGAAGGATAAAAGATAAGAAAGAACTTGAAGACGTAAAGAATGAATTGAGTGAAATTAAAAAACTACTTATTGAATTGACTAAAAACTAAATAATTATAACTAGAAATTATATTTGAGCATTATTAATGGCAGTCTATGTTGCTAATCTCCAAGTTAATCAAGGAACTGATTTTAGTCAGACATTTAACCTTGCTAATACAATAGGAGATACCTCCTTTAATTTAACTGGATATACAATAGCCGCTAAGATGAAAAAGCATGCAGGTGCTGCTGATTCTTCAGCAACTTCTTTTACTGCTTCTATTGATAATGCTGCTAATGGAACAATCTCTCTTGCACTAACTGATACACAAACATCAGCATTAAAAGCAGGAAGACACGTTTATGATATTGTTATAACAAACACCTCATCAACTCTAAAAACAAGAGTTATTGAGGGGAGTGTATTAGTAAGAGAAGGAGTAACTTAAATGGCGAGTATCAGAGCAAGGGTTGGAGCAACTAATGCTGTAAAGGTTATTGCATCAAATTCATTATCTGGTTCAGGAAGTAAACTATCAGATATATCTGATGTAGATACAAGCACTCAGTCCCATAGATTCCTAATGACTTACAATGCCAATACCCAAAAATACGAATTTGTAGATCCAGATGTTATTTTAATAGCAGCTGCTTCCACTGTTGGAACAGTGGTTGGAACACCAGGATTACCAGATTCATTCATAGACGCACTAGATACAGATCCTAATAGGAGTGCTAATGTTGATATGGATGGAGGGGTTTGGTAGATTAAATTATAAATACATCTTAGATTAAATGAATAAAGTGAAATAAAGACTATTCTCAACGCGAGGGCATAATTAAATGGCAGCCGCTGTTATTCAGTTTAAACGAGGTACGTATGCAGGACTTCCTGCACTAAATGCGGGTGAACCAGGGTTTTCAACTGACAAATACGATTTTTTTATAGGTTTAGACGGAACTTCTGGAGGCAATAAATTCTTAGGAGCGTCAAGATATTGGACTAGAGAAGACGGTATAGATTCGTTACGACTAAACTTAGTAGATAGAGACGGAACAAATAGAATTGCATTAAGAGCACCGAATACGTTAGCAGGTGTTACAACATACGTTTTTCCTGCCACACCAGTTGCAGGAGGTCTACTTCAATCAGATGCTACTGGTACTCTTTCATGGTCTAGTTCATTAGGTAATGGAGAATTTAGTAGTCTTTATGTAACAGGTTTATCAACTTTCCAAGGTGCTGCAAAAGTTACTTCTAATATTGATTCATCTGATAAAGATACAGGTTCATTAGTATTAGAAGGTGGTCTTGGTGTAGAACTAGCAACAAATATTGGTTCTAACTTAAGAGTTGGTGGTATTGGTACATTTATTGGTGCGTTAAACGTTGATGATACCTCTCCTTCATCTTCATCTGCAACAGGTGCTTTAGTTGTTGATGGTGGTGCAGGAATTGCAAGAGACTTATATGTTGGTGCAGGATTAAGTGTTACTGGAATTACAACATTTGCTAGTACACAACAAACAAATGCTGCAGGAACAGGTGCTGTAGATATTAAAGGTGGTTTAAGTGTAGGACAGAACGCATATATTGGTGCAGGTTTAAGTGTTACTGGTACATCAACACTACAGGGAACTGCATCACTTAATGGTAACGTAAATCTTGGTAATGCTGAGACAGACGTTATTACTATAAATGCAGATATTTCAGGAGACATTTTACCAGAAACTGATAATACCTTTAATCTTGGTGATCAGTCTGCAGGTAAGACATTTGCTAATGCTAGTTTAAGTGGTATTGTTACTGCTACAAATGGTGGTGACTTTGGAACAGTTCAAATTGGAGTAACTTCATCTCGTACAATTTACTCAGATAATGGTCCTTTAATTCTTGATGCCCAGAACAATAATGTTGTTACTGATGCAGATCATCTTGTTCAAGGAACTCAAACTGTAACTGGTAATGCTAATGTTAATGGTAGTTCAACTATTAACTCAGTTCAGATTGGTGTTGCTGATGCTACTACAATTAATACATCTGCAGGAAATCTAAAATTAGATGCTGCTACTAACACAATCGATGTTACTGCACAGCAAAATGTAACAGGAATGTCTACATTTACCAACGGTATTACTGTAGCAGGTGGTGTTGGTAAAGGTGCTTTGGTTGGTAATATCGGAATCGGCACAATAGATAATCAGACAATTAGCACAAACTCAGGAGATTTAAAACTAAGAGCTGCTACTGGATCTGATGCTGTAAGAGTTTTATCAGACTTGATTGTTACTGGACAGATTAACGGTACTATTTCAGGTTCTATATCAACTTCACAAAGATCAAGTTCTATAGACGTTAGTTCTGTTTCAGATTCAAACGACAGATTCCTAACATTCTCAAATGCATCAGCAGGAGATTTAGCATCAACAGGTCTTGGACAGACCATGTTCGTTGATCCACAACTTAAGTATAATGCAAACTCAGACACATTAACAACTCCTAATCTTACAGTAGGAGCAATTAAGGCATCTGATGGTAGCAGTGCGATGAGTCTCTCTGATACTACTGGTAACGTAAGTTTCGCAAGTAGTGTTACTGTTACTGGAGATATAACAGTATTAGGTTCTCAGTTTATTGTTAATACAGAAGCATTAAAAGTTGAAGATCCAATAATTGAACTTGGACTTGTTAATAGTGGAGGAAACTTAGTAGCACCAACAACAGATAATAACCTTGATGTTGGTATGATTATGCACTACTATACAGGAGGTGCTGCGAAGACTGCTGCTGTATATTGGGATGACTCTGCTGCAAGAGTTGCAGTTGCATCATCTGTTACTGAGAACTCAAATGTAATGACAGAAATTGTTTACGCAAACTTTGAAGTTGGTGGATTATGGGTTAACGATGCTGCAGGACAGTCTGCTATAATAAGTCACGATGGTAGTAATAGAATTTTATCAAACGTAACCGTTGACGGGGGTTCGTTCTAATAGTATAAATAATACAACTGAATAATTAGTAATGCCAAATAATGAATTGGATTATCAGGTTTTGTTGGCAACTTACCAACGAAAATCTGCGGATTTACTCGCTCAAGTAATAGCACTTGAAGCAAGAGTAGGACAAAATAATAATACTATAGAAGCACTCAATAAACAGGTTAATGACTTGCTTAAAGAGTTAGAACATGCAAAAGAAGTTGTAGTAGAATTAAAAAGAGCAGAGCAGAAAAGAGCAGAAGAAGAAGAGAATTTAGACACTGTTTCTAAAGCAAAGCAAAAAACTAAATCGAAAACAATAAATAGTGTGGATGAAGGAGATTTCTAACTAATGGCAAAGCCCACCACCAAACAAGAGTTAATAGATCATTGCTTAAGAAAACTTGGTGCACCTGTTCTTGAAATTAATGTATCAGATGAACAACTTGATGATATAGTAGATGATGCAGTTCAATATTTTAATGAAAGACACTTTGATGGTGTCGAGAGGATGTATTTAAAATATAAAATTACGCAAGAAGATATTGATAGAGGACAAGCAGATCCTCTGACTTCTAATACCACTGGAATAGTAAGCACAACAGCAACTAGTGGTGGATTTAGTAATACATGGTATGAAAATTCAAACTTTATAAATTGCCCAGATTCTGTAATTGGTGTAGAAAAGGTATTTAAGTTTGATACTAGTTCTATATCTGGTGGTATGTTTAGTATCAAATATCAGTTATTTTTGAATGATTTGTATTTCTTCAACTCAGTTGAATTATTACAATATTCAATGACAAAAAGATATTTGGAAGATATTGATTTTCTACTTACAACTGATAAACAAATAAGATTTAATAAAAGACAAGATAGATTATACCTTGATATTGATTGGAAATCTCAAGCTGTGAATCAATTTATTGTCCTTGATTGTTATAGAGCATTAGATCCCGAAAACTTTAGTCAAATTTATAATGATAGTTTTTTAAAAAGATATTGCACTGCAATGATCAAGAAACAATGGGGACAAAATTTAATTAAATTTAGAGGAGTAAAATTACCTGGTGGAATAGAATTTAATGGTAGAGAAATCTATCAGGATGGTGTTGAGGAAGTTAATGCAATTAGAGAACAAATGTCATCAACTTACGAATTACCTCCATTAGATATGATAGGGTAGGATAAATGCCATTAAATCCATTCTTCCTTCAAGGATCTGCATCAGAACAAAGACTTGTACAAGATCTCGTCAACGAACAGTTGAGGATGTTTGGTATTGAGGTATATTACTTACCTAGAGAAATAATAAGTAGAAAAACAGTTTTTCAAGAAATACAATCTTCAGAATTTGATGATAATTATTTAATCGAAGCATATGTAAACACATATGAGGGGTACACTGGTGGTGGAGATGTATTAACTAAATTTGGTATGCAACTCAAGGATGAATTGGTTGTAACTATATCTAAGGAAAGATGGGAAGATTATATTGCACCATTCTTAGCAATGGGAGATGCATATGAAACAGAACTCGCACATAGACCTAGAGAAGGAGATTTAATATATTTTCCATTAGGTGGTAGATTTTTTGAAGTAAAATTTGTAGAACATGAAAACCCATTCTATCAATTACAAAAGAATTACGTTTATGAACTTCAGTGCGAACTATTTGAATATGAAAATGAGGTTATTGATACTGATATAGCTGAAATTGATGAGAGAACATCAAATGTTGGAGAGATAATAAGTCTTAAGATGGTTGGTTACGGAAATACTGCTGTCCTCGGAGTTGATATGACAAGAGGTTATATAAGAGAGATATTCTTAAATGATCAAGGATATAATTATAGTTCAACACCAACAGTAACATTTTCACCACCAATCAGTGGTAGAACTGCAACTGCTGTTGCAATTACAACCTCTATAGGAGGTGCAAGATCCGTAAAAGAAATTGTATTGACTGATGCAGGTGAAGGATATAGAGAACCACCCACAGTTACGATTAGTGGTGGTGGGGGAGTTGGAGCTGCTGCAACTGTAGGTATAGAATCCTTCAGACAAGGTGTAAGTAGAGCAATTGTTCTTTCTTCTGGAGATGGGTATACAGATGTTCCTGTAGTAACTTTTGGAAGTCCCACATTTACAGGAGCAACAGGTTCGGCAGTAGTATCAAATAATATTGTTAATAGTATAGTATTAAGCGATGGTGGAAGTAATTATGACCCAGATAGAAAGATAGGTGTTACAATAGATCCTCCAACTGGCAGTGGATTTGTACAAGCAACAGCAAATACAGCAATTGGTAATGGTAAATTAGTAAGTCTTTCAGTCAATAATGCAGGTATAGGATATAGTGTAGAACCTGCTGTAACGATAGATGCTCCTACTGGAGTTGGATCTACTGCATCTATCACTGCCACAATAAATGCTAACGAAAATGTTGAAACTTTATCTATCGCATCTTCAGGACAGTTCTATGTTGGAAATCCAATATTAACTATAGATGCTCCAACTGGAATAGCATCTACAGCAACTGCAAATACAACCTTTACCTCAAATTCTGGTTTATCTACATTCACTTATAGTTTAACTAGTCCAGGTAGATATTATCTAAGTCAACCAACACTTACTATAAAATATCTTGCATTATCTGCAGGATTTGATGCAACCTCTCCAAAATATGGCACAGTAGCATGGAAGTTAATTAATGCTGATAATGATAGGAATTTAACATGGAATGGAAATCAAACTACCATTGATCAAGAGGGTTCAGTTCAATTATACTTCAAAGCACAAAGTTCTAATGTAGGTTTTTCAACGATCTTAGAATTAAATAAAGTATCTAATGGTGGAGAAGATGTTACTTTAGGAATTAATACTTTAGGAAGAGTTGAATTAGGTATTGGAACTGTATCCATCGCTTCAACCACTGGAGAAATTAGTGCATTTACTCCAAATGTTGGTGTTGCTGACAGTTTAAGACCAAATGGATCATATACTATAACTAACGCTACGGGTAATGCATCTGGATACGGTGCTGAGTTTGATGTTGATGTTTCTTCTGATGGTACACCAACAGTTACATTAGTATCTGGTGGTACAAATTACTACTCCTCTGAGACGATAACAATTGCTGATTCATCACTTGGTGGGGGTGGTGCTCCTGATGTCGTCTTAACAGTTACTGGTATTACTTTTGCATCTGTAAGAGATGATGCTTGGCATTATGTTTATGTAGAAAGTAAAAATCAATTTGGTTCTCAATTAACTTCTCTATATCTGGATGGAAACTTTGAAGATAGCACTAGTTTTGCATTAGCAGGAGATAAACCATTAATAACTAATGCTAATTTAACTCCACCAGTTCTTAAAAACTCATATAACACTGGTATTCTTGTAGATGACATATATTCAACCAATGTTCTTTCTGGTATTGGTTCATATGTTCCATTAAGTGGTGTATCAACTCTTGGAGTAACTACACTATCATCTACAATAACCTATGATGATTTTGAAAATGTAATTGGTACTGAACAAGAAATAAGCATCAATGCTAATATTGAAAATGGAGAAGTTGTTTCTCTTGATAATAGTAGCACTACTCTAACAGGTATAGTAACTGCCTTAATCTCTGCAGTTATAGATGCTCCATTAGGTGTTGCAACTAACTTTAGAGCAACTGGAACTGCAACAATTAGCGAAGGATTTGTCAATTCAGTTTCTATAGCATCATCTGGTGCAGGATATCTAACAACACCTAACGTAGCAGTTAGCAGTGCAACTGGATCCCCTTCTCAATTTACAGCAACTGGTAGAGCAAAAATAAATGGTTTCGGACAGATAAGTGAGTTTGAAATATTATCAATGGGAGGAGGATATTTGCTTGCTCCTGGTGTTACTATTGATCCACCACTTGGACAAACAGCAGAGGGATTTGCAAACGTTGGTCTTGATGGAGAGATTGATAGTGTAACATTTACTAAGATAGGTGTTGGATACACAACTCCACCTACTGTAGGTTTTTCTAATACTATTGGAGACAGGGATGGAGAATCTGGATTCTCAACTGCCACTGGTACGATAGTTCTTGATAATAATCTAAACAACATCTTACGTGTTAACATGACAAATCCAGGTGCAGGTTATCTAGGACCTTGCACTGTATTAGTAGAAGATCCTGCAGCAATAGCAGGAAACGCAGGAGTTGGAACATTCTGGTTTAATGAGGTGGTTCTTGGTGAAGATTCCTTGATAAGAGCAAGAGTTAAGAACTGGGATCAAGAAGAGGGAGTTCTGCAAATTGGTCAAGAAAATGGTAAATTCTTTGTGGGAGAGAAGATTATTGGACAATCATCTGGTGCTATATACATTTTAGATAAGTATATGTTACTCTCTGAAGTACCTGCAGCAGGTTCAGTTCAGAATATAGATAATTATGATCAAAATGATTTATTTGAAGGAGAAGCAGATATGATCTTAGATTTTACAGAAGTTAACCCATTTGGTGAAGTTTAATGTTAGGAAGTCATTACTACCACGAAATAATGCGAAAGACCATTGTATCTTTCGGAACATTATTCAATCAAATTTATCTTAAGCATTATGATGGACAGACGGGTAATGTTATTGATGAAATGAGAGTTCCATTAGCATATGCTCCAAGACAGAAATTTTTAGCAAGATTAACACAGCAATCAGAATTAAACAAAGCAGTAGCAATATCTTTACCAAGAATGTCTTTTGAGATGACATCTTTAACTTATGATG
>VTLG01000660.1_pt1 | contig 38903 bp, 52 predicted proteins | sample 4694571 | NCBI WGS metagenome assembly VTLG01 (sample SAMN12604809, study PRJNA352737) | marine metagenome | biome: ENVO:00000447; feature: ENVO:00000209|ENVO:00000569|ENVO:01000036; material: ENVO:00002151; isolation source: viral sequences binned using virsorter ... | reverse complement strand
AACTGCACTTCTATACTTCATTAGACTTGCGTTTACAGTAGTGTTTTTTCCTAAAGCGTCAGTAAACTCAAAGAATAATATGCGACTTAAAAATTTAAAACTGTTTACACCTATACCATCATCAACGGTATACTCTTCAGCTATACTATCAATGCCATAATCTTCTTTAGCTATATATCCGTTCTTTAAAAACTCTGTTGGTAATGGAGTTCCGTCTAAAAATGCCTTTGTAAAAGCCTGTGTCGTCCTAATAAATCCTGTTGGCAACCTAAGTATACCACTATTACCCGACCTCCAAACCGATAAAGATAGATCAGCGATCTGCGTAACAGTTGAAAATATACCTGACATAAGGGTTGCAATATGCCCCGCGGTTCTAACAGATGACCAAAAGGGACTACCCTTTCCTTTAGTGAAATAATCTCCTAGTAGTTTGCCTAGTCTATCAGCTTGGCGAGGGTCTAGGTTATACTTCTTTATAAGATCAAACAACATACCATCTAGTAAAACCTTAGTGTCAAAGTGAGGCGAACCTTTCTTTTCCGTATCCTGTTTTTCTAATTCTTTTATTCTGCGTACTGCATTTGATTTGTTTTTAAACTGCTCTGATTTTATTTGTACACCTGAGATTTTATTTACAATAATAAAATACTTTTTACCGCTACCTTTTTCAGTTTTCTTTCTAACACCGTACTGAGAGCCACCTAAGAATCTTCTCTGCATTATCTTTTCAGATACTTGAACTGCATAAATATTTAGAGCGTCAAATGTATCAGCGTAGTATCTATTCATCTCAGCGTTTATTTCTAATATTTCTCTTCGTTTACCGTTATCAATAGACCCGTTTTTATTTGTTGCTCCATTGCCAACAATTATATCCTCTACTACTTTTAATATTTGATCATCAGTTAATAGCTTACCACTTTCTTGAGATATTTCTTCTACTTTAGTTTGTACTCTTAACCTATCCTTTTCACTTAGCTTACCGTTAGCCTCCATATAAGCTAATAGATTGATATAATCATTTACACTTCTAGCAACATAGTTTTCTATATAACCTATGTCCATTCCAACAGACTCAAAATCTCTGCGAAACATTTCAAATCTTTTTCTAGCGCGTTTAAGTGGTTCTGTTATTCCATACTTTTCAAATAATTCTTTGGCTTTAGGTGTGTCAAACTGAGAATTTTTCAAAGCAAGTTCTATATCTATATAGTCTTTTGCTATCTCTACATCAGCTTTCCTTAGTAAACCACCTTTTGCTTTTTTCTTTAAATCTTTTAATACTTTTATTAATGGAGAGAAGTCCTCCATAATTTCATTGTAATACTTTCTGCTTTGATACTGATACTTTTTAAATACACTTGGTAGCTTAGGATGTATCTTTCTAAGCTGAGTACTAAATGTTCTGTAATAATCTGAGAACTTATCAACACCAAAAAACTTCTTATGGTTTTTAATATTCTTTTGTTCTTCTCTTGTCTTTCTACCAACAATCTGATCTCTAATTTGATCATCGCTTAGTGTAGCTGAGTCCCCTTTAAATACTTGCTTAGGCGGTTCTCTATCTTTTAGTGAGTAACTAGCCTTTCCTAAGAAGTAATCAAGGGCGCGATAACCGTCGCCAATCTCATATTCTTTTGTTTCAAAGTCTTCAGGAAAGTCGGGTGGTATCTCTCTAGTAAACTCAACGCTTGTCGCCCTAGGACTCATATTATCATATACTAAGTTTTCATCGTCAGTTAATTCTTGATTTATATTTCTTTTATCTGCGTATCCAACCTCATCCATTATATCAATAAGGTTTTGCCTATTATCTCCTTGGTTGTCACTAACTATAATTAGCTTACCACCCTCTTTAATTTTGTCAACTGCCTTGCGTAGGACAGACTTTTGTAAACTATCTAGTTCCGCATAGGTCTTAGGTATAGGTCTATTTGGCAACACGGCAATAGAATAGCTACCTCCAAAACCAAAAGTATCCATACCCGTGGCTTTGTTTTTATAGTACATCTGTATCGCTCTTAGCCTACCTCTCTTTGTAACAGATTGACTTATAGAATAAGGCGGAGATGCGGGGTCTATTCTTAATTCTTTTATTACGGTAGCTACTATCTCATTAGTAACATTTTCTTCTACCAAGTCCACATCTTCAGGCACAGGCTCTAAGGACATAACTTGCTTTAGACCTCTTTCATCCAAACCTTTACCCTCTGTCTTGGCAATGATCTGTAACTTCTTATCCTTAGCAGATGGTTCAGCTTTCTTTTTTCTAGGTGCTTTTTTCTTAGTAGGTTTCTTTTTTATAGCCTTAACTATTTCTTTCTTAACAGTTTTAGCAGATGTCTTTTTTGATTTCTTTGGAGGTGCTAGTACCTTATCACGAATCTTGTCCTGTATCTTAGGTATAGTATCAGACTTTAAAACCTTTACACCTTGTTTCTCTGCTATCTTTATTAAGTCAGCTTTTGAATAATTCTTAGCGTACATATCTGCTAGAATACTAGGAAACCCTTCACTCTCAGGTTCTTTTACAGGCTCTTTCTTTTTCTTAGGTTCAGCCTTAACCTCTTCCTTAGGTTGGTAAAAATCTTGTATCTTTTTTATTAATACTTTTTTAGTGTCTCGTTTTAATACTTTTACTTTTTTATCTTTAAACCATTGCAACAATTCTGACTTCTTAAAATTATCAGCTACGATCTCAATGTTTTCTAATGCGCCAGGGTTTGTACCTCGCGTTAAGGCAGACCCTATGCGATCAATAAACTCTGTAGGAGATTCCTGAGGTGTCTCTTCTTCAAGAGCCTCCCTTTCTGCTTTCATCTTTCTTAATACTTTTATAACTGTTTCTTTTAATTTAGGATCGGCAGTTTTATGAAACAGTTCTGCTTTAGTTCCCTTTACCCTTTCAGCTATGACTTCCGCATCCGCCTCATCCTCAGTTAATACCGCTCCTGAACTTTCTTCTTCTACCTCAACTTCATCGTTTACATCTTCTTGTACTTCTTCAACCTCAGGAGGTACATAAGGATTAGGAAAGTCCTGTACTATGTTTGGTGCGCCCTCTTCATCTAATAGCTGATCTAACACATTGCCTTTTTCAGGGGTATCAAACTCTGCCATAAATCTATCTGCTAGTTCATCAGGGATTCTTCTCTCAGACATTTCAATATTAGCGGGTAACCCTCCCGTTTCCTGTCCTAGGTTACCATATAGCAAGGCTTTAGAAAAAAGTTCCACACCTGATACTTTATTACTTGGACTCCTAGATTGTTCCTCTTGAACATAGGACATTATTTCATTTGCTAAGGCGGGATTGCTTTGCCCTAAAGCCTTTAAAACTGCTTCAATAATCTCTTCTGCAATGTCAACATATGATGCTTGTCCACTAAGTGAGATTTTTACTTTCCCGTCCTCAATGATATTGTCTCCAACAATATTTTTTACTCTATATATATCTTGTCCGTCTGATGTTTGCTCTCCTGTTTTTTCTGCTAAACCTTGGCGAACTAAGTCTTCAAGATTGTAATCACTATCTTTTTGAGAAACCTCATCCTGTAATGCCCTATTACTAAAAAAGAATTGTAACTGTAAACCTTGCATAGCCTCTAAGTTTTGCAACTCTTCTATTCTACCCTCGACTATTTCTTGCGGATCAATAGCCTGTCTTTGCCTTACCTCTTTAATAGTATTGTAATCTTCAGTTACTTCATTTATAATTTGTTTAGCAGTTTTTAAATCTATATCCTCAGATGTTAAATTATTGTACATATCTCCTGTAAACTGAAATGCTCCACCTGATAAGAAACCTAAAGCAAAAGACTTCTTTGCCTCCTCGTTAGTACTAGCCTCATTTAAATAATCAAGAAACTCCATAGGCTGAAGTTTATCATAATCTCTAGCATAAGCTTTTCCAAGGTCTTGAAAGTAGGATTGTGCAAACTCTTCAGCACCCTCTGTTCCACCCGCTACTGCGTATTGTCCCGCCTTATAAGGATATGTAGTGTACCACTTAGCCATATCTCCTTTAATAAAATTAGGAACTTTAGCAAAAGCTAATCCTAGCTGAACGGCATCAAGCCAAAATAAATCTTCATTTCTGTTCCAAACTTCTCTCGCTCCAACACTTGCCTCTTGCTTTGTAAACCCTTGATCTACTAAATCTTCATATAATCCACCCGCCTCCATAAGGCTTTCCATCTGACGACCTAAGTATGCACCACCGATTAGATCAGGAATTACTTGTCCCTTATCAACAATAAATTGACCCGCCTTACCTGACTTACTAACCTTGTCAAAAAATCCCGCTATTCTTGGAACATTACTAAGACCCGCTCTTGCCCCCTGTACAACTTTCATACCACCCATATAAGGTATAAACATAGTCATTATATTTGGGATCAATCTTGGAAAGTCAAGTAGCCAAAAGTCTCCGTCTTTCATAGCGTCAAACAAATCGCCTGTAACGGTATCGCCCTTAAATAATCTAGGGTCTGATTGTTGTCCGTACTTTTCTCTTACTTCTTTACCTAGGTCTGTTAATGCCTCAGCTGACTCCAAACCTAAATATTCTAAACCTCCACCAATGCTATAAGCTACATCCCCAAAACCCGCAACAAAATTCTTTGCGACTCTCTTTCCGTACTCAGCTGAAAAAGTATCTAACTCATAGGCGGGTACACCTGATAAATCTTCTTCTTGCAGTTCAATATTCTGCATCTCTCCAATAAGTTCTTCAAAGCGAATGCCTCTTTCAATAGCACCATCTATAACCTCTTTTGGTAAGTAAGCATCTAAGGTAGGGCGCAATGTTTCTAACTCTGCTCGATTTCTCATTTGTTGCATAGTTAGTTTTATGGTTTCTTTTTTCTCTCCATAATTTGCCCAAGCACCTAACCTATCAGAATAGTTTTTAGTTCTACTTTTAAACTCATCGCTTAGAGAATCGAACTCGGAATCGTAACCATTAATATAAGTGGTAGCGAATCGTAATGTATCACCATTAGCATTATCATAATGTTCGTCTATAATCCTTTCGCCTACTGCTTTTGCAGTATCGGGGTTTGTAAATCTGACTCTAGCGTATGCTTTACCGTCAGCGTTTATAATAGGGTCTTCAGAATCAGGGTATACATTCGGATTCTCAGGATCATCATTGTACTCATTCATCCAATCAGACCAAGTACTAACACCATATATATTATGTGTCCAATTTGGATTTGAGGTGTCTACATTCTCGTTTTTAGCGACACCCTCGTATAACCAAGAACGGTCAGCCATATTTAGTTATTCCGTCTTGATGAGTACGGTATTGGAGTGAGGTCGTCTATACCCCTCGGATTTGGTTTTCTTATTTGAGGCTCAGGGATACCACTTGATGGAAAGCTTACCCTACCTCCTAAAAATTGATTAGGACTAGAACCCGCATTAAATCCACCCGCATTACTTACCTCTTCTTTAAGAGGCTTAGGATCAGAGTTCTTTTTACCCCTTTCCCTTTGTTGTTGCATAAGGTCTCCAACGGTCATACGACCTTTTCTGCTTTTCATTTGAGATACAGACATTACATCTGTTTGCTCATCATCCTGTTCATCAGGTAAGGTTACGGTTGGATTTTCACGAATGTCGTCCTGTATCTTTTGCAATGTCTTACCATCAACAGTTATTTTGCCACCTCTTTGCTTTATTCTTTTAGCATCAGGATTTTCTCTGTTTACAACATTGCCAAACGGATCAATAGACTTTACACCCGTAAGAATTTGCTCTCTAGTATCTAGCCTAAATTGTTCTCTATTTAACATTCGTATAGCAGTAGGAAAAGGTATCTCCTCATCTGTTCGATTACCCTCTTTGTCTATATAATACATTTTATTTAACTTTGTATTTTTATACTTCTCATCCTCATCCATAAAGTATTTATCCTGAGGGTTCTGTTCGTCAAATTTATTTAACTGAGTTATCAAATCAATATAAGTACCTAGTCTATTTCTGTCCTGTTCTGCCTGTATCTTCAATGATTCTTTCATAAAGTTCCGATCAGCTACATATCTGTCGGACGATGCTTTTACACTAGCAATATTTCGGGCAGTTTGATTCTTTCTTTCTTCTTTTTGTTGAGCAAGTTTGCGCTCAATCAATTGTTGCATAGCTTTATTTGGGTCTGACATATTCTACCTACACTTACATCGCCATTTTCTTAGCGACTTATTTATTCTTGAGTTAGGGTCTCTCTTAGCTTTTTCCCCTGTTAACCTTTTCTTCATACCGCACATCCTAGCGCAGAAACTTTTTCTTCTAGATAATCTTTTTCCTGTTGGAGATTTCTCCGTAACTGCCATCTTTAATTTTGAACCAGGGTTCGCTCTTCTGTATGAGGCAACACCCTTGGCATTCAAACCGCCACTCTTTGACTTTCCCTCTTTTCTTGTCCAAGCGGGACTAGGCATATGTACCTCTTACTTTCTTCCTAACCATTTCAGTATATTTAGCTTTCGGAGAACCCTTAGCACTAGCCTGTCTTTTTCTCCTGTTCTCAGTTGCTTTTTGAGAGGGACTAAGACTCTGTCGTACTGATTTAGGTAAGTAACGACCTCTTTTACTTTTCGGTTTTTTTCTATCACCTTTACTAATATATCCCCAATCTTGATCTCCCCATTTCTTCAAACTGTTAGATGGAGAAACAGAATAGTTTTTCTTAGGCTTTGAATGTCCAAAACCTTTTTTCTTCATTCTTAAATGATCAGCTAGTTTCTTAGCAAGAAACCCTTTCCCCGACTTGGGGTCATACATCATATGAGGTTTAAATTTTTTCTTCACTTAGGCTTATTACCTCTGTATCCACCACCCGCTTTTTGATACATCCTAGTAGCTAACTGCATTGCTCTAGCTGAATGTTTACCACCCATCTTTGCTTTAGCTTTTGCTTTCATTCTATTCCATAATTCAGGATTAGACTTAACTGCTATAGACATACCTTTCTTTCTGTATAAACCTTGCTTACCTGATCCATCTAGAAGTTTTTTTCTTTTTGAAGTATTGAAAGGCATCTCTCCACGGACATCCCTCTTAGGTCTCCTACCTTGAGCGGGGGCAACACCACGACCCATTAATATATCTGCCTTGGTAACTTTGCCATCTTTGTTAAGATCAGGGAATTGTTTCTTTTTCTTTACAGAATAACCTTTCATCTTTTTCATCATAGCGTAATTCTTTTTCTTCATATGATAAGATTGGTTTTTCTTTTCCATAGAAGTAGGTACGGTACTAGCGGGTTTAGTATCCTTATACATACCCGTTTTTCTTCTGCCTCTTTTTAATCTGTAGTGATTAAAGTCAACTGCATCTATCTTGCCATCCTTATTAACATCAGGTATTGAAGATGATTTCTTTGGCTCTTCTTTTTTCTTCTTTTTTAAAAGACCCAATACATAATTCTTCTTAGCCATTCCGTATCCCATATTTATCCTCCATAACCTTTGGGTTTCATTGCGTCTAATTCTTCTTGTGAAACAATACTTCCACTATCCGCTAACAACTCCTGACCACCTACAAAATTTCCGTAACTTGTACCAAGAGATGAGATTGCACCAAATGTATCTTCAATGGCTTTGTCTTGTCTTGCTCTTCTAAGTTCAGCTAGTTTTGTTTTAGCAGTTAAATAATCTAGGTTATCTTTTCGTTTCTTCTCTTTATTAAGAAGATTAGCCTGTGTAACAATATTTGTTCCCTGAATATTTTGTCTATCAGCAACTTGTTGCGCTGACTTTAAGGGTACATTGGTAGCTATTACTGAGTTGCCTAACCCTTGCATTTGTAAAGTTCCTTGAGCATCAGCTACACCACGGTTCATAGTAGAAGTCGATTGTTGTTGTCCTGTCATTACTGCTCTATTTATATCGTCTTGAGATACCGCGGGAGTATTCATCTGATTCTTCAAATACCTGATATAGGCTTTTGAATTCTTATCTCCTTTATTGGCAGTTGCCCAATCATAGATACCTTTACCTAATTGCAATCCTCCTTTGATTGCACTAGTTAATGCGAATATTTCCATTCCTGTCATAACTTATTCCACTTTTGTAAGATTTACTTTAAACTTTTGACCTCCAAATTTGACATACATTCCCATATCATCCGATGGATTATTATTTGCGTCAAACTGTCTAACGATAATTATTTGATTTTCACTCATCCTGTCAAGGTGGCTCACATTATCAGTAACTATAATTTTAGATTGCTTATCAGCTACTTCTGATTCTAATAAATTAAAATCTTTTTTATCAACTTGATTTGCCACGACGGGGAACTACCTCTACTTGCATACCATATATTTCTATTTTACTATTTTGATAATTAGGATTATCAACAGGAAGAGTACATATCTCTAATGCTAGTACCCTTGCCCTTGTTGTTGCTTTCTTACTTACTAATTTTTTCTCTCCTAGTGTATTAAATCCCTGAGAATTCATTTGTGATGTAAGGGGAAAGTTTAGTGAGAAAGCGGGGAGCAACTCATAATCCTTATACACCTTAACTGTAATAGGAGTAAAAGATGCATAAGACATCTGCACTCTTCTAACTAAAGTATTTTTCTCATAGTCGTTTAGAAGAAACCATTTAGTCCTACGCTTTGATTGATACTTTTCTATTCCCCCAAGTTCAGAGTCTACAACCGCACTCCTAAGTCTCCAAACTCCTGATCCACCCGATGCAGTATAGGTAGGGTCTTGTGCAGTTGTATTACTAACTGTCTCAAATTGAGGTGGTACATATACCTGATTGCCTGATCCCTGTGCCATATTATACCACTAAGTTTATCCAATATCCCTTTGTGGGAATATTATTTTCTGTATGATCAAACTCAACAACACTACCCGTTTGATTGATGCCAGGAATTTCAACCAAGTTTATAGGTAGCTGAACAAACGGATTATACGCGAGATAACCATCTGATGCGTGTAGCGTATAAGCAACAGGATCGATTTCAGAGTACAACTGTTCCCCTGTTGTAATGTTTTCTATTTGTCTATAAAAATAAGTATAGAACGGAATGTTCTGATAATTTTCTGATGCGTTTTTAAGAGGTCTCCAAACACCATCCTTGTGAGCGTTTTGCCCGTTTCCATCAGGGTAGTATATTATCCAAACTTGAAACTTAATTAAATGAGTTTCTCCTAAACCGATATGCTGATTGTGTTCAACGATCCCCATATACTGCCCCGCTCTTTTAGTGGGGTTCGTATTAATATTTAAGTTCCATAAGTTCTGTAAATTTTGACTAGTTGCAGTATGAACCTTACCCCAATAAGGTAAATGTATATTTGATTCGTCGCTTGTAACTGCCGTACTTCCATTTACCATAGGATTTGTTGGGGGTGTAAAAACAAAGCTACCGTTCTTTTCTGCTCCATTCACACCGCTTTCCCCTGAAAGATTAGTACGGTCGTATATATCCGACCATCTTTTTATACTTAATATGTCACTATATTTAATATAAAAGCTTACATCAAACTGACCTTGGTCTCCGTTACTTACTATTACAGGCGCACTAGCAGATGTTTTATTTACCTTTAAAATAACTAGCTTACTTAAATCTGAACCCTCATTTCCATAGGGGTCTGACCAAGTTTCAAAATCTCCTACGCTATAAAAATACTCAGGCTCATAAGGTTTAATAAGTTCGCCCATCTGCTCAAGTGGAAAAATGACCAGAGTTTCTCTTAGATCATCTACCATTTGAGGGTTACTAGCGGTATCTTGGTTATATACCTGATTCCACAAATAAGAACCATCATCTAAAGCTGACCTATTTAATGTTTTCAGCTTACCTATTACAACTCTAGTGCCATCTGTTTTAACAACATTGTCAGCTAAAATCTCTATTGGAACATACTCTGTATCTATGTAGTAATTCTGAAATGAGGTTTGATCAAAGTCATTAGCATTTAAGAAATAGTAACCATTCTGAAGTAATCCAAAAGTACCGCCACCGTGGTTTTCATCTTCGTCTGCTAACTGTTCTCGCAAAGCTATTGTAGTGATCCATTCAGTATCTGTCTCCCCAAGGTCTGTAGTTTCATCTATAGTAACATCGCCCGACTCAACAATACTTGCACCGTCTAACCTAGCAACAGATAGCTGAGTATTATCAAAGAAATAAACTTCTCCATTATACCCTTGCTCCATATGACTTACTGCACCAAAGCATTTTATTCTATTCCATAAACCACTTCTTATATTGTACTCATATATATTCTTTTTAGTTTTACCAAGTCTAAATAAAACCATCTCTTTTACAGGATCATAAGTTGCAACAGTATCCTCTTTTGAATCAGTATCTAGGTATTTATTTAAAATAGGCTTACCTATCTCGTCTACAAGGAACGATCCATCTAGCTTATAAATATTACCTCGTCCACAAAAATATATAACATCTTCAACTTTGACTACTGACTTAGGCGCAATACAACCAATCTGTTCGTGAGATTCCATAATAGAATAAGTTGTCGGATCAACACTTGGGATTTTTAATCTATATGTTCCGTTCTCCATAAGAATAACTAGACTATCCCCTAAGCTTTGCATCCCTGTAATAGCACCACCTTGAGGGTCTTTAATTTGTATAAAGTTTGAAATAGGTATAACTGCGGGTTGACCTAGTTCAGAAAAACATATCATATCTTCGTGTACTTCCCTAGAATCTCTTGTATCCAACATAACATTACCTACAAATAGGCGACCTCCGTGAGGAACACTATGCTCCCAAGCAAGGTCGATATTAGAACCCGCGGGTACTACGGGTAAGCTACCAACAGAGTCTCCTTTATCTGTGTAAGTAATTTGAATTGTATTACTAGCTACGGAATAAACTAGGTTACTTCTTGTAGTTAAGGTTACTGTTCTAGGTGCTATGCCGTTAGTAGTAGTGCTACCATTACCACCGTTCTCAAAAGTCATAGTCTCCATATCTGAACTCAACCCTGATTGTGGGGTGTTTACCATAACCATTCTTTGATCGTGAGCCAATATCTCTTCATCACAATTAACTGTAGTACCTGAATTATTAGTATATGTAATGTCAATAGTTTGACCTGAATAATTATTTAAAAGACTAAACAAATCGGCAGTTGGACTATATAGTTTATCTGTACCCATATAGCAACCGTGTAGAGGGAAGTATGCAACATTGCTTGATCCCGCCTCATATATTTCCATCACAATGGTTTCGCCATCTTTTCTAAAACTAAATGCCCCAGGACTACCTTGTGCTATATTTTCAGGAATAAAGTTGCTAAGTATTCTCCTGTTGTCTCCATCTAAGAACGAACCGTTGTAATGACTTGCTATATTCCTAGACCAAAGTTGATTACCTGAATCATAACTAGTCGATGTAGTATCCCAATAATAAGTAATTCCTGTGTCAGGGTCTGTGTAAGTATCTTGTTGATTTGATGGAGAATCGCCAAGTCCCTCAGCATTTTTTAAACTATAGAATTTATTTGAACTGTCAAAATCTCCTGACCCGTGTAATCCGTCCCACTTAGCTTTAATCTGATCTACCGTTGGAAAACCGTTTTGGCAATATGTGATATATTGACTAGTCCTAATATCATTTCTACTGACTTGCTGATCATTAGTACCAATAGCACCGCCAATATTAATCCTTTTAGTTCTTCTAAATGATGTGGGGGTAGACGATCCTGTGTCTGTAAAACTTCTATATATAGATAAACCTGATAATGATCTATAGTAATCTCGCTTATCTAAGGTTACCTGAATATTAACTTGTTGATTAGCACCACTACCTAGCGTTACCGTCTTTGCATAAACATCTTTTAAGGGAAGTTCGTTCACACCATCATAAATAGGTGCTACATTATATTGATATGTCCCGTCAGGTAATGTACCGCCATTTGTATTTGTACTAATAGCGCATCCAAAAGTTGTAGGGTAACCCCTATCAAAAGGCTCTATATAAGTAGCGTCATCAACTGTTATATTGTTTTGAAAGTGCTTAACACCTTTGGTTCTATGTATAATATAAGGACTATGATCTTTTCCTGTGTTGACAAATACAAGAGAACCAACTGAGGTAAAAGTTAAATTCGTAGGTAGGGGGTCAGGTAATATCTTTAAATATGTACTAAACGGAACATTTGAATTAATACTAGGTGCATTGCTAGTTTGAAACTGAGCCATCAAACCATCGTAACTATCCAATGGTATTGTCTGCCATAAAAAATTATTTCTGTATAAGATACCTCTTTGCTGACAATATACAATCCATTCAAGAGAATCAGGCAATGAACTATTAGACCAAAGGTATGCACTATTAACACCGCGGTCATCGGATGTAGTTATTAAAGCTGATGCATCTCTTCTTTTTATCAAACCATCTTGGCTGATATCAAAGTTTTCTGTATCAGGAGTTAGATCATTTCTGATATCCTCAGGGTCACTATTAGTATTTAATCCTGAAAAAAGGGGTACTTTGATTAAACTCATAACAATGCATCTCTCATACTCGTATCTGCAACTGTCATTAGACCTGATCCTGTACCCTTACCACTAATCTGACTTCTTACTTGTTCTCTATTTCGTGTATATCTCATCATAAATCTATCAGCCAATTCAAACTCTTTTTCGTTTTCAGCTAGTGTACTCTTAGCATAATCGACTAAATAAAGGTGGTAAATGTCAGGTATCTCAGGAGAGTCTTTATCATCGTCTGTCCAATTGACAACAACACTAGATGAAGTTGCTCTCGCAGATAAACCAAACTCGTCCCATTGAGCCTCAAGTTCAGCAAAAGTATAACTTCCTGAAACCTGAGCCAATTGAAAATCATCATCAAAAGTATGAATGGTTTCATTTTGTATAAATGATTTCTTAATGGTAGTAGTTGCACCTGAACCTATTACATCAGGAACACTTGCCCCTGTTAATCTAACTTGCCCTGAACCCGTTTGAACTCTACCCGTGTAGGAAATATTTGTAGTACTGCCACCTGATTTTAAAGCTATTGTTCCTGAACTAGGGATAAAGTTAGCCTCAGATTCAGAAGTAAAACTGAAGTTCAAAACAGTACTCTGAGGGGTTAACCCACCAACTAAAGTATAAACATGAGAACCCTCAGTTATATTATGTAGTGTTAAAGTACCTGACTTAATATCATTTATATCTCTATGAACAACTCCTGATGCTTTACTCCTAACACCTTTGATTGTATCTCCTGTTTGAAAAAACCCGTTATCTAAATTTTTATAATTTAATTTAATATATGATCTATTCTTTTGTGTCGCCACGGGTTGAGCGATATACTGAAAGTTTACAACTCCCTGATCAGAGGGGTGTGGGACTAATATAATCTGATTGGAGGTCAGGATGTAGTACGAGGGAGAACCCGTTACATTAGTCCCATCAAATTTAATTCTACTTACTTGATTTCTATAAGGTTGTAAAGTCCTTTCGTCATATAAGATAGCAGACTTCAACTCTAAGAAATCATTCGGTAGTTCAAAAAAATTATCTTGTTCGTTTACAACTATTGATTTGTCTCGTATAAGACATCTAGTATGAAAGGCAAAATCTCTTTCTGCCTCTTCAACAAATTTTCTAGCTAATGCTTTATTATGAGGATTTGTTCCAAATTGAAGAACTACTCTATCTACTAATTGTGTCCACTTCATTATAATTGACTCTGTTTTTTGGTTGCATCCATATCAGAAACTTTTGAGTTAAGAGCATTTATTATATCTACGCCCCTTGTATACATAGCACTACTTCTATCCATATCTCCATCAGACGCTAACAACTCAGAACTAGCCATATAAACGATTGATTCGTGAGCAACGCTTGAAATCTCAGGTTCTCTATTAGAAATATTTACAACCCTAGGAGGTTTCATATAATACATTACAAATATCTTTCCATATTTAAATAAATCTACAGGCAATATCTGATACTCAACTTCGTGTTGACCAGAGATAGTGTTTCCACCTGAGCGAATAAATACAGGAGAATCCCCCGCGGGATCATACATATAGCTATTCTCTAGTTCATACCGACCTAATTGATCGGTTATATGAATCCAAACAATAGATTCCTGTATTGTTCCACCAAGATCAGATATATCATTAGGAACTAAAAAAGCAGATTCAATTTGATCATACATTAATTCATAACCGTACTGACCACTTATTTTATTTGCAGTTAGATCATTCAATAAGAACTGACCATCAGATAAGTAAGCATCTGCCGATTGAGTTACTCCACTTGTAGATAAACCTGAAGATATTTGTTGTTGATGCAATAGTCGTGAGAGGTACTGCTTGTCCAACATAGATGGGATTTTCTGTAAAGCACTATCAATCGCTCTTACAATATCTGTTAGAGTGTAGATGTTTCCCGCTTGGTCTTCTAACCTCAGCTGAACTTGATTCTTTATTTGAGTTATTGTCATATCTGCAATTAAGGGGGTGTTGCCACCCCCTTAACATTCTTACTAACTATTAAGATGTAGCCGTGTAAGTTTCAGGTAATCCGCTGAATCTTCCAACTGCTTTCGCCCTATTAGTACAGATAAGCTGACCCATCCAAAGAATATGACCAACTTTAGCATCCTGTGTAGTAGGTGCTTTAAATCCTGTAAAGGTAAAGTTAGCTTTTCTATTGTGAATCATTTTCAAGTACTCATCATTAATGAAGTACATTTCTCCCGCGGGACAAGATGGATCGACCAAAAGATCAATACCTCTGTACTTGAATCCGCTGAAACCCGCATCAGCAATCTCGGAAGATGCCATAGTTGGGGTTCTCTTTTTGTCAGAGAGATGTTGTTCATATGCATCCGCGACAATCTGCGTGGTTACAATCATAGAGGGTTGTTCACCTGAATCGCTATAAAACGATTGCCATCCCTCTCTGAGGAACTCATCAATAATCACAGAGCAGTTATCAAAGTTCGAGTTTGAACTATCTACTGCTTGGATTCTTGAATCCACATCTGTATCAAATGCACCTTTCCATATCTTCTCAAGAGTGTTGGCAGTATTACCAGGGGTAATACCTCCCAAAGGCGCACTCTGAGACGCAATAGATTTTAAATCATTAAAATCTGCTTGAGATTGTGATCCGTAAAGGACATTTGAAAAGAACTTCATTAGTGACTTCTCTGCTGATTTCATTTTTGAAGAAAGTAAATCAACCAACTTTTCAGGGTTGTCATTTACTCTTTCCTCGAATCCTGAAATCGCGACGGAAGCGTGAGCCTGTGACCAATCGTAAGACACTTGCTTTGCGAACTCATCAGGTACTACTGCTAAGTCTTGATACTTAGAGTAGAAACCGTAACTGCTTGAGTTAGCATCTGCGTATTCGACAGGCACGACTATCTTTTTTCCTGAGGCATTAGGTTTACTCATACCTAGGAACTTTGATAATAGAACAGATTTCTTTTTGATATTATCAACCAAAGTAGGAATGTACTGTTCTTTTGTCAAAGCATTAAGCGTAGTATAATCTACATTTTGCGGGTCTAAAGCCATTGCTTAAACTCCTATCTTTTTGCTATTTAAACAGTTCATAGTGTTTAGATTCGAGAGCAATCTTCTCAATGTCGTCGTACGATTTTCCCAATGGAGTTGGGGTCTCAGCAGTACCCCTATTTGTTATTCTGACTTCAGGTTGAGCCTTCAATTTCTCTGCCTCTTTCACACTCTCAATCGCCTTTTTAAGTGCCGACTCTCCGTTAAGTGTAGCATTCGCAAAAATGTACGCATCCTCTAAACTAAGATTCTTTTCAACTGCAACATTTAATATTTCTGTTACGGCATCTTCAGTTCCAAGTTCAGGGTGCTTTTGAACTAGTTGGGCAATCTCGTTATCAACGGATTTTTCTGCCTCCATCATTTGGATTTGATTCTCTAAAGAATCTAATCGATCGTTCTCAACCTCTTGCTCTGCCTCACTAATAGCCTCTTGCTCTTCTTCAGGCGACATCTCATACTCTGCAATCGTCTTATACAGTTGATGGTCTTCTCCCAACGCATCTCTTAGTTCCTCATCTTCAAGCACGGCATCAATCTGTGATACAATTCCATCAAGATACCGTCTCTCGTCAGCGAGTTCCTGTGCTTTTTGGGTGTTACTTCTTTGCCAATCATTCCTGTTGTTAAGGGATTCCAAAGCGAGACTTAGTTCATTCTCAGAGTATTCGTTATCTCCTACCCTAATAAATGAACTCTCTTCTGAGACCTCTTCTTCGACTTCCTTTGGTTGCTCAGTTTCCTGAGTCTCTTGGCTATCGACCTCAGCCGTCTCTTGGCTGACGCTCTCACTTTGGGGTTCGGTCTTAGCATCGGTCTGCTCAGATTGATCCTGAACATAGAGCGACGCTAATGTATCCGCGTCTATTTTGACACCCTCAAAGTTTGAGTCTTCTAAATATTGTTTTTCTTCACTCATAATTTCTCCAATTTAGGTTTACTTCCGCTTTCAACATTAGGATATTTGATCCGCCTGAGCCATTAAGTCAGGATTGTTCATTAAATTCTGCTGAATTTCTTCAGCTGAATTACCAAACCTACTTAAATCAGGTGGACTCCCTTGCACTTCTTCTGCCATCGCCCGTTGTTGCTCTTGTAAAGCCTCAGCCTCTTCCATCATTTTAGAAATCAATGCCTCCTTTTGGGGCATATCCAAATTCTGTACTATATACATAGGGTCTTTTATGATCCCCATCTGTGCCAACTGCATAATTTTGTTCTCATTGAACTGTCTATTCTCAGGTAGCATTGACCCTACCCGCACTCGTACCATCGTCTCCTTATCCTTAAATATCAAGCCTACGACTTGTCTGTATTCCATCCGTCCCGTTGAGTGCTGATAGGGTACATTAATAAATTTTGTTCCCAAGTTCTTGAACATAGTCAACCACATTTGCCCCAACTGTGCTAAAGCCATTTCTATAGTTCTAGCTTTATAGTCAATCTTAGAACTACTAGCCTTTTGCAATATAGATGCCTGAATGCCTGATGTGACATTGGTATCCGCCTTTCCTTGGGTGGATTTATTGACACCTGAAACAGTTTCAAACATATCTAATAGTATACTATATAAGTTAAAAACATAGCTTGGCATACTTGCGGGACTCTGCATAGAGACTTGACCCGCACCTCTTTTGCGAATTACTTGCCCAGGCTGATTACTTATCTGATCCTGAACATCAGCCGTCTGATCTACGACCCACATCGGGTTTGCCATTAGATGAACATTGTCCATAACCTGAGATGCTATTCTATCTAATGCTAGGTTTAAATGCTTTAGTCTGCGAGGTTCAGGGCGACCCCAAAACTCGTGTGCTGACCCCATATTTTTCATTGTAACAAAGGGGAATGGATGAGATATATGATTATCTTTATTAAAAAACGGATACTTTGTTTTACCATCATATAAAACTACACCTCCCGCTATACAGACTTTCCTTACTCCCTGTATACCTTTGTTAGGGTCTTTATCATCATCAACACCTTGACCATATTCTGCACTTGCTACATAATCTTTTTTGTTTTCGCGCATATAACATTCAATAAGTAGTACTGATTCCTCTTTATCCCTATAGGCTTGTGATCTACTCCTGTATAATTCCCCAGGTTTTTCTCCGTCCCCTATATGAACATAACTATCATACCCCATAGGCTGATTTTGTTTCATTCTTTGCGCTCTGTACTGCTCTAAATCTTTCTCAGGCATAACATATTGACCCATTTCAGGAAACATATTCCTTATTTCATAGATCGGGGTAGGACTAGCATAAATAACCCACTCTGCATTCTCTAGCTTGGTAGCTGATGGGTTTATAAAGAAACTATAAGGGTCAACTATGTCACAATCAGGGAGATCATCGTATTGATTGTAATTAACCTTTAAAACTCCCGTACCATATATCAAATAATCCTGAATTAACTCGCTAACTAGGTTCTGCATACACCTTAGTTGCCAAAATTCGTCCATAACTGCCTGTAAAGTCTCCGATAATCCGTAATCAACAGGGTCATTACCCACGGCTAGGACATCTAAGCGGGGTGGACGGCTATTTAAGATAGGAATCATAGTATCTATAGCTGATCCGATCAGGTCTATGGTCATTTTATTCTTAAATTGGGGTACTTTTATGCCTTCCCAATGATGACCTTGGTATAATGCCTCTGCCTCCCGCCATTCTTTGTACATTTCTTGCTTACTATCCTTAGATAATTCAAACATAGAGTACACTTTTTCCATTAGAGCCTTCTGCTCTTCGGTTGGGACAAAATCTTTAGGTTGATTACTTCTATATGAACTCATATTAAGCCTTTGGTATTATCAAATCAGGTAAAACTTCTTTGTTAAACTCATATTCATCCTTGACCTCCCGTATCATCATTAACATAAATATGTCGTTCCACGCTAACTCAAATTGTTTTCTAATATGTCTAGGTTTACGGTCTAACCCATCTAGGATATGTTGCAGTTCTCTCTCTTCTTCTTCATCAGGTTGTGCAACCCAATCGCCATTTTTTAAAATATACTTCAAGCAATCCCTTTGTATGCTAATTCGCCTTTCTGTAGCAAGTCTAATTCCTTTTCAAACCAAGTTTTTTCCTTAACTAAATGAGGTTTTCCAAGATGCATAAGGGCGTATCTTGTGCAATCCAACCCGTGGTCATCTCCCTTAGTATCCAAGTCCTCAACCCTATGTTTATCGTAGATTGCAGTAGTGAATTCATTTATTAAGTTCTCACAATTCTCAAAGATTCTAAGGTTTCCTCCGTTTTTATCCTTTTGATTTTTTTCCTGTAAATATTCCCTTACCAAATTCCATCCTGACATCCGATTATTATTAGCGCGAACAGTAGGAATACCATTAAATAACAATATGTCAGCAATTGATTTATTTGATGGAGCGGTAACATCGGAACGATTTGTGTTTTGAGGATTTGAAATATAAGTAGATGGATCAATAATAGTAGCCATATAGTCTTCATCGCCTGAAAGTTCCTTAATTTTATTCATATGATAGTGTAATTCTCTACCCGCGACATAATGCTCACGATATATATATACATTTTGATCGTAGTCAACTGCTAACCATAAGCAACAAAAAGGCGCACGATACCCATAATCAATGACCCTGTAGCGATACCACGAATCGGGTATTGGTATAGGTTTTATAGTGTGGACATCCCTTTTAAATGTATCAAAGTACTGTCCTTGGAATACATCCCAATCTCCATCTAACCACATCCTCCGTAATTCATCAGGAAGAGATTCTAGTTGTTTAACATAATCAGGGTCAGATTCTAGCAAGGTAGGATTATCATATATTTTGGCGGGTATGAAACATTGAGTACGACCGTCCTTTCCCTTGATGACCTTATTAGGTTTTTTTACAAATCTATCTTTGAACCATTTGTGACCCGCTCCGCCAGGGTTGGTAGTTAAGAATATACAAGGAGGTAGTTCTTTATGCGGAGAACGAACTGCCGATGCGACCCTCTCATAGTCTATTTCATTAGGGATCAGGGTAGCCTCTTCTATTAATAGCTTATGATACTGATGCCCTAGGTATTTCTGAAACGCTGAATCCTCTGATAAATGTCCTGTCCTAATCTTCGCGCCACTTGGAAACCTAAATTCGGTAGGGTTACCAACAGTAGTACAACCAAGGAAACGATAAAAAAACTTCGCTCTATCAATCCAATCGCGCAGATCATCATAATTCCGTCGCAGAACCAATGCCCTATACTGAGGATGGTCGAGATACTTCGGTTCAATAAGCCACGCAAGTCCACAATCAGTCTTGCCTCCACCCCTCGCCCCGCCATAAGCGATGCAGAACGCATCCGTAGATAGTGCGCGGGTTTGTTGTCCTTTGTGTGGTTGCCATATTACATTGTCGCTCATTTTCTTTTCCTCTTCCCCCAACTAAGTGGGTTAATGTTAAATTCTTTTTCATAGAACCTTATCTTTTCCTCTAGTTCGACTCTTTGGGTCTCCTGAGCAGAGATGTGGTGTTCAACCAATTTTCGTAATTCTTCTTGATTTGTAATAACTGTTGACTCAAGAGTTCGTAGTCGTGTTTCATATTTATATACGATGCCACCGATAAGTAGCAATAAACCAAGAATATTGCGAACCCAATGTAGATTGATTGAGATAATTGCATTATCCGATATAACTCTCGCGTTTGCGGAACGATAGGTCTTTTCCTCACTCATTTATATATATATAGACTATGGGTAGTCCGTAAGATGTTGATACCACCCGTTCTTGGGGTTGGGGTGTGTTTACTTCGCGCTCACTCTCTGACGATAAAAAGTGATACGGGGGAAACCCATAGTCAGTACTTTCCTCCTCGTAATGGGGTCGGAAATTTTTTCTATTATACATAATATAGATTATGCGTCATTTTAAAGTTTAGAGGGGAAACCATAAATTATGCCTCGAAATTTTCCTTTTTTGTAGCGTCCCCCCTACCCTTTTGGGGCAAGATAATAACCCCCTTATTTTCGCTTATTTCAGCCTTTATTTCGGAAGCTTTTAATTGAGGGGCGATCCTATCCATTAAGATTGAAATCGCCCTGATTTGATGCTTTTCCCCGTCGGATAAAGCAATATCAAAAAGCTTTTGAATTAAGGCGGGGGTCTTTGGATGTTTTCGGATCAATTCCCCAAAATTGGATTTATTTTTGCCCGTGGGGTTTCCTGATTTTCCTCGGACAAATCGCGTTTTTTTGCCTGAACTCATAAAAAAATTTCCTTCCTCAATTTGCGCCTATGTACTAATAATTTGATCGATTTTCTAACCTTTTCCGTTCGCATCAAAATATTTTTTTCCGTCGACAAACTAGCAAATTATTAAAATTCTCTTGACATAGTTTTCTGTAATTACATAAAATACAGCGTCGACACAATTTGCTTTTTGAAAATTTGAAATTTTGAGGTTTTTACCGACGGTGACAAACGCGTTTTGCTCTACGAGTTACGACCGAATACGAGTTATGCAAAACTACAATATGATACCCGCAAATCAATTTATTTTTGCGAGGGTTATTGTCGGGATCTCAAATTTCTGCGGTAAGTCCTGAGGGGTAGCTTACTGAGAGAGTTAATGGTATTGAGCGTGACCTTGTTAGGTATGCTTACCGTCGATAACCAAACTAAGATTTGGATCAATAACTAACAATTTTATTAGATCACAGATTGAGGGCGGTCGGAGGGTTTGGTTCGTCGGGACAGATAACGGAATAATCTATAGAATATTATAAGTGAATACCTATTGTACAATGCCAACTTTTAACCCTGATTTTATATGAGTAATTCAAGAGATTCGCAACCTCATCAGGGTTCTATCTCACGAAGAGATAATAACAAACAAACAAACAATAATATGGAGGTGCAATTATGCATTCATTTACTAATTATCAAATCATAGCTGATTCGTCTTATAAAACTATTGGCAATACTCTTGCTGAGTTGGACGAAAATTGGAGATCAACTAGAGCCGTCGATACTTTGCTCTATCTTATAGACGAAGAATTGAAAGATTTCTACGACTTTGGATTAGACGGATTCGACACTCAGGACATAGAAAACGCGGTCGAAGAGATTGCAATGTTCACACTCAACGAGGATGAATATTTGACATTGACCGAGGATGGCGATTTCATATGCGTCAATCTACCAATTGGAGATATTGCCGAGGCGGTCAGTTACTCACTAGCAAATGAACTTATTTAATCGACTTAAAATAAAGGAAAACAAACAAATGAAGAAACAACCTAAAAACTACAAGGGAATCTTATTGAGTCCCCCTCAGTTCAATTACAAACTAAGTAAGAATATCAAGCTGAAAAATTATTCATTCAGCTTGTGTCTTGCTCATTCCGACTTGAGCGGTCACAATGTTTGCCCGATGGCTAACAGGATCACCAAGAACGAAGATCACGAGAAAAAATCGACTTGTTCGTCGGTTTGTGTTGCGGTCAATGGTAACGGTCGTTACAAATCTGTAATGGACGCGAGGATCAAAAAGACTAAGCGATTCTTCGAGGATCGTTCAGGATTTATGACGGACTTAGTTAGTGATATTCGACGGGCAATCGATTGGTCAACTTATCACGGTTACACCGCGAGTTTTCGACTCAATGCTTACTCGGATATTAGATGGGAAACTATCATAGTCCAGGACGGGAAAACGATTTTCGATCTATTCCCTGAGACTACATTCTATGACTATACCAAGTTATCGAATCGAGTCACACCCGACAACTATGAGTTGACTTATTCTCACTACGGTCAATGGGATGAGACGCGAAAAGCTGACGCTAAAAATATGAATATCGCGATGGTGTTTGAGGCATCAGGATTGACCAAAATCAAAGAGCCGTTGCCAACTGAATGGCACGGGAAGAAAGTAATCGACGGAGATGAGACAGACCTCAGGACGAGAGAAAATGACGGGGTCGGTGTTATTGTGGGTCTACGGTCGAAGATGAGTAAGGTTAATATTGCTCAGGCTTTGAATACATTCGTAGTGCCAAATGATCCGTCACAAGTACAGGGAGCGTAAAATGAGTAAGGAATGCAACGAGGCAACCAAGTTACTAGGCATCGTAATCAAGAAAAACGAGGGGGTCAAATCGACCACACTACCCAACTTTGAACTCGATATCGATTGGCTATTACTACGAGAGAAAATGGGTTGCAATGACTTTACCGATGAGCAACTAGAATTACTAGAGGCTCATCATAACAAACAACGAAAAGGAGGTGCTTAGTGTACCGTACATTACATCCATCTGTCGAGGAACTTGAACTCGACGGATACATGATTGAAGAGTTCTTTCTCGACATGATTGTCGACTCGATAATCATCGTGGAAGACCTAGAGGAATATGATGTCTCGATCCTGACCGAGTTGGTAAAAAACCAGCTTGATCGATATTACGAGAACATTATCGGACAACCCACCGACGACGATGACTATGACATTATGTTCGATGACGGAGACATAGATCAGGCAATGGATTTGCTCGATGTCAAACTAATACTCAAAGAAATGGGTAAACAGTTATGAAGTGGCTCGAACGAGTGGCGATGGCTTATGTATCAATTGCATTTGCCGTCGTCCTGATCCAATTCATATTCAAACTAATAACACAATAAACAAACGAACAGGAGGTGCATTATGGCACTACATTACAACTTCAAGAACATCAAGAACTATGAATCTCTATGCTACATCGAGTTTGATCTTGAGGAATTCAACAACCTACCCGAAGAGGATAAATGGGACATTGGAGGTATGACGGGTTGGTCTAAGGTTACACCTGATTTAAAATGGTTCGACCCTGAGACCAATGACGGGAAAGGATACATCGTAAGATTGAATCCCGTTACCGATGTCCTGATATGGATTTGTGGGGCAGTTGGAATGCCAACGATCACAAAGAAAAACGCTATCGAGTTTTACAACAGGTGCAATGTTTACGAGAGAATACGAGGTAGTTGGCTGATCGATAACAAGATAACCCAACAGGATGTATACGATCATATTGGATTGAGTACAAATAACTCTAGAATGACTCGACAACAGTTCCTGAAAGTCCTATTCAAACGAGGGGACTATTGGAAACAAGAGGGAGATTTGGACGAGAAATCCATAACTCAGGTCAATCTAGAATCTTATCCATTAAAAAAGTTAGGAGGTAAATAGTGGAACTTCACATCACAAAAGAACAGATACTCGACTTGCTTACATCGTCAATGAAGATGATCAAGAAATCGAGTAGCCTGATGCAGAAAGATAAGAAGTTAGCCAAGGCTCTACATAAAGAGTACAACGCGCTAAACTTACAGATTCATATGATCAGGTGGAGTCAGAAACCTAGTAAACGAGAGGAGGTTAATTAATGAGGAGGCGGGATAAATATCCCAAGCTAGAGACACGAATCAAATTCGCTCTAGAATATGCCAATGATTGCCCTTTATACAGGGTAGTTGATGGTATGATTGAAGAGGTGGGGAAACTAGCTTTCCCCCCTCGAAAACCTGAGGACTTTTGTAAGACCTTAGTAGATTGCGGTTACCTTATTAAGAAATACAAGGGATCGCCTTGGAGATGGGTCACTTGCCATTATACGAGTATGACTTGGAGAGTGTATCCATATCTATCAGAAAACGCAGTTAATACAAACAAACAGGAGGTATCAGATGATACAAAATAGAAGTGATTGCTTAGAGCAAATGAGAAGAATCGATAAACGAGTCACGGTATTGACTCATCTAATTAAACCCGCTCAGGACAGAGATAGTCGAGGGGATTTAGATGATCGAGAAACCGAGAGTTTAATTGAATGGGAACACGAGCATCGGCAATTGACAGACATTGTAATGCAATTGGATTCCCTCAGGATGCAATGTCCTCAGGAGGCTATGAAACCCGTGGATCGAGATGTCCTTATTAAATGGCTAGGCAAATGTACCAAGTCATTTACTATGGCTCAGGTCATATGGTTTTGGACAGGGTTCAGGTTCGGATTTGCCCACGATCGTTACTATAGAATGGAATGGAAAAACAGATACTATAAACACGGGATGGAGCATTTCCTTGGACATATGGACGGGGACTCTAGGTACACTTTCAAACTAGTCTTGGACGCGTGGTTCAAGTACACATTCAGAACGGAGGTTAAGTAGAATGAATAATATAATAATAAAACAGATAGTTAAAGAACTTTGCAACCCAACATTCAGTTGGATGAAGTTAGAAAAAGATAAGTTCAATAATGATATGAATGTTCTGTTAATGAAATCAATCCTTGGTGCTTTACGACCTTGGTGGCAAGAGGCTTACGACACTTGCCTGAATGGAGATGATTTCAATGTTCCAGAACTTCATCCTGATTGGAGTGCTAGTCCTCTCAGAGGCTTTGAAGAAAAGCATCACGAGTTACTGACTGAATTCGCTACCGCAATAGCTGACGAACTTGGCTATGTGAATGCTGACTTTGAGGAAGAACGAGAGTGGGACAGGAAGAGGGAGCAAGAGAAGATGAACAAGGTTCTAGATGAATTGCAACCTACATTAGATGAACTAGAAGATAACCTAACAGGAGGTAAGTAATGGATAGACCTATAAAAGATCGGTTCTATAAACACGGATCACCAAATGGAATATCTGAGGTATACTATTTGGAGAACCATCCTGATCGAGAAGTGTTTGATCTTGAATTTAAATTTGAGAGAAGACATATGTTAGTTACCGTAAGGGTCGGAGTCGTCCACGAGTATAAGACTAGGTTCGTAGATCAGAAACAAAAGTCTAGAGATGACTTCGTTCACTACATAGCTGAACAACTGACAGATGGTAACGGAGATGACATCCCAAAAGAATACGGGTTCATTCCTTATAACAACTTTGAATGTGGGATGTGGTGGTTTACTAAATCCTTAACTGAAAAGGAGTTTAAGATCAAAAGGAAACGCGGTATTCAAAACGATCCTGAATGTTGAGGAGATAAGATGATCGATAACCTATCAATAATGGCGGAGCAGTTTATCAAATTGCTCCGCAAGGAGATAACTTGGAACGAGTTTAAAATAAGGATAATAATGTTATGGCAGATAAAATAAAAGTGTTCAAGCCTAACGGATATGGTAAGAAAAGAATAGAGGAAAGAAAGTATATCAATGCCTCTATCTCTGAGCCTGATTGGTGGCAACTGAAATCAATGGCATCTAAAAAGATGATGTCAGTTCAGGACTATGTTGGGATGATACTAAGACACCATCTTACTAAGTACGAATGGTAGAGTAAAACCAAAACACCCCTCAAGATCAATTCCTGGGGGGTGTTTAGTCATTTGTCATTCTTCTATTTTCGCTAGTAAATCTGATGGAATAAACGCCAACCTATTCCTCCTGACTCACTTCTTTAATTTTCCCTAATCGTACCAACTGATGATACTTGGCTCTAAACTTGTTCAAATACGAGTTAAAAAACCTATCAGGGTCTAGGTAATCTAAGCCATCTAAGTAGTTAAGGTCAACGCGTAATACCCAAAGAGCCTGACGGCTACCCATTATATCACAAATGTCATTCCATTTACAGATCATCTCTTTGAATCTTGGATGATCGCCTTGCCATTCCTTTTCTTTTTTCGGCAACGAGTACACTCCTTTCTGTTCTTCCCTATGGTAGGAAAGTTTTTATAATGGATGGTTCTTCTTACTCCGTCAGACCAAACATTTTCCCAAGCCTGACGACAGGACTTGCAGACATATACAACTTCGTCTACAGGGACGCGTTTAAAAGAACCCTTGTCTTTTTTACTGCGTCTTTTTTTAAGGTGTTCCTCAGTTAAGAGGTCAATTACCCAACTGATTCCCTTTTTCATCTACCTCGGTGTTGCTACCCGAAAGTTGAGTCTTATCTATATCTTTAAGCAGTTCCGTTGCGTCAGCAACATCTGTTGGGGTAATCGTTATGTCCATTTGTCCCATCACTATCATACAACGGAGTGCTTTTTTAATGAGTCGAGTTCCCTTGTCATCGACTCTATGAACTTTTTCTTTTTCCGACATCAATATCCTCCAGTTTTTGGATTACAAAAATTTCTCCTCGGTCTTGTTTGAATACAACCATATCACAAGTTCCGAGTTCTAACCATTTAGGGGTAGTCTTCCTGACCTTGCATTGAATTTTGACACCGTCAGCAAGAACATCGACATCCTCTGCACAATCAGGTAACGAGAGACCGTTAGAACCGTATGCTCTGCGTACATCTTGCATACCCCTAGCTTTTAGTTTCTCAACAACCTCATACTCAAAGCGGTTACCTTTGGCTTTGGATTTACTAGGCATTACTTACCCCACTTTCCAAGCTTAACAATGGTAGCCATTATGCCGTAATTACTAAGGTCTAGAAACGCGTCTTCCATTGGTTCATCAACGGCTGATTCTCTTTGTTTCATCAAGAGATTTTTAAGTCTCTGTATCTTGTCATTCATCCTGAACCACAAACCTTTTAATGACATATCAACTTCTTCAGGAGTCTCAAGGTTAGTACCAACACTTATATTAGATGATCCATAATCGTGTTGCTTACGGCAGAACAATTCGTATTGTTCTTTTTGTAATCTCTTGAATGTCTCTGTCATTTCAGGATATTCTCTTTCAATAAAGTTGATGATCTTAGCGTTTTCCATTGGCAACTAGCCTCCGATCTCTCTTGTTTAGATAGTAAAGAACTACGAGTATTAATCCAACTAATACATCGTCGAAGATGCCTGTGATGGCTATCTCCCATAAGTAATACCAAGTCATTTATTCCTCCTCGGTTTATATTCTAGAAAATCATAGTAGTTATTGATGCGTTTCTTCTGCTTATTCTTTGCGTGACCAAAGTTAAGATTGATATGCCAACGCTCTCCTTTCCTCCTGTTTGGTACATAGCAAACTTTGTTGGCAATAGGCATAGCAATAGTATCAGCCTGACACGGGTTCACATTAAAACAAATAGAGGATTGACCCTGAGTAGTGGTGTGATACCTAACTTGAATCGAGTCGTACCATCCATCCTTATATGATACAAGGTCTATGCCTGAAATGTCATCACAATAAGGTTTAAATATGTCGTATCTTTTTTCCATCAGGTCAATCGCAACAATCAGTTCTCCGATTGCCCCCTTTCTATTTGAGGTTAGGTCGTCTCGCATCGTATCTGTCGTCCCATTTATTCATAGCGTACACAATTAATAACATTGCTAGTCCTAATTTTAAAAACTGTGATGTGATCCATCCAACACAATACATCCAAAATGGTATGTCCCAAATCATCATCATATACTTACCTCCTACTTGAAAATTTATCTAAAAAAGCCATCACATTATCCTTGGCTTGTTGTTCCTCAGGAGTAAACACTTCTTCCTTAGGTTTATCCTTTGGCTCTTGTGGAAACTGTGACGCGTATTCAATGTTAGTTAATAGCATACCTTGGTTACACTTTGGGCATATACTAGGTATCTTATCAGGCTCTAGTTCAAATAAAGTATGGCAATCACTACACTTTCTTTTCACGAGTTTCTTTTTTTCCTCAACCTTATCTATCTTGGCACGGGTCTCGACTTTATTACTCCAGGAATATATTCCGCTACTCCACCAATACCGTGATGAACTAACAATGTAGTCTTTCTCAATCTGTCCTGACTCAATCATCTCTCCATAATACTTCGTGGTTTCTGCAACACGCTCGTACCCCATATCCTCTACCGCTTTCCTGATCAGGTACAACTCTGACTCAGGTTGCCACTTCAAAAACTTGAAAGCCAACTCCCTTACTTCTCTGATCATACCTTTCTTAATCCCACCACTATCTGTAACCTCGTCTTTCGACTTGGTTACATCAAGGCTTTCAATTTCCTTACTACTTAATTCATTTTTATTTAGGTCTACTATATATTCTTCTTTTTCTTTTGTATTATTAATTGATTCCTTTACATATAGTGCGTCCTCAGGGGTGCGTTCATCCTGTCGGTCATTGTGTTGTTCAGCCTGTTGTTCATTGTGTCGTTCATAGTATTTTGGGTCTTGGTATCTCTTGTATTTACAGATAGTTACGCGCAATCCCCGTGTGGTCTTCATAGTGTTAATCATACCGCTCTTCACTAAGTGGTTCATTGCGTTGCGTATCTGCGAGTCAGTATAAGAATGCTTACGAAATCCCACATACCAAGATAAATCCTCCTTAATCTTGCCGTAACTAAAGAATCCCTGTCCTCTTTTATATCCATTTTTACCATCAACATAATTAACCCTGAGCATCAGGTATAAAAATATCTGTCTAGCAACGGGTGTGAACTTCCAAAAATCCTCATCCATTAACTCTCTTGGAAATAATATATAACCCCTATCCATTAGTATGACCCACCTTATAGACATCCCAATATCTTTCTTCAATAAATACCATAGGCTCTAAGTCGTTAGGGTCATTTCTATCTGTGCGTCCGTAAAGCTTTACCCTGTTTCTAGATAAGACGCGCTCATCTATTTTAAGGTAGTGTAGTCCGCTTTTATTTCTCATAAGCATAAAAGGTGTGCAGTTAAAAGCTTTGCCCCATTGTAGTAGGTGTTTAACCTTATGTACTGAGATTGGAAAATGATAATCGTAATCCCTCCAATCTCGCTGATACCATTTACATTCAACCGCGCTGACAACCTTTCCGTAATCAGTAGTAATAAAATAATCTATTACATATTTATACGGGCAAGGGATAATCAGATAAGTGGTTTCCTTACCGCGCCTCAATGTGAAGTTATGGGGTAGGTCTTCATAAGTCTGCATAGACTTTACAAATTCATTCACAACTAGTAGTTGTCTTGCCCTATCGTTTGGTTTTTCGTATACGGGCATTCGAGAAATCGCTATCATAAATTACTCTCACTTTCTTTTTACTGTTTGTTATTTCGTACGATTTAGTAGGGTCACACTTCAGACAAGTCAGGAAATCAAGTCCGTATTTTGGGAAGTCGGCATAGAATATCATATTTATATAGTCAGTAGAAACATCGTAGTCCCAAACTGTGTCGCATATATCACACTTCCTTACATTAAATTTAAAGGGGCGGATATAACCCTGTCTAATTTTTGGATCGCGCCAAGAGGCACGGGGGCGAACAGATTTTATAACCCATTCAATACCCTCGTGCCTTTTATTCTTGGGTTGTGCCATTAGAACTTATTCATTACCTCAACTGTATTAGCGAGTTGTTGCAATGCACCTTTCAACTGACTAATCTCAGCTTGAAGTGATTCCAATGTCACGGTTGGTGGGTTCGTAGGAGCAGATACTTGCCCACCGAAGAGTTCCTGTTCGAGTGTAGTTGTGGGGGGTTGCGGAGTCCCACCGTTTTGAACAGGAGTTGTTGCAACAGGAGGAGGAGTTGCTACTCCGCCACCTTGTTGATGCTCTTCTAGAGTTTTACCATCAAGAGTGAACACGGGAAATGACTTGCCTTTAGCATTTGTCTTCATAATTTTACAAATCTCTAGGCTTTGCCCGATCCCTTGGTTTGGCGAGTAAGTTTTAATCATCTCGTGAAGTTGATCCGTTGCACGAAACATTACTCCATTATTACAAGTATATGCCATACCTGATGGTTCACCGTTATACATATTAACATCTACGCTAGTAGGTTTAAGCGTTACCACCTGACCTACCGCGAACTTGATCCATTCTGCCATTTTGTTTTTTTCCTTTTTTTTATTCTTGATTAATTGGGTCTAAGAACTCCCTCTCAATATCATCTCTAAGAGCGACCTCTTCTTTGGGTTGATAGAACTGCTTTACAGGATAAGAACCATCAGCATTCGCGTGTCGTAATCTCCAAATAGCCATCGTGTGTTCCCATTCCTGAATCTTCTTTTTACCCTTTGTACTGTCTAGTTCTAAAGTCTCAAACTTATAAGTTGGTTTAGTAACAAAGCTATCCTTTATATATAAGACTCCAACAGATGTCATTTGATGCTGAGGATATAACTTGTTCCATAATAATGCATAGGCAATACATTGTAATATGTGCGTATCATATGCACCGCCTGTTTTAATATCTACAATCTGATTGCAGTTAAGAGTCTTGTTTTGTATTGGATCATCTACTGCACCCGCCCAATCATAATCAGGATGGTAAAGCATAACCTCACTTCCCCAATATTTGATATCATAATCCAATGTCCATTTCTCATATGACTCTATGTATTTCATCACGCTATCAGCCAGGGCATTCTTTCCTTTCCAATATGCAATGCTCGACGCGTCAACAAAATCGTGCATAAAGTCTTTGATGAATGAAAAGTCTACAACACATTGCCCATCTTGTTTCATTAGATGTAGTATCTCGTGGACTAGCGTCCCGCGTTGCATCCTTGCTTTAGTATAGATGTCGGCATAGTGACCAAGATTCTTTAACCAAGTATCAAAGAATTTGCCCTTACCGAAAATACCACCTAAGATAGTGGTTACAGAATAGTGAGGCTTTGTACCATCTGTGTACATTCGCCCTACTTTGGTTTGGTTTCTGCTAATATTACTCATTTGACCTCCGCGACAAAGAGAGTAGCACCTAGGTATGTGGAATGGGTAGCGTTTATTCCATTAACTTCGGCACTACCCCCTGAGTGTTAACTGTTTTTGATTCGATGTACTTTATCAGGCTACTTTTAGAAACTAGATATGTCTTGTAGCTGATACGACTCCCAAGTACTAAGCCTTTTGTAATTAAATTTTTGATCTGTGTGCGTGTGAGACCCGTTAGTTCCTCCGCTTGGGTCAGGTTAATATATTGTATCATATTGTCCAATATTATGTATGGTAATGTAGAATTGTTTAAAATTAACCTGATCGGGACGACATATACAAGGAAAAAAGGACGCACCTTTCTTGAGGAAAGGCATACCTAAGTATACCCTTATTTGGCAACGCTAAATTTGGGGGATTTATCCTATTATTTTAGGACTATTTTTACCGTTTCTAGTTCGTTATGAATTAGGCATCTGTTTTCATTGGCAGTATCAGGTTTAAAAAAGTATTCGTGGTACACACCATCTCTATCTGTTATACTGTAAATCTCATAATCCGCGTGGCGAGTCTTGATGATCAGCGACAAAACTATTGTAAATAAGATAATTTTCACGGATGAATTTATAAAGCAGAAAACCCCTTAAAAAAGGGGTTTTCGTAACAAACAAACGAAGATGCATCAATATGATAAAACGCATTCGTTAAGTGACAGTATTCCTGTCTTTCGACTTAATGAAATATAACAATAGGATTCATTAAATAGCAACTGTTCTATTAAACCACCCAAAGTAAAAGGACTCTAACTTTGGATTGCGTCGAATCAAGTCTACATAATATCTAACTCTGTATGCTTTGATTCTGTTAACCTCAGGTTTATACTTCTTAGTTTGTCCTAGAGTGTTTCTACCGATACGACCGTCAACCTTTAATGTACCACCCTTACGGTTAACAGTTCTTTGTAAGACCTTTATCATACCTCTTCCCATATTAACGCAACCATCAAATACAATTTTTCTAATTGCGGGTGGAAGTTCATCGATCCTATAGCGTAACCAATAGTCTTTATAGTAAATCTGCATAGCCTCTTCTTCAGTTAGGTTTCTAATATCCAAATCAGGATACGCTCGTTTACTGATACCTCTGTTAGTTAATCCGCCAGGATCATCCTTATGATCAACTAGTCCTCCCTCGTGCTTGAGTACAAACTCAATCGAGTCAAACCATATATTCAGGTCTTTATCTGATAGATTTTCAAACACCTAAACGCTTACCCATTACTGCTTTCAATAGATTTAGTAAAGCTTTTATCCATTTTTCTTCTGAAGATTCTGAGAGTAGAGGTATGTCGACCTCCTTATTAATCCCATCAATTAACTCCTGTTGAACCTCTTCATCAAAAAGCCAATCCATTATCATTTTATTAAACATATTTCCTCATTCCTTTAATTGCCACCCTTACCGTTTATGCGCCCTTTAATAAATTGAAGTATGTCGGTCGCGTCATCTATGTCAGAGACTAGTTTCTCGTGCCGTCTATCCAATTTATCATTGACATCTTTTTTAAATTCATTAATAGAATCAATCAACTTAATAGTTATCTGATATGTTGAGTTGAGTTCTGTTTCTTGCTTTGCAAAACTTTGTTTCATTTGTTCTAAGTCTTCACTTTGCTCATTGTTTTTATCAATAAGAGACTTGATCATCATAGCGAAGAGGCAAACAACAACCCCCGTTATCCCGACCTGAGTGTATAATTCTGCAACCTCGCTCATCCTAATCCTTAATCTTCTTTACTTTTAAATATAAATAATAAATTTGAAACGCAAACATCAGGCACATAAGAATACCTGAAACTATATCTGTCCAATATAGAACACCAAACCCTGTAGTCAATCCTGTTGTGCGTAGGCTATCCATTATGCTATCCTTGTTACTAACCCATTAGATACTGTAATTGTTCTAGTTCTTCCTCTTGTGTCTATAAGAAACGCTTGAGTCCCTGTAAAACCACTTACCGATGCATCACTTCCCGCATCCCCTTTATCGCCTTTGTCTCCTTTATCTCCCTTTAATCCTTGAATACCTTGGATACCTTGGCTACCCGTCGCCCCTGTATCTCCCTTATCGCCTTTCGCTCCTGTACTTCCTGTTGCCCCTGTATCTCCTTTGTCTCCCTTAACACCTTGAATCCCTTGATCTCCTTTATCTCCTTTGTCTCCCTTTGCTCCGTCTGATCCGTTCGTACCATTTGTTCCAGGGTCTCCTTTATCTCCTTTAGCACCCGCGATCCCTGTTGCTCCTCTTACACCCTGTATTCCTTGTATACCTTGATCTCCTTTATCCCCTTTATCTCCTTTAGCTCCCGCACTTCCTGTCGCTCCCGTATCTCCCTTATCACCTTTTGCACCTTTCAAACTCGCTAGTTGGGATGAAGTAAAATCTGAATAAACAAAGGCATCACCTTTATCTCCTTTAACACCTTGACTTCCTGTCGCGCCTGTGTCTCCCTTGTCTCCCTTATCGCCTTTTGCTCCTGTACTACCTGTATCTCCCTTTGCACCTTTTAAACTTGCTAACTGACTAGATGTAAAATCAGAGTAGACAAAAGCATCTCCCTTGTCTCCTTTGTCTCCTTTAACACCCTGACTTCCTGTTGCACCCGTGTCGCCTTTATCCCCCTTATCTCCTTTCGCTCCGTTAGTACCATTAGTTCCATTCCTTCCCGCTGATCCCGTTGCTCCTGTATCGCCTTTATCTCCTTTATCTCCTTTCAATCCTTGAATACCTTGTGAGCCTGTATCTCCTTTATCGCCCTTGTCTCCTTTTTCTCCCTGACTTGACGCTTGACTAGAGTCTCTACCAAAAGCACTTATTATATACTTTTGTATCTCGTCTATTTCTTCGTGTATTGTTCTCTGTTGCTCCTCAAGTGCTTTAAACCTTTCGATAACAGACCTCATTACAATGTCTTCAGTATTGACGACACCGTGTATATCAGTTATCTTTTTTAACTGAGGTGCGTCTTCTAATTTTGTACCGCTCTTACTTGCTCTTAAATCATTTGCCATCTTTATGCCCTTGTAATACTTATATAACCACCATAAAACCTATCATTGGTAGATGCTAGATCAATTCTAATTGAGAGATAGTTAGTGTCCGTTGCCGTTACATCGGTTATGTTACTAGTACCACCACTAGTTGACATCGTTCCTGTACCTTTTGATGAGGCAGTAGTATTAGTTATGTTACATTCATATACTGCGAAACTTCTAGCAGTACCATAAAGAGTAACGGATGTTGCTTTAAATCCTTTAGGTATATTCCAATTACCAATGATCTCTAAAAGACTACTCATTATCCTACCCGTACCACCATTATTAGCTGAAGTTAGAGCGTAATTGGCGGTAGAGTTATCTGAGTCTTGCATAAAATCACTAGGTAAAATCTTTATCCTGTCAACATAACCAAGGTGTCCCGCTTGATTAACATCAAGGTTGTTTTTACCTCTAGCCGTAGCTGAAGAACTTGCTCCTGTACCACCGTTAGCAACTGATAAATCTGTTCCCGACCAATTGCTATTACTAATACTTGATGCGGTAGCTAGTGAACCTAAACCTAGGTTTGTTCTTGCTCCACTACTTGAAGATGCTCCCGTACCTCCATTCGCAACAGAAAGGTCTGTACCTGACCAACTATTATTATTAATGTATTGCCAAAAAAGTCCTTGCCCTGTTGGTGCAAATGTTAAAACCATACCACTACTAGGAGAGGTACTACTTGCTGACAACTGCGATGAAGTAACAGAGTAGTTTGCAAGTTGTGTTGTGTCTATACCACCATCTGCAACAGATATTGTTACACTACCTGAACTCCCTCCTCCTGTTAACCCTGTCCCTGTACTTACATTGGATATATAATTAGCACTTACATGATTTTCAGTAGCTACTTTTTGATTGGTACTATCGTAGAAATGACCTTCTATAGTTAGGTGACCACTATTATCAAAATATCCTTCATCTCCCGAAACTCCAACATATAATTTGGTAGCACTATCTGTGGCTCTTATGTGAGGCTCAGTTGCTCCTGTATGAGAGTAAATTTCTAGGTTTTTGTTATTACCACGATTCTCAACTCTTATCCTAGAGTGAGCGTGGCTATCAAGCATAATATTAGAATCCCAACTACCATCATTGTTTGCAGTCCCATCTCCAACATATAGAAATGGGGTAGAGCTACCTACATCAACATGACCCGTAAACGATGCTCCACTAAGACTTGCTTTGCCCGATATATCTTGATGTGATGTTAAATACCCCGCACCATTTGATAACTGATTATTATTTGTCGGTATAGTAGGTTTATTACTTAGGTCATTATAATTACCACTAAATGTATTTACATTACTATTCTTATAGTTACTATCATCAGCGGTAGTAATTACTCTTTTCCAAGATGCCATTTTTTACTTCCCATTAGCATTGGAAACCGCTTTGTCTAAAGCCTTATCTAAAGTATCTGTAATGGCTACTAGACTTCTAGCGTCTGAACCTTTAATAGATATCTCTTGTAAAACCTTATGGATAAAGACCCAAGATTGAAAAGGTAGTCTTACTGATATAGGTTTATTCTCGTCCATTTATATTCTCCTTATGGATTGTTACTAGTTTACTCATAACCGAATGAACAACCTCTACATCTTTTCCAACAAAAGTGCCTTCCATAAGTACCTTCAATAACCAATCGGTTTCTTTCGCGTTAAATTTTAGGGATTCATTTTTTACCCTACTTATTTCTTTTTTAGGTTTTGCAACCGCATACTTTGACATTAACTGTAAATGTAGAAGTTGCCTGTTCCTGTATTGATGAACATACTACCTACTGCGTTATCTGAACCTGAAGTTCCTGATGACGCTCTTTCGATCATCCCAACTCTTCCTATGTAATTAACAGTATCGTTAGCTGAACTTTTATAAATTTTAGAAGTCCATTCCGCTCCTGATTCATCCCACATAAGGTTGACATTTGCTCTACTTCCACGCTCAACTTCAAATCCCGCGTCTTCTGTAGGAGTCGATGCTGAGTTAGAATTAAGTACAATAATATTGTCCTGTATAGTTACTGTTTCAGTATTTATAGTTGTTGTAGTACCGCTTACTGTTAGGTTACCGCCAACGACTACACCCTCAGCAACATACAAACTGTCTTGAATTCTTACTTCATTACCTGATCCCGCTGATAAATCTAAATGACCAGAGGTTGCTTGAACCGTACCGTCGTTTATCCTTACCTGATCAACATCTAATCTTGCGAACTGAGGAGAGGCTGAAGAATCAAGAGAAAAAACATTTCCTATTGCAAGGGTTAAACCCGTTCCCGCGGAATATGTACTGTTAGTCCAAGGAACATTTACATAAGCTTTTTCGGATGATAACTCTACAGGGTAATTTTTACCGTTCTCAGTATAACCAACTTTAATACCACCTCTTGCACTACTACTAGCTAAAGGTAAGGTATATGAGTCGTTCATATCGTCAACAACAAAACCAAGTTTACCATTGGTGTCATCATAAGTAACGGATACTCTAGTCTCAGTTCCGCCATCTACCATTCCACCAACAATGTCCTGTACTTGTTCAGTACTTAATTGAGTGTTACTATCTGACCAAGGTACATTTACATAACCATTACCACTAGCATCAACTTGTAGTTTATAGTTTTTACCTGATGTAGTGTAACCAATACCGATAACACCTTTAGTAAGTGCCGATACTGTCGGTACTATAAAATCTATTTCATTACTACTGTCATCATAGGTTACAGAAATATTGGTTTCGGTATTGCCCGTAAGCATAGTACCAACAATGTCCTGAACCTCTTCATTAGTAAGACCTCCCGATGCACTCGCATTATTGATCTGAGTTTGAATATCAGATGTCACACCTGATAAAAACCCAAATTCGGCATTACTTACATTTGCGTCAATATCCGTTGCGTTGACATTACTGTTTTTATAAGCAGAATCATCGCTTGTGGTTATGACTCGTTTCCAACTTGCCATAAGTTAACTCCTTACATATATATTTTTAATTGTGTGCCATCCCAAATCATCTGTCCCTCAGATGGAGAACTAACACTATTTTCTGTTGTTTCGTTAAGGTCTAAACTTTTACAGTTTACCGACCCATCGGAGTCAACACCGAAGATAGCGTCACTCCCTTTCTTTATTTTAAACACAGTACCCGTTACAGAGTTTGGTGTTTGTAATAAAAATTGATTTATATTATCAAGGTTGATTGTGTTGCCTATATGTAGGTCATCAACATATAGGTCGCCCTCAACTTCTACGGCAGTTTTGCTAACTTTAAGAGGTAAGCTAAAACCCGCCCCATCTCTTAGGTTTTTAAGAGAATCTGTTAACCCCTGATTGTTTTCAGGAGATGCATTTATAGTTAATAAATCTTTATATACCTCACTAATAGTAACTGTGCCAAGATCAACTCCTTGACTGCTACTAAAGGATGCGCCCGACGGTTCGTTACTGTCAGGACTTGGACTAATTGGTGTGTCTGCCATATCTTATATTATATAATTACCCGTTTTTATCAAGTTATTTAATTAAGTCATCTAAACTTCTTTTAACCTTTCGTTCTACTCTCTCGAAAGCCTTACCTACTTCACCTTTTTTTTGCTTGTCATACTTTCTTTTATTTCTTGCACCTTGTCCACCGCCATATCTTTTTATATAGTAATCAAGATCATCGGCTAATTCTGTATCGTTAAATAGAGGTGGCTTTGCACCAAAAGATTTAGTGTCCCACCAATGTAAATGTTTACCAAAAATAGGAATATACTTAACGCTTTTTAATCCTTTCTCTTTTATATCCTTAGCTACTTTTCTAGTGCCTCTCTTAAAATTAATTTTTCTATCTGTACCTATAGTCTTAACGACTTCCTCCCCATATGGAGCGATGACGGTCTGACCAATATCTTTAATAAGTACATCTTCAGCCATACCTATAGATGGAGGGGCAACCAATTTCCACATAGCATACATCAACCCCTCTCTTTTAAATTGATAAAAGTTGTACTTAGATAATCCAAATATTTTTAAAATATTAGATACTCCTAAGTCAGTAAAAGGTGTTGGCTTTCTACCCGCTAACCAATCTTTTATTCGATCTATACCTGATTCGCCCATAGCAAGACAGATACCTAGCATAGCCATTCTAAATGCCATTTCAGTATAACCCGCATAAGCTTTTACAGTTTGACCTTTATTCTGAAACTCAATTGCTTTTGATCTAATCATTTGAGTTTCGTCCCAAAAGACATCCCACCTTTTTATCATAAAAGTTTTTAGCTGATAAAAGAGTCTTCCAAAGCCAGGGGAATTAAGATAGTAAGGTGGTACTTCTGATTTATCAACGGGTTGAATATTTAATAACTCATAGTATGCGAACTCTTTTAATAAAGGCTCACCAAAATCTTTCCTAGACAATGCGTCAAATATTATATTTTTTTCTGCTTGACTAAAATCCATATTGTCTAATCTAAAGTTTAGTTCAGCAAAATCTTTAGACTTAGGTCTTCTAACTGCACTTCTATACTTCATTAGACTTGCGTTTACAGTAGTGTTTTTTCCTAAAGCGTCAGTAAACTCAAAGAATAATATGCGACTTAAAAATTTAAAACTGTTTACACCTATACCATCATCAACCGTATACTCTTCAGCTATACTATCAATGCCATAATCTTCTTTAGCTATATATCCGTTCTTTAA
>VTLG01016310.1_pt1 | contig 38909 bp, 52 predicted proteins | sample 4694571 | NCBI WGS metagenome assembly VTLG01 (sample SAMN12604809, study PRJNA352737) | marine metagenome | biome: ENVO:00000447; feature: ENVO:00000209|ENVO:00000569|ENVO:01000036; material: ENVO:00002151; isolation source: viral sequences binned using virsorter ... | reverse complement strand
TAGATTTGCAAGATAAACTAAACAAAAGTATGATGAAGGAGGTGGATGAAGATGGGTAAAACATTAGCAGATGGTAGAAAGAAAGCAGTCAGCACAAAGACATATGCGACTGGTAGAAAAAGATATACCAACGTTCCTACTTTACAAACAGGTAGGAGTAGGATTACAGCAGTTAGTGGTAGACCAAGCAAGACTTTGTATGTTCTTAATCATTTAAAAGAACACGGCAAGATAACTTCTTGGGAAGCTATTCAGTTGTACAGAGCTACTAGATTATCAGGTATCATATTTACTTTGAAACAGCAGGGATATGTAATTGAAACTACTGGCGGTCAAGGTAAAAACTTTGCTACATATCATTTAGTAGCAAGTATGATAGATGAAAAATAGTTGGGAACCTTTTAAAGTTTGTGGCATATAAGTAGTAGAGTCAAACACAAGTTTGGCTACATATTAATCCTAAAACAGAGGACTTTAAATGAGTGAAATCATAAATGCCAGAATAAATATTAATTGGCAGTTAATTAATGAAAAGCTAGTTGAAGTAAAACAAACAGAAGTAGATTCAAGACCTTACGATTTAATTCGCAGAGAAATCGAATTAATTGAAAGAGAACAGAGCTTCTTGATTGATTTACTGAATGCTGAAAAATAATAAACAGAGGGCAGGGGTAAAACCCTGCCCACAACATAAGGAAAAAACAATGAGAATAGAAACAACAATGTCTGAATCAATCAAGAGCCTTGCAGCAGCACAGGTTAAGATTCAGAAAGAGATTGCTGATATGCCTAAGGATAGTAAAGGGTATGGGTATACCTACACATCATACGATGCGTTAGTTAAATACCTTAGACCACTACTAACCAAACACGGTATATCATTTGTTCAGATGCCAGTAGGCTCTGACAATGAGATAGGTGTTGAAACTTTGTATATGCATACATCAGGAGAATGGATTCGTAGTGCGGTGTGTTCACCAATCATAGAATCTAAACAAATGAATGTGTATCAATCAGTTGGTGCAGCTATCACATACTTTAGAAGATACAGCTTGTCTGCTTTCGTAGGTATTGCTAGTGATGAAGACAACGATGTAGCACAGATAGCTACACAAGCACAGACTGTAAAGAAAGCAACACCTAAACCTAAGAAGGTAGAAGGCGAAGCTATATCAAGCACAGATGCAGTGATATTGCGTGGTATGTGTAAAAACCTAAACGATGATGTCAAGGAGAAAGTAAGAGAAGGACTTGAAACTAATCGTATCAATGCAAAAACAGTAGACAAGACTAAAGAATGGCTACAAGGTTTGATAGATAAGAGTAGCCCTGATATATCTCCTGACGAGATTGAGAAGGTTTTCAGTTGATTATAGTCGGTAGTATCATTATTTTATGAGTATGAAACCTAAAAAGGTTATAATTAACAAGAAAGTCGTAGGAATTGTAGAGGATGGTACACTATCTAAAGTGATAGATTCATCCAAACATTTATTACGAACACCACCTGCGATTGCTTTTGATGAATTGGCTCTGTCAGAAGCAGAAGAACAAGGTGCCTCAAAGATTAAAGTAAAGGATAAGCTAACAGGCATAACCTATTACTCTACCATTGAGGCAGTTCGTTCACGTGGGTTTACTTTCAATAGAGGTTTTGGTAATCAAGTAGGATTATCCTTGACCGAATGGAGTAAGAATGAGGAGAGCCAAGTTAAAATATTCGATACGACAGAACAAGAAGAAGAATAGTAATCTGCTGTATGATGTCCTGACTTGCAAAGATAGTTGGATATATATAGAGTATTTTAAATTACATAAAGCAAAAAAAATCTTGAAAGAGATGGAGGAAAAAAAATGAAGAAAGATATGATGGCTCTTGTAGTAGTGTTAGGGTTTATATTTATACTTACTTATTTAAATATGGTAGCAAAAGAATATAAACCAGTTGAATCAAATGTATCATCATCAACATACACACCTGAGAAGGTTAAGCCTAGTGAGGTTCCTGACCTTCCTGAACTCAATGAAGAAGAACAAGCAGAGACAGATAGCTTGTTTAAGTCTTATGTTGAGGAAGCAGAGGAAGAATCTGAAAGAAAAAGTGTAGAAACTATGAGAGATGAAGTACATAAGATTCTTGATGAGATTATAGAGACTGACAGCACAGTAACTGTTACATTTAATATGACTGTAAAAAATCCATTGATGTATGAAACAAAAGAAAAATAAATATACATACAAAGATATGGTAAAGATTCTATCAGGGTTCGATAGACAAATACAAACTCTATACACAGAGATACACGGTATAAAGTTTTTGTTGAACTCTTACCTTGATATGAATAAAGATGTAGACAAACTCACAGAATTTGTGGAGGGCAAAATTGAAAAAGAAAAAGACGCATCAACAGAGGGGAAGAAGAAACAGGCAAAGGGGAGCAGAGCTACAAAGACTAGCAGTAAACCTAGCTAAAGAGTATGAGTTAGAAGCACACAACAGAGACAGAGGTGGTGCTTGTCATCCATTAGGAGATATATTAATTGAAGATAAATACTATGGGTGTAAGATGCGTAAGTCTATACCTTCATACTTGCTGCCTGAAAAAGAAGAAGTAGGTGTAGTAATAAGGGCTGATAGATTAAAGCCTAGTATTGTAATTGATTTGGAAGATTATCTTTTAATGTTAAAGCTATTAAAAGAGATTGACAATGAAGCGTAGTGCTTTAATCTCTGTATATAAAAAATTAATAGATGAAGGAAAGATAACAGGTAAAGGTGTAGAACGATACAACGAATTAGTTAGTGAGTATCGTAAAAAATTATTAAGTTCAACCGATTCAAGAAGAGTAGTAAGAGCTAGAAAATATAGATATAAAAAAGTAAAGGATAACAAATGAATCCAGAAGTATTAATTAAACTAACATCAGAAGAAGTAAAGATGTTAATAGAAGTCTTAGCTAGACAACCACACAAAGGAGAGTTGGAAGATAAGTTAAGAACAGATTTTAGAAAGATTTATCTTGCAGTACAAGACAAGATAGAAAAACAAAAAGAAAAAATAAAAACTTTGCCGACAGAGGATGATGTGTTGAGAGCAGCTAATCCTACTTCTGCCGAGCATATAGATTAAAGGAGACAACAATGTACGAATATGAAATTAAATTATCAGAACAACAATGGGAAATACTATGTGGTGCTTTAGAGTCTTATGGAGTTGGTGCAAATGATGCAGAAAACTGGTTCGCAAATGTAGCATCTAATTTAGTATTAGAAGATTTAATAAAACAAAGTACAACAAAGGAGACAAGCGATGAGTGATTTCGTACCAAAACCAAATACAGCAAACCTGTTTTATAATGACCCAGGTGACAATGATAAAAGACCAAACTGGAAAACAATAGGCACAGTTACTTTCAATGGGGTTGAAGGTAAAATATCAGGTTGGACTAAGACAGCAAAAAATGGTAATGAATATATATCCATCAAGTTTGAAAGCAATGATGAATATGAATCTAAACGAGGCAACGCACCATCATCACAACAACAAGATGATGATATGCCGTTTTAATTATTAGGTGTCAGGTAGTTTTTATGGTTTTTTCATTACCTCTGTTTTCCTTTGCTACTTGACACCAATACTTGGGCTAACACAAACAATAAGAGATTGTTGTGCATATGGGTTGGCTACTCGTTAGCCCAAAAAAATTATGATAAATAAAAAAATATATAAAAAATACAAACGACTTCTTGATATGTTAAAAAAAGAAAACGATGCATTAGAGGACAGACGTATACTCAATATGAAAGAAAGAGAAAAATATATACTTAGAAGTTTAGAAGATAAAAAAGATAAGTATGATTAATACAAAGGAGACAAAATGAAATTAACAAAAAGAGAAATAGCTTGGGAAAAAAGAAAAAAGAAATCAGGACCAAGTTATGATGAGTACGGTAAAGCTCGTGGTCAGTTTGAGGAAAGATTAAAGAAAGCTAAATCATACCCTGCATTCTCAAAAGAAAGATATGAACTTGAAGAATGGTTTAACAAAAAGTATGGCAGAGGTTGGAGACTAAAGTGAAGAACAACCAAAAGATTTTAGAATTAATACAGCAACGCTTAGAAAGTGGTGCTAAAAAGTATGGGGAGCAAGTTCCTATTGATGGAAGTAGGGACAATCTTAAAGAAAGTATAGAGGAATTGTTAGACCTATGTGTCTACTTGTCCGCTGTTGCCCTAGAATTACACGAAAAATACCAAAATGCAGAATAACGCACGAGGTTGTGCCTCTAGGGCAATAAGTGTTATTTGTCGATAGTTATATCCAAAAGAAAAAGATAATGGATTCTATGGGCATTCTCGTAAAGAAAATTTCCAAGAAGTGTCGAAAAAATTACTGATTCTCTTTTTTCTGCTGTTGTCTAAATACAAACCTGTAAATAGTAAGAGCATCAGGTTCTAAGATAGGTTGGTCAGGGTGTGCTCTGTTCCAAGAGGCTAGTTTCTTTCTAGCTGCATCTTTATCTTTCTTTAAAATGTCTTTTATGATTTCGTTTTGAACTCTATTTCTTTGATAAGTAATCTTATCTTCATATTGTTTCTGTGATTGCACACCTCTTGTAATCATTCTATTCAGATTAGAACCAAGCAACTTTGTAAAGGCAGGTTGATTTCTTCTGGTTGCACCTACAATACCATAATCATCTTGCTCATCTATTATTTCTTTTACACCATTCCAAATAGAAAACACATCATCTAATATCACAGGTGTCACAATAAACTCTGCTGTATCCATTACACTTTCAGCTGCCATAAAATCTGTGACCACACCCATCGAACCAACTGCGGCTACCTCTTCTATGGTAGGAGTTAATAGTTCTAACCAGTAGTCAGTTCTTTTATAGTTTTCTTTACCACCAAAGAATCCAGGTCGTAGTTCTTCAAATTGAGTTCCAACTCTTTCTAAGATTGGAGCATCTTTATCATACTGTCCTGTTGGTGCTAGTTTAGATTTGTTCCAATCATATTCATCTTTACCAGAGATTAAATTTTGTATTAACTCTCTAGCCTGTAAAATAAATTTACCACCAATACCTGCACCAATAGCTAATCGTAATACTGGTAGTACATTTCCTTCTTGCACTTCCCTTGTTAATACATCTTTAATTAATTTAGCTTGTTTGAATCCAAATGTTTTTAAAACTATAAATGGTCTAACCATAGGCTCTGTCATAAACAATGGCTCTTTCAACAAGTTACGTTGTAACTGTGAATCTTTAGAAAACTTAATAGCTCCACGTTGTAACTCTTCAAAGCCTAATTCTTTTTTACCTGTCCAAGTTACACCATAATCATTAAACAGTTTTCTCTTTGCCCAAGCAGTTCTTGATTGTCCTGCTAATGTATCTTTAATAATAGAATCTTTCATCTTCTTTGATAGTGGTACACCTCTTAGCATTACTGATTCACCATTGGCAACTCTATTTAAATATCTCATTGTGTCTATACCAATAGATGCAGAGGTTTCAAGATTAACTCTATTGATACCTGTAAACCCTGTTAATTGTAATATTCTTTTTAAAACATTATCACTTCTAGTTTCTTCACGTTTTATGTTACCTGCTAATACTTCTATAGTTTTTAAAAACTCTGTGTCTTTATGAAAGCCCATTTCATTTAACATATCTTTTCTATTACCAGAAACAAATCTTTTTATGTAAGAACCAATACCAATTCTAAAGTTTGATAATAACAGTGATGAAATCAAAGGCTGAGTAATATTGACAAGCGTAGCTAAACCACCACCAATCTTAGTAGCTACCTGAAAGTCTACCATACCTTGTATAAAATCTTTATTCTTAAAGTTTCTCATTGGGTCTAATTCAATAGCACCACTTACTCTAGTAAGTAATTCTGTAAGTGTGTCTGCTGTTTGTGCATCAGGACTACCAACCCTACCTAATCTTATATCATCTACTAAGTTCAATGCGTCATCAAAGTTTTCTCCAAAGAATCTTTTAGTAGATATTTGATTTGCCATTTGTTTTGAGTAGTTAATTATATTAGCAACAGCATTTGTTTCAAATATATCTAAGTCATAACTATTTCCTACCCAACTAATGTTTGCAGTTCTTGTTTTAGATATGTTGTTAAATGGTCTAGTAGCAGTCTGTATAATGTGTCTATCCATATCTGCCAAGACTAACATATCATCTCCTTTGTAATGACTTCTTAGTGTCTCAAAATATTTTACAATACCTGGGTTATCTTTATTTTGTTCTATGACTTTGTCCAACTTATTTGCCAACCACTTTGCACTATCTTTATCCATAGAAAGTTTTGCAATACCAGAATCAAAAGACATCAAGTCTGGTCTTTCTCTCATTATACCAGCACGTACATCTTTAATAATGTCTCTTATATCAGAACGCATAAATCTAGCTGCATATGCCTGTTCAAATCCAACAACATCTAAACCTTCTTGTTTAGCCATATTAAATAAATCATTGTATATCAATCGTAATTCTTTAGCTCCATCACTCATTGTGTTGGTAAGCCCTTTGTTCATTTCAAGCTCACCTGTAAGTTTTCTCATAGCATCTTCGTCACCCATCTGTTGTAACAATCCTTTTGCTTGAAGTCTTTGTGCTATTTTACTTACAATGGATGCTTGTAGATTTGAATGATGTTCTATGTTGTATGCCATATATCTAGCTTCAGGCGTAATACCAGGTCTACTAAGTTTTTTCTCAACACTACGCAGTGAACTTAAAATAGTTCTTTTCTTTCCTGCAAAAGTGAAGCCATCAATGGTTAATGTATCTAATGCTTTTTGTAATGAACCAAATGGACCACCCATATAATTACGTTGTGCTTTTTGTTCTAATGCTGCGACTTCTCTTGATATGTTCTCAAGGTTCATACGTGTATCAAGCTTTTTATTTATTTGATAAAGTTCTTTGTTTGTCAATGAACCAAACCCTCTATCCTTTGGACCTAAATTCTTTGGAACATTACCACCACGCAATGAAAATAATATAGTTCTAATTTCATTGTCATCAACAATACCTAAATTATCAAGCTTATCTCCAATAGATTTTACTAAAGTAAATCTTGGTGATTTCAAACTATTCTCTATCTTAAACTTTTCATAGAATTTTGTTTCGTCTATAACTTCTTCTATACCGCTTTGCTCTTTTCTAAATCTAATTCTACCTTGCTTATCATATCCTTCTATAAATACTCTTGCACCATCATCATCATAAAACTCTCTTTTAAAAAAGTCATCAAGCTTTCTTCTTTCTAATATATTAGCAGTAACTCTTTTAATTTCATCAGGTCTATCTTTAAATTTTATAGAAGAGTTGTTACCAAAGGTTGCGTTGGTATCATCTATAAGTTTCTTTTGGTTTTTAATGAATCCTTGTACTCCTACACCAGTGACTCTTGCTGCACCTAAGATACCACCTACTACTGCAAAGTCTTCAGGGCTTGGTAGAAATTCTCCTTGTTCCCAAGCATATGGCATAGTAAATCCTGCACCTTCTCCTAATCCTCTAGCTAAAGCAGAAGGAACTTTACCTCTGAATGCATTTGCTGCTGCAACACCAGTGGCTCTACCAATAGGAAATGAGGCTGCACCTGCTAAAGATTTACTAAATATCTTAGAATACTCTACATCATCTCCTGTAATTTTTTGATTTAAATATTCGTGAGAACCGCTAATCAAAGCAAAACCAGAGGAGTCAAATACAATCCCATCTCCTTCTTCTAAAAATGTTTTCTTTAATTGTTTGTTTACCCTAGATAAATAGGTAGAATTTGCACCATTATTTGCTAATGTTTTAGTAGCATTATCAATATTGTTTTGCATTTGTTTTCTTAGAGCTTGTCTTTTGACAGCCTCTTTAGCACCAGTCTTGGCTACTTGTTTAAATGCAGCTCCACCTACACCTCCACCTGCAATATAAGCAGGTAAGTCAAAACCAAATGAAGCAATAGATGCAGCAACATCAAACAATACACCGCCTTGAAATCCAGATAGGTCATACTTTTCTCCACCATTGAGTTGATTTACAAGACCTAAGATACTTCTATTGTACCCTTCTTTCCATAACGAACTCATATAAGAAGGTGTTTCTAATCGAATTGGCATCTGAATAGATGCTGTTGGGGAAGGCAGGTAAGATACTTCTTGACGCTCTGTAGTTCTATGTCCTGGTTGGTGTGGCATTATTCGCCTATAAGTTGCAAGATTTCATCCAAGTAAGCTCCTGAACTGAGTCTTTCTTCTATTGGGTCTATCTTACCTTGAATAATTCTTTGTCTAGCTAAATTAACTTCTGGTTTAATTCTAGTTCTTCCTTGCACTCTTTCAAGTCTGTTTTGCAATCTTCTTAGGTTATCAACATCTGCTTCTCTTGTGTCATCAAGAACTCTATCATCACTTCTAATATTTCCTCTAGCATCTATAGACAATGTATCTAGTAATTGTAATGCTTCGTTTCCTGCTACATCTACACCTAACTTTTCTAATTCATCTACAAGTGCATCCACAGATGATTTTAGTTGTGTTTGCTCCTCTGATGTATAGCGTCTTTCTGTAAAATCAGAAGATGGTTCTATCAATCCACTTATTTGATTTAATGTAGAGACAATAGGGTCAAGCTTTTCTGCTGGATTATCTCCTAATGCATCAGCTTCTAATGCAGATATATCTAATCGTTCTAATGTTTTTACATAGTTTTCATCTAATCCTAAATCATCTATGTCTTCTAATAATGAAACAGCTTCTTGTTGATTTTCATTTAAGGTTTGAACATCTACTGCTGTTCCCACCCCTGACTCCACAGGTAAACCAGTGTCTTCTCCAGGTTGCTCAGGCTGTGGTGCAAATAATTCTAATGCATAGTTAAACTCGTTTTTACTTCTATTCTCATACAGGTCTACATTTTCTAACAAGACTTCCTGATTAGATTCAAGGCTGTTAATTCTGTCTCGTAGTTGTCCGTATGTTACATACGCAGGTTGCGTTGCATTTCCTAAGTTGATAGTCACTCCTCCTTGATAACTAGGCTGTGGAAAATCTTCTGTCCCTAGGTTGGTAGTAGTAAGCTGTCTTAATTGTTGCTCATTTAAACCTTCGAAGTTTGATTTAAAGTTTGATTCTATTTGTTTCAACTGAGCTATCTCTCTAAGATTAGTTGAATATAAAACTTTGTCTTGATTGTAGTCATCTGTTTCTCTTCTAGTAATAACACTTGGCAAGTCTTTCATTCTGCTTTCAGCAACAGTCTTTGCTTTATCAGAGTAATAACTATCAGTTCTTATCTTGTTGTAATCTTGTACGAGTTCTTGTACACTTTCAGCCTTTGACATATCTTGTAATATTTGTTCTTCGGATTGTATAGTTTCAAAGTTATATTTACCATCCATACCTGCAACAAGTTCAGTTAATCCCATTTGGTCAGCTAACTTTCTTTTGTCAGACAAGTTGTCAAAGTTTCTTTCAAACTGCATAAATAATCTATAGTCAGATTCTTTTTGCTTTTGAACTCTTCGTTCTTGTTGCAACTCTTGAGCTGCTTCTAACTGTCTTTGTTGTATACGTTCAGCAGGTGTACCAAAAATATCTTCTATGATATTTTTTCTCTTTGGTGCTCGAGCTTCAATGTTTAGTGGTCTTGTTAATCCGTTTGCCATAATTATTCCTTAATCTTCGTAGTCTCCTTGGTCTTCATCATCTCCAAATGTAGATTGATACCAGTTACTAAACACACTTGAAGTTGGATACTCTCCATATTGTTCAAAGTAACCACGTATATAACTGTTTACTTGTGCCATTTCATTTTGACTTAATCCTAGTGAGTTAATAGTAGACTGTAAGTATCCTGGATAGTCTTCTACATTAGCACCAGTTTCTCCTATTGCAAACACTCCTAAGTCAGGTTGTGCTTCTAACACACTCTCTAATAATCCTGCTAAGTCGTCTTGTAGTTTACCGATAGAACCACTCATTATAGAATCAACTTCTGATAAGTATGTGGATTCATCTGCTAACAGCTGTCTTGATAATGCATTTTCTAATACATCAGTAGCTTCTTGTTGTTGTCCTGCTCTTCTACCGCTAACAAGACCTGATGTACTACCTGCATCTGCCATACCTAGTAAACTACCCGCTTCTCTTGATGCACCTTCTAAAGTTTGTCCAAACAAACTGCTTCTATATTCTTGTGCATTTGCAAGTTCACTACCAAGATTTGCTAATGCGTCTGAAAATCTACGAGCACCTGCATTTTCTAGTGCCATATATAATTCACTACCAGGCTGTATTTCATTGTAATCAAACCCAGCCAATGCTCCAATTTCTTGAACATCTAATTCACCATCTGCTAAAAACTTTTCATATTGTGCTGCTTGTGATGGTGGTAATGCCTGTAGTGCAGTTCTAATTAAATCTTTCTCACTAGTTCTAAATCGGTCCATAGAAGCTCCAGGAACACCTGGATTTGCTCCTTCAGGCACTTCACCTGATGGGTCTGCTGTGCCTTGGTCTCCATCTTCTTCTTCTGGTCCAAGTGACATAGAGTATGGGTCTTGTAATCCCATATTGTTCATCTGTGTATTAAAATAATTTTGTTGAACAGGTGCTTGTGTTCTGATAGGTGCAAGAGGTTGATTACCTATTTGCTGAAAGTCTGTATTGATTGGTGTGTCCATACCAAACATACTTTGTCCAGACATACCATATTGATTCTGTGGTTTTCTTTTTCTTAAATTTTCTAAAGGTGCTACACCTAATAAACTTTGTAATTTACTTGCCATTATGAACCCTGCTTATTGACATTTGTTGCACTAAAAATGTTTGTGTCAGTTTCAGTATCTGATTGATTACCACCCATTAAGAAAGGAAACATACTCAACATATTATCTTTTCCAAGACCAGATAAAGCCATACTCATTAGTAAAAGATTATTGTTTCTATACTTTTCTGGATTCTTGTATCTGTCTACTTGTTTTAGATATTCACCTGGGTCACTAAAGTATTCTTTGGATTCTTTAAAAAGTACTCCTGTACCCTCTTTTACTAAAGAAAGTAAATCTTTTACATTACCACCTGTACCAAACTGACCTTTAAAATCTATGTCATCAAAAGACTGTTTAAGTTTGTCTCCAACTTTTTCAAAGTTTTCACTTTGAGAAATAACTTTCAATGCTTCTGCAATACCAGCATCTTTTACTGCATTTCTAAACTGCAGTCCTTCTGTAAGTTGTCTGGTTAAATCTCTAACTTCCATATCTGCGTTGTTTGCAGCAGCTTTTAAAAACTTTACATTAGAGGTATCTATACCACCAATAGCATCACTTCTTCTTTTGTCTAATATAGCACCCTCTGCTAGTTTAAGTACTACATCATCAATAGCAGTTGGTGTAGCCGCTGTTATAAATTTAGCTACATCACTTATCAAACCTAAATTACCAGCTTGTGATGCTTTCTTTAATCTCTTGTTTACTTGTCTTTCAATTTCAATAGTATCTTCAGCTTGTACTCTCATTAAATCTAGCAGTTGATTGTACTTTCTATTGCTGTATTTAGTTTGATTTTGAAATTTTCCTCTTACACTATATGCCATATGTATCCTTACGTAAAGATGTGTGTCTAAAATTTACCAATTTTTCCTCTGTCAAGTCAATCTTAACTATGGTAAAGTATCTGTTTTTTATGCTCATAATTTATGGTTTCTTAATAATGTTTCCACTTGACTCTACTGCGTCACCAGTACCTGCTGTAGAATCTGAAGTTAAAGGTAAAGCAGCGTACAATTTTTTATCATCTGCTGCTACCTTTACACCTTCTTTAATTATTTTTACTGCGTTTTTCTGCGGAGTTCTAACGTCAGAATGTTTTGCAAAAGTTTTAAGTTCTTTTATTTCAGGACTACTGAACTCTAACTCAAACAATTTACCAAATTCTTTTCTAATAAGTTTTAACTTACCTCTATGAAATGTTATAATCTCTTCACCGTTTCTAAGTTGTTCTTTTGAAACAGGTCCTTTCTTCAATGGTCTGTTCATTATCTAACTCCCTTTCTTCTATACACTACAGTAATATCCTCTAGTTCAAAATCTGCCTCTGCTGTACCAGTAATCTTAAACTGCATAGATTTACAGTTTTCTACTGTTGTAGGCACAAAGAATGTTTGTGTCATTGTACCGCTTGTGCTTAATGCAGTGCTTGAAAACTTGTTTGTCCCTGGAAACGCACCACCATCATAGGCTACTGCCAATGTTAGATTGTCCCCCGCTTTGTGTGTTACATACACTTTTTGTAATCTTTTATCAGATGATGGCAAACCAAAGTCATATTCTTTTGTTTTAACTTCTATGGTGTGTGAAGCTGAGCTTGTATTAAATCTTCTCATCTCTCCTGTTTCATCCATCAGACACAACTCTTGATTGAATCTAATAAAGTTAGAAACATTGTCACCAACTAATACGCTTGATGTATCTATGTTTACAATAGATTGTGTTACTACATCATAGATGTATCCTGCACTAGTATTAGAACTTGTATCACCTAATATTAATATTTGATTTCTTTTTGGTATAAATCCAACCTGCACTTTCTCAGCGTTTACATTGGTTGCCCAAGTGTTATCATCAATCGCATTAGAAAGCTTCACTATGGTATCAAAGAATGCGAATAAACCGTGTTCATTTGCCCATACTAAACCTAAGTCTGTCTTTACAACTGCTCCTGTGCTTGACACTCCTCTGTTCTCAAACTCTCCAATCACACTCCAGTTAGCATCAGAGCCAGAAGTAATATCAATAATAAAAAGTTTGTTCTTTTTGTACACAAACAATCTATCTTGGAACTCCATTAGCTTTACAATCTCATCACCATCATTTGTTCCTATATCTATATAATATGACTGTGGAAAAGTATCATATCTTCTTACAGGTGTGTATTGTATTCTATCCCCTAATCTTCTTGCTGGAGTGTTAGTAGCTCTACCAGTTCCATCTGGATAAAATACGTTGCCCACAAACGCACGTTGATTTGCAACTACTGCTGTATCATATCTATATGCTGTTGCTTCGTGAAAAGAGATTGCTTTTTCTTCTAAATCAAATCCATTGATAGCGGAGTAAGTAAGTGAACTAGGATTTTGAACAGCGTATGCTCTTTCTGCACTACCTTCAGTAGCTGAATGTGTAGAAAAAAAAGTGCTCTTATCTACTAGTGGGTCAAATTCATCTCCCAAACTTGTTCTTGAGCCTACTTCAAAATCAACATCTAATAACAATCTATACTCTTCATCAGAATCATTTAAGTTTTTCATATATACTCTGAAGCCTTGTAAAAATTTATTAATACTACCATCTTTAATTGTAGCAGATGTAAGAATTATTTGTCCGTCTGATATGAGTACTGTCCCTAAGAAATCACTTATTAAAGATTCTTGCCCATCGTAATAAACATAACTAACCCCTACACTATATCTACCTTCTGCCCACAAGCCGTCTCCTTGTGTTGAATGAGCAGCGGCAGACTCTACACCTACTAAAATATTTGCTGTAGGAATACCTAATGCAGTGTTACCTGTAGCAGGATTTTCTAAATTACTATCATCTAAATTATCAAACTCTGAATTAGCTGGAGCTGTTAACACGGTGGTAGTTGCGTGATACTCTTTTGATGCTGAAGCATACACGCCAGACTTTGCTTCTAAAGGAACAAAAGCTGTAGTGCTAGAGTTAGTATTTATTTTATCCTGTACTCTTAATCCACCATTAGCATAATAGTATACAGGCTCTGTATTGGTTACAGAGTTACTATTTATATCAAACTCTTCATCCAAAGTTTCTGTTGGATTACCTATAAATACTTCTCCACTACCTTTAGTATATGCAATGAACTCACCAGCAGTTATACCTGATGCTATATCTTCATCTGTTCTAAAGCTAAACAAACCTGCATTAGCAACAAACGAAGGTGAAGCAACATTCATACTAGCATCTGCACCTCCATCTGCAGCAATAAATGTATCTGCTTCAAACTTGCCAGGTGTTTTGATTCTACCTACTGCACTGACATCTATGTTCTTTGCTTCTGCTAAGAATCCTTCAGGTAAGTCTTTCTGTGAGTCTTTGTTATTGACTCCACCATCAAATCGTTGTATTAGTATTCCTTCTTTTGCCATTATATATCCCTTGGTACAGTAAATGTATTGTTAGCCTTTCTAAATTCTATTGCCTCTTTAACCTGTTTTAATGTTTCTGCATCAATAGCATATTCTTCATCCATAAAAGCTAAAGCATTATCTCTAGGTAGATTTCTATTTCTTAACATATCTTGTATGCTTTTATTTTTATAGCTTGTTGTCATAAGTTCTGGCTCTTTTAAAAATTCACTTATATTTTTATTTTCCCATATTCTATCAGCATACACTGCAGGTACACCTAAGTCAAACCTTACTATATTATTACCTCTTTTTGACACACTGTCTCTCAATCTAACATCAGGCATTCTTGTTTCAGGAGTGTTTCTGAAACCAATAGTATATCCCCTTGGGTCAAAACTTTGTGCCATCTCCATTTCTACTGGTAAATTTCTTCCTGTTCCCACATTGTGAAACTTTTTTAAAAAATAATCATTTGAGTTTAATGCCATTTGTCCAGTAGGTAGTTCAGTGTTAGCAAGTTTTTTAATATGGCTAATCGGTATCTTATATCTAATAACAGTTCCTAGCCTACCTGCCATTTCACTTTTAATAGTGCTATGCATACCAGCCTGAAGCCCTTGTCCCATAGCATAATTAATTGCTGTTACTGGGCTAGTGGTTGTAAAAACCTCAGTAGCAAATTGAACTTGATTAGCATTGTCAATATCAAATATGTGTGCAAATCCTGGACTGTCAATCATTTGCCTTTCTATATAGTGCTGTGGATTATTTACATCAAGCACTTGTGATTTTTTTCTTAGTCCTCCACTCAATCTAAAATTACCGCCCACGTGTGTTGGTGTGCCTAATATATCTACCACCATATCATCAGGGTCAAACTGTCTTGGTAAACCAGTAGCAAAATCTGGTCCTTTAGTATTTAAACCTCTATATACATATAAATACTCATCACCTGCATCTATCACTTTATCTACTGAACGTTTGGCTGCTGCAATTTGTCCTACAAATGGAATCATCGCAACAGAAGATAATGCTGCATCTCCAAACTGTCCTTCTACTGTATACAATAAAGCATCTACAAAGTCAGCTCCAAAACCAACAGGACCAGGTGTCATACCAGCAGCTGCAAGTGCTAAATGAATATTTCTACGGTTTTTATTTTTAGCTTCAGGACTAGCATTGGCAGTATTCAATGACACTGCCGCAGCCTCGTAGTTAAATGATGGTGAACCTGCTAGGTCCAACATTGTGGTCTTTGTCTTATCAGACACAACCGCATCCGCATTCACAGTTCATAGTATTCTCCTATTCTTTAGATGAGTTAGAAGCTCCAAAATAAAAACTTATTACTGCACTAGCTAAACCACCTAAGTATCCTAGCACTAAGTTTATCAAAGCTTCTGAGTTTTGTTCTGGTGGTTGTAATGTTACTAAAAATATATATCCTAAAAATCCACCAATGACAGCAATACCCATAATACGAGCTGTCCAATCTTTACTAAAATGTTTTCTAGCATCTTGTCCATCTGCTACTTCCATTTTAAATACATCTACATCAAGCTCTTTCATTTGTACTTCAAAGTCTTGCTCTGCTTTTTTAAGTTCAAGCATTTGTTCTGGTGTAGCTTCTTGTAAAGCTTTTTCAATAGACTTCTCATTATTAGGCACTCCAAGTTTATCGGCTATAAGGTTGGCTGCCATTCCCCCCAAAGGACCGCTTAAAGCACTTCCAAGTGTGGGAGCAACAGCACCAACCACATTTTTTAAAATACCTTTCTTCAATAATTTTTTCATTGTTTCTCCTAATATATTAACCAGTTAAATCCAACTTTGGATTCGTAAGATTGAACATCATACATATTTAAATATCTACCTTCTAAAAATATTCCAAACTTATTAGTAAGCTTCCAACCATAAACTAAACCTAAGTCATAGTCCATACCATTCTCTGCTACATCATAATTAAATGAATAGTCTGACATACCTTTAGTTACTGGATATGCAGTAGCCCAGAAGTGAAACCAATTCTTCGGTGTGTATTTATAATAATCTGCACCCACACTTAAAGATAATTCATTTTGATAACCTAGTTCTTTAGCATATTCTTCGTTGTACTCTCTTACTATTCTACCATAAATCTGTTTATAAAATTGGTCATCTGTATTAGCAACAAGTTCACCTTCTGCATTATACCACTTATAATCAAAGTAACTATAACCGTATTGTGTAAACTGCTCTACCCACTCATCTGTGTATCCATAGAAGTATGCAAACTCCCAGAATGGTATAGATTCTGTTATGTCTATACCTTGTTCATCCCACCATAAATCAATAGGTCTAAAATCTAAATATGCAGGGTGGCTTCTACCTGCTACACCCATAGATAATGCAAGATTACCAAAGTCTTTTTTAAATCGCATATCTAAAGCTGCAAACTCTACGTCTTCTAAACCCCTTGAATCGTAGTTGAGTTTCGCCAAAAAATGCTCACCTAAATATCGAATCATATATTGTTCATTAACAAACTCTTCTCCAAACTCTTTGTGGTCTGAATACTCTATTACGTATTCCCAGCCAGTAATATTACCAATAGCAACACTTTCGTTAATTGGTGCTTCTTTACCAGTGTACCATACTTCAGGTTTATTCTCATAGCCAAATCGTGCTAACTTTCTAATACCAAAAGTCATAACTGAATGGTCATCAAGCTCTTCTTGTAGTTCTTGTAACTGACCACCAGACACCTGGTATTGTAATTCTTTTGTTACTGGACTGCTAAAACTATAAGCTCCATATATTGTACTAAACTTAAAAAAGTCTTGTGCATATGAAAAACTAAGTAATAGTAATCCTGCTAATATTTGTTTATAAAACATACTTAAGTAATACATCATTGAAATCTCCTTAACATTATCTCATCTATTTGTTTATTTATTTCTTTCTTTATTTTATCTTCATCTAAATTAAAAGATAAACCAGCTTCAAATCTTTTTATTTCTTTGCCGTATTCAAACATAATAATAGTTGGAACAGATTTAATGTTCCATTCATTAGCTAATACAGCTCCATACTTTTCGTCATCTATACTTGCATTAAACCATTTACAGTTTTTAAGTCTTCCTAAATCCATAGAAGCTTTTGCATTCCAATCTGCATTGACTTGCACTATAACGCATTCATCTTGACTTAATAACTGTATTTGCTGTAAATCTTTTAACTTACCTTGTGACCATAAAGAAGATAATGATAAACATAAACCAAGCAAATATACCATACCATAATAATAATTCATCTCTGTACCTCATTTCTGCATCATCATACGTTCAATATTTTTCACATCTTCACGCATTTCTTTCTGCTGTTCTTTAATCTCTTGTACATCCTTTTCAGTTTCAATGATTGTATTTCTAATCATTTGGTCTTTCAAGTCGTACTCTGTTCTACCTATCTCTGGCTTTGGCAACTCCTTTGCTTCTTTAATATCAGCTTGTAAGGTAAACCATATACCGACAACCATAAAGATAGTAACAGCCATAGAAATCAATGTTTCTATACTGAATGTAAACTTACTGTCTTTACTAACTTCCATTGTGTTCTCCTACCATTTAACTTTGTTAGCCCAATATGCAGCACTCATTGGACCTTTTGCTATGTTTTTTCTGTGCCTTGCTTTGAAACTTTTACGTTTCATTTTTATACGTCTTGACTCACCTGCTTTTGGTTTACCAGCTGTTTTAGCACCTTGTTGTCCAAAACGTATAGTCTTTATTTTACCACCTGATTTAGCAACCACTATGTGTGATTTTTTTGGATGGTTTGGTGTTCTCTTAGGTTTGTTAAAACCTGATACACCTGCTCTTTTAAGTCTTGGGTCTCTTTTACTTTTTGCCATTGCCTATTCTTCTTTTACGAGCATCTGTTTTTTTCAATGCTATAAAGTCGGCTCTTGTAATTTTATTTCTTGGGGGTGCTACCCTTGCTATTTTCATTTGTTTCTTTGATAATCCAGGCATTTTATTCTCCTAACTCTGAGTGTACTAGTACGCCATTTGCGTAAAAGTTTTTGTTTTTAGTTAATATTGTATATGTCCAATGTTTCTTTGGAAATCCTTCTAGCCTATGAACCTGTGCATAATACTTACCATCCAATATTTTTAACAAATCGTTAGGCTGTATAGCAGCTGCGTCTAAATCATAATTAGCTGCAGTTCTGCTTGGGTCATCTGATACCATACTACCATCTTCTTTATATACAGGGTGGTCTTGTGTAAGTATCAACTCTTTTAATTCTTCTCCCTCTGTTTCATCATTAGGGTCTGATAACATAATCTTGTATAAATTTTCGTGTAATCTTTTTTCTATCTGTTGTATCTCAACTTCTTCTTCTTGTCCAGTCTCCCAGTTGTAAGACATAATCATATCTCCAACATCTAAGTCGTGTATGTTTGCAGTACCTTCTTTTAAATTAACTGGTATGTTTTCATAAATACATAAACCAAATCCACCACCACCACCAGAAAATGTAATATTTCCAGTAATAGTTGCAGTTTGTGAATTGTTAGTAAGTGTTAATGTATAAGAACCTGTACCGTCTTTATTACTTGGAGTGTGTTGCCATTGAGTTCTAATAAATCTTGTACCTGAATTATGACCAGTAAATAAACTGTTACTATTTGCTGATGATGTAGTTATATAACCGCTACCACTATTACCTGTACCACCAAAACCTGGGTCTCCACTACTAGATATAGCTAATTTAAAATTACCAAATGGTCCACCACTAGTAGACAAAGAACAACTTGTTCCACCACTACCATTATTTACAGTCATCTGTGCATCTTTGGTAGATTGTGCAGTTTGTCCAGGTAAATCAGTAAGATTTAATCCAGTATTATCTGCAACACTCCAAGATGTACCAGCTAAATCGTGGTCATAACTATAGAACTCAGATATAGCGTGAGGTGCACTACCGTCTGGTCTGTCTGCACTATCATTTTGTGTGTTAATAGTAGCCACAGTACCGTCAGATAAATCTTCTAATGAAGTATCGCCAGTAGTAGAAGTTCTACCAAACTCACTATTTATATCACTAAATTTAATTTGTCCTGATGCAGTCAAACTCATTTTTTAAGTTCCTCTATTTCTTCTTTTAATTCTTGTATAGATTTAATTAACACTGGTACTAGTTTAGAATAATCTACTGCTTTGAAGTTGTCTTTACCTTGTAGCCCTTCATATTCTTTTACTACTTCTGGTATTACTTCTTCCATTTCTTGAGCAATAACTCCAATGTCGTGTCCTCTTTCTTTACCGTTTGCTTTGTCTTTTTTCCAATCAAACTCTACAGCTCTCATTTTCATAACATCATCTAAGCCATATGGTAAAGCTTCAACATTTTCTTTTAAGTTTTTATCAGAAGCTGTTGTACTTGAGAAAGCAACAATATCTGCGTCTGCGTGAAACTCTCCACCAGCAACAAATCTAAATTCATCTTGTACACCATTTACTTCTACCTTGATTGCATTATCTGTAGAGAAATGAATACCATTATCTGCATCTCTACCAACTACGAGAGAAGTATTCTTTACAGAAGTAATAGTTGTTTGTGCTGCTGTAATTGCAATATCATTTGCATTTGCAGTTATACCATCACCACCAACCACATTTAAAGTAACACTACCAGAAGAACCTCCTCCTGTCAAACCGTCACCAGCCGTCACACCTGTTATATCACCACTTGTTGTCGTAAATCCACTATCGTTATCGAAAGCAGATAAAGGTATTTCTGATATTAACTTTCTTCTGTCTGCTCCATTGTCAAGTATAATTAACTCGTCTTGAGATGAATTAACATCAGCTGTCATATCTGTAAGTTCAGACATATCAAGAGTTAAAGTGACTCCTCCAGAGCTCCCGCCTCCTGATAAACCTACTCCAGCAGTAACACCAGTAATATCACCACTAGTCGTTGTAAATCCAGAATCATTATCAAATGCAGACAATGGAATTTCACTAATAAGTTTTCTTCTATCTGCACCGTTATCTAAAATTATAAGTTCATCTTGTGAACTATTAACTGATGCAGTCATATCAGTTAATTCTGACATATCTAAAGTAAGAGTTACTGAACCAGAACTTCCTCCTCCAGATAATCCTACACCTGCAGATACATTAGTTATATCTCCTTGTGGTGCCAATGATACAATATCTGATAAAGGTAATTTTTTTATAGCTGAAGCTGACTCATCGTATATAGCAACAGTATCATCTGTTGCTCCTCCTGGTGCTAATCCTAATCCATCAATATCTAAGTTTACTGTTACACCGCCACTTGAACCACCACCTGATAGTCCAGTTCCTGCTGTGACTCCAGTAATATCTCCTGTATTAGTCGTATAACCGAAAGATGTAATTCTATCATTAATCGCCGCAGAGGACATTATATGGTCATCAGCATCAACGAACTCACCAGCCAAATCAATGTCGTTAAATGCGTGACCTCCTAAAGTTATTGAACCTGATGTTGTAAAACCAGCAGCTGTAATTGTACCAGAAGTTGTATCGTTTGCATCGTTCTTTAAAAATGCGTCATCTACATTTAAAGTTACAGAACCACTACTACCTCCACCGCTTATATTCGTTCCTGCAACAACTGCAGTTATGTCTCCCTGTGGTGCTAATGAAATTATACTATCAATATCCATAGACTTTATAGCATTGCTATCACTAGTATCAGCTATCAATACTAAATCATTAGTAGCCACTGCACTAGCTAAAGAAGTTCCCTGTATGTCTACATTGACTGTAGCACTACCTGAAGTTGCTCCTCCACTTAATCCATTTCCTGCTACAACAGCAGTTATATCTCCAGTATTAGTTGTAAAGCCTGAGTCATTGTTAAACTGACTTAGTTTTATTTCTGATACAAGTTTTCTTTTTTGTGAACCATCATCTAAATACACTAGCTCATCTTCACTACCAACTATGTCAGCAGTTCCGTCAGTAAGTTCACTCAAATCAACATCTACCTGATTTGCTTGTACATCAATAAGATTACCAGCACCTACATTCACAGTAACTCCACCAGATGAACCGCCACCTGTAAGACCGTCTCCTGCAGTTACCCCTGTTATATCTCCAGATGAAGCAAGAGCTACTATATCATTTACAGTTATCTTTTTTATTGCTGTTGCTGAAGCATCATATATAGCGACAATATCACTAGTTGTAACTTCTGGTGCTAATCCAAGACCATTGATGTCTAAATTTAAAGTAGCATCGCCACTAGTTGCTCCTCCAGATAATCCTGTACCAGCTACTACTGATGTTATGTCACCAGTGTTAGTTGTATATCCAAAAGATGTGATTCTGTCGTTGATTGCTGCAGAAGTCATCAGATGGTCATCGGCATCAACAAATTCGCCACCTAAGTCAATATCATTTACTGCGTGTCCACCAAGAGTTAAACTACCTGCTGTAGTAAATCCAGCTGCAGTTATTGTTCCACTTGTAGTATCGTTAGCGTCATTAACCAAGAAAGCATCGTCTACGTTTAGTGTTACACTTGAGCTTGAGCCTCCACCACTAAGGTTTGTACCTGCTACTACTGCAGTAATATCTCCTTGAGGTGCTAATGCAACGATTTCTGTTATTGTAGTAGACTTTACAGTATTACTATCACTAGTATCAGATATTAATACTAAGTCGTTTGTTGCTACTTCTGCTGCTAAGGAAGTTCCTAGTATATCTACATCAAATGTTAAATCGTATGGGTCTGCATCAGTACCATTATCGGTATCTGTCCAGTTGATTTGCATACCCTTACCATCTATAAATTTAACTTCTTTATTCTCAGTAACTGTTACTTCTGTTCCATCGCCATCCTCTAAAACAAAACCAGAACCCATTGTGTTAGCAGTAACAAATCCACTATCATTATTAAAGTTAGATAGTTTGATTTCACTTGCTGCTTTTCTTGATTCTGTAGTTCCGTCTTGTAAAATAAATTCTGTTGAACCAGATATATCTCCTGTCATATCTGTAAGTCCACTAAAGTCTAATGCTAATGTAGCACTAAATGCACCACTATTTGCACTACCTCCACCACTTAAACCAGTACCTGCTGTTACACCAACAGAAGTAATATCACCAGAGTTGTTTGTAAAAGGTAAATCAGCAACAGTTATTTTTTTGATAGCTGTAGCATCTGCATCGTATATTGCTATTGTATCAGTAGAGGCTGCTGTTTCTCCTAATAGTGTAAGTCCATTAATATCTAAATTAATAACTGCACTAGAAGCAGTAAGCCCTGTACCTGCAAACAATGTTGCTATATCATCTATGGATTCTTTTTTAGTTGGGTCTCCACTTGCACTTTCATCTGAAAAAGCAAGGAAGTCTCCACTTGCAAGAGTTGCTGCTGTCAATCCATTAACATCTAATTCTACTGTAACTGCTGCTGTTTCACTACCAGAGTTAGCAACTGTTATACCACCAGTTCCTGAATCTGCTACCGTTGCAACATAATTACCTGTTGTATCTGTACCTAATGCTACAGAGTTTGCTGCAATAGTAAGAGCTCCACCTGAAGCTACTGTTGCATCTCCACTTACATCGTTAAATATTGCGTCTCTAAATACGCTAAAATCAATTCTTTTTAAAGTACCAGCATCAGAAATCATTAACTCATCTGCATCAGCTACATCACCAGTCATATTAGTTTGACCACTAATTACATTATTATTTAACATACTGCCTTCTACAGCCGTACTTGCAATAGTAGCAGCAATGCTTACATTACCAGTTCCATCAAACACTGTACCAGTTGTACCAGTAACATCTCCTGTTAAACTTATATCTCTACCAGTTGCTAATGCAGTAGCTGTTCCTGCATTACCTGTAGCATTACCAGTTACATTACCTTCTAAGTCTGCAACAAGTGTTGCTTTTGTATATCCTGTGCCTGATACATTTACTGTAGTAGTTGGCTCTGCTTGTAAGTCTTTAAATAATTTAAACTTACCACTATCATTAGCATCTCTAAATAAACCTGCATATAAATCTTGTGAACCTGATGTATCATATAATCCATAAAAACCAATGTCTACAGAATCTGCACTAACTTGACCTTTTGCTAATTTTATTAATGGGTCTTCTACGCTTAGTGTTGCAGTGCTTACTGTTACAGTATCACCATTTACAGTTAAGTCTCCAGCAATAGTAACATCGTCAGGTAAACCAATAGTAACTGTAGCTCCTTCACTACCAGAACCTGATACTTCAATTTCATTAGATGTTCCAGATATTCCTGCTACATAGTTACCTGTAGTATGTGTGCTCAATGTAATTAAATTGTTTAATGATGTAGCTCCTATACCACCATTAGCTACTGGTAATGTTCCAGTAACATCTGCTGCAAGGTCTATTGCATTTCTTGTAATTGTTTGTCCACTAATTGTAATATAATCTAGTGAACCACTTAGAGAAACATCTGTACTATTATCTGTACCAGCTGCGTCTACACCTATAGTAGTTCTTACTGCTGCAGCATCTGCATCATCTACAATACTTTTACCAAATGTTGATATAGTAGTATTAGCAGGTAAAGCAAATGTTTTTAAGTCTGCGTCTACTTCACTATCCATAAGAGCACCTGCTGAGGTTACGTTTGCAGTATCTGTTACATCAGCTCCATCTTCAACATTTAAATCACTTCTCATTTCAGCTGCAGTTCTACCTTCTACTGATGTGCCATCGATTTTTAGAAAGTCATTATCAGAAACTGCTGCATTGGCAACTAAAACATTACCATTAGAAATACCTGAAGTAAGTCCTTTTACAAACGATAGATTAGAAACTTCTGAGTCCATCAACGCACCAGCTGCAGTCACATTAGTTGCATCTGTTACATCTGCATTGCTTTCTACTGAGTCAAGTTTAGTTTCTTGAGCATCAGTCATAAATCTTTTATTAGAAGCATCAGACATATTTGCTGTGCCAAATGTTGGAGAGGCTCCACTTATTACTGACTGGTCTAACGCTTTTACATCTGCAATACTTGATAGTTCACTATCCATCAAAGCACCAGCAGCTGTTACATTTGTTGCGTCAGTAACATCTGCACTTGCTTCAATACCATTTAATTTAGAGTGGTCATCATCTGTAAAAACATTTGAGTCACTAGCAGCTTCTACTGCTGCTCTTACTTGAGCATTTGATAGTTGAGTATTAGTATCTGTTGCTGCTATTGTAACAGCACCACCAGATTCACTGATAGTTACATTTGAACCTGCAGTAAAAGCTAATGTTTCTGAGGCACCTAAAGTATTACCTCCTGCAGTTACTGTTCTAACTGCACTTATTTTAGAATCTAATTGTGTTTGTATATTAGAAGTAACACCATCTACATAATTTAATTCTGCAGTAGTTGCAGTTACACCGTCAAGAATATTTAGTTCTGAAGCTGTAGAAGTTACACCATCTAAAATATTTAACTCTGCTGCCGTTGAAGTAACTGCAGTTTCATTAATTTGTAGAGCTCCATCATCTTTGATGTTTATAGAAGAAGAACTTATCTGTAGTACACTTGCTGTACCCTCTCCATCTTCTATATCTCTTAATGTTCCATCAACTCCAGCATTACTATTAGAAACTTGTAATAAGTCCTTATAAGAATCTGATATTTTTTTTCCTGTTAGTGTAGCCATTTTTTACCTCTATCTAAAGTTTGCAGGAGTAACACCACGTGTTCCACCAGTTTTATCCCTTCTTCTTGCTCCATACTTTGTAATCATTTCTTTATATTCTGCCATAGCCATTTGAGCTGATTGTAATTTAATTGAAGCTAATTCTGGATTATTTGTTCTTGCGGCAGCATCCATAAGAGCTTTTGCCTTTACATATAATATCAATGCAGGTTGTAGTGCATTGTCAATATCTATTGTTCCTGTAATAGAACTAAGTTTATCTGGCTCTGCATAATAAGATATAAGCATACCATTTGTAATTAAGTCAGAACCTGAACCAATGATAGGAGCTTTTAGTCTACCATTTCCTGTTTCAGTTGTTCCTCCATCACCCTCTGAAGTGGCTATAGCTATTTTATCTCCTTCTATCCACCAAACAAAGTTTACTGAAGGGTCTTTAAATGTACTGTCTACCGCTGCCATAATTACTCCGTATCTGTTATTTTTGTTTCTTGATTTGTTAATCTAGGTATTCTTATATACTCTCCATCAGAGTTTAAGATACTACATCTAAAAACTTTGTTTACTGTAACATCTCTATCATCGCCTAATCCATACCATTGCTGTCCATTTGCTAAGTTTGTTTTAGCATACTCTGTTTTTAAATTATATTGTCCTAAATCTATCAACGCTTCGTTTATAAGATTTAATACATAGTTTTCTGAAACTTCAGGTACTGCCTGTTGAACTCTACTATGTATTTCTTTACCACTAAATTCTATTGCTGCCATTATAAATCCTCCCAATTACTATTCACATCTTGCCAAAAAGAATTACCATCTACCCAAAATTTAAATTGTTCTAAAACCTCTGCCCAGGTTATAGCTATCACATTTAAAGCAGGTTCTGTCCAAGATGTAGTAGAATTACTATCTTTTCCTAACGTATCATTGCTTGTACTTTTTGTCCAGTTAGTAGTTACTCCTGACATTATCTAGCATCCCTTTGTAGTTTTCTTTCTTCTATTTCTTCTATACCTAAAATCTGTAATGCTTCCTTGTATTGAGCATCTACCAATGCATACTGGTTACTATACGATGAAGCCATTTCTACATCCTCATCGTTATTAGCATCTGCTATTAATTTTTTCAACGCTTGTCTTGCTGCATAAAGAGTTACAGCATACTCTGCCTCATCTGGAAAGTTATCAATAACTTCTACACCGTGAGCTACTGTTATACTAGTATCAATGTAAGATACGTTAGCATAATCAACACCGCTTCCCATTGCAGGTAAAACAAAAAGTTTTTTTTCGTCTATATAATATGCAGGGTCGGTTGCTGATGCAAATTCCATATAGCTTGAGTCTGTGGCTCTGCCTTTCATCTTGACACCTATTTTTCTAGCAGGATGAAAATATCGTAAATTTGTATCTGAGTTTGCTCCATCTTTTCTAAACACTTCTACAATTCTTTTACCTTCCACATCTAAACCTCCATCACCAAAATCTGTGGATTCGTCTGAAATAATTCTTTCAAGTTTGTGTATAGGCATAGCATTTAATACTAATCTAGCACCTGATGTTAGCCACTGTGTTATTGAAGCATCAGATACTGATGTAGATAAATCACCAGTAATATCAAATATTTGTTGTTTAAATGTTGCCATTATCCTTGTCCTCTATATCTTTTCTTGTAGTATTTTGTACTCATCTTTGTTCCATATTTTGTTCTATGACTTTGCCCTTGTCTGGTTTTCTTCTTACCGTTAGTATGTCTTTTTACCTGTGGTCTTAATCCTCTCATTCTCCGTAATATTCCAAAGTTTGATTGATTCCTGTAGAGTCATCTCTTAGTAAATCTTTTGCACTTGGCATTAAATCAAAATACAATCCTTGTATTAAGTCTGCTTCTCTTTCTCTTCTTGTATCATACTTGTCACCGAAGTCTCTAAGCTCATTCATCAAAGGCATATAAGACTGTGCATCTTGTGGGTCTTCTGCTATATCCTTTATAATCTCTCTAAACTTTGGTGTTCTATTATAATTGCTTCCATATTGAAATTGTAAATCTGCAATTACTGTTTGCAATCTTGGTGGCATAGATGAAAGTTCTTTACCTGTTAATGCTAAAAAACTATTCTCAATACTTTCTAACTCTCTACCTTTTACAAAATTATCTACTTCAACAGCTTCTTCCCTAGTTAAACTTAATGGATTTTCTTGTTCAAAATCATAAGCTGCTTGTCCTTTCATACCAAAGTATGCTTCCATTTTTTTTAATGTTTCTTTATTTTCAAAATCTTTAAAGTAGTCCATATTCTTTGTTCCAAGGTCTAATCCAGTTCCTATGGTTACACCTGAACTATCTAATACTTGCTCACCACTTCTAGGAACATATCCCTCTGTTTCAAATCCTTCACTCATTCTTAAAAACTCCATATTAACTTGAAGTTCTTTTTGCTTCTTGTATTCGTCTTTGTCTATAGCACCATTGATAGACCTGTTTTCAGGACTAAAGAATTTTTCTCTAATCATATCTAATAGTGTTCCGTTCATCTTCTTTTCTTTCCATTTTGTTTTCTAGCAAATGTTTTTACGTTTGTTGGCTTACCACCTACTCCTTGTGCTTTTGCTCTCTTTCTACTAACTGCACTTCTAATCTGTGCTTTACTCATCTTTGCTGCTTTAGCAGCAGGGACACACTTAGGATACTTTCTTTTTTTGTCCGCTTTTAGTTTTGACCTACCACATTTTTTGTAGCCTCCACCTTTTTTCGGAGCACCAATATCAACCCAGTTCTCACTGAACCATTTTGTTAGCCCACCACTTCTAGCCATTACTTACCTTTTCTATATCCGCCACCTGCTTTTTTATACATTCTTACTAAGTAAGCATTAGCATAAGCAGAAGGGTAAACTTTAAACTTTCGTTTTGTCTTTGCCTTTATTCTGGCGTATAATTTTTTGTTTGTTGGTATGTTTTTTGTTTTTGCCATTATTTTTTTCTACCTTTCTTCAATACTTTTCTTTTCTTTTTTTTCTTTTCCATATTGAATTTTCTTCTCTTGCCATTAAGTTTAGAAGCTTTTATCATCTTTTTTTCTTTTTAACGACACGTTTTTTCATTGGTTTTTTAGCTATCTTTTTTTTCTTTTTTTTCATTCCGTGATACATTATTTATCTCCCCATATTAGGTTATCTAGTTTTTTACTTCTTTCTTCATCATTTTTCTGTTTTGTTTTTTTGATATGACTTTCCATATCAGTCGTACCAAAATCTATTTGGTCTTTTCTAATAGCAGTTGCCATTGGTGTTTCTCTTATAACAAACTGAGTACTCCACTTTGGAGGGTGTGCCCTCCTGCCACAAGATGGACAATTAAAGTGTCCCTCTTTATTTGGTTTATTACAATGCTGACAATTAGCCATTACACTTTAGTAATGATAATGAATGCAACTCTACTTCTGTCTAACATAACTGCGTTAGTAGCCACTAGCTTTGCATCATCTATAGTTTCAATATAATCATTGATTTCTTTTGCTAAAGAACCAGACACTGTACTTGCATCTGGACTAATATCATTGATTATAACTTTTGTCACTGTATCAAAATTTGCCATTTTATTCTCCTATTAGTTTTAAATTTTTTGGATTTCGGGGTTGAACCTTTATACGAACAACCCCACAGTATCCAAAACTGCTACCCTTATTGATTCAGGTTATGATATAGTTACGTGTGCTACATCGTGAACAATAGCTTTTGCAAAGTAATTAATACCGTTGCAAAATAGTTCTACTGAGTCACCTAATGCTGCACCACTGATAAATACGATTTCATCAACTGCAGATTCTGCTGAGTTACCAGCTGAACCATCGTCAGCTCCTGCAACCATACCAACGATTGAATCCTCGGCAGTATTGTTTGCAATAGTAACTGCGTTTGAAGCTACTTTTGATAAAACGAATTTGCAATGCCAACCAGCACCAGCTGAAGCTGCTAAAGGTAAAGTAATCTCATAGGCAGATGCCTGATTAACTCCGAATACTTTTCCTGAGTCAGCTGCAGTTAGTGTTCTAGCTGCTGCAATTTCTTCGTATTTTTGTTTAAAATCACTAACACCACTATTTACTTCTAAATATGCACTCTTAGCCATTTTATACTCCTTCCAAGTTAATCAAGTAATGTGATTCAGGAAGACATACTTCAAGACCTGCTTCTGTAAGAATCATATCTTTTCTTAAGTCTTCATCTGCACCTTGTACATTTGTCATAACTTGTGTATCTCTATTTACACCATTACCAACAAGTGGTCTGTAGTATAGTTTACTCATATCAGCTAACATCATTAATCCAGATGAATGTCCTCTGAATAATGGTTCTTTAACCATAAACATAGAACCGTGAACTGTATTGATTTCCATTAACTGGTGACCAAACTGTCCTGATAGTTCATCCATATTGATTTGATATTGAGTTGATGCTGTTGAATTATCAGCAAAGAAACCATCTCCCATTTTGTTGAAGAAGGAAATCACTGGAAGAGAAGCTAATGCTAATCTTTCATTTGAACCCCCTCTTGCTGGGTCAAACAGAACTTCAAAGTCACTTAGTAGTCTGTCGTATGTTAATTCACTTGCTGCAGCTGTTCTAAAATATCCTTTACCTGATGAGTATGATAAATTAGAATTGTCAGCAACAACTGTGCTGTTTTTGATGATATGTCCAACAAGACCTTCAGTGTACTGAATTCCACCAACTCTTGCTTTTTGGTTGAAGAGCATAGCTCTTTCAATGTCGATTTTGTGTTCTCTCATTTTTTGAGCTAACACTCTCTCGAACTCGTTTGATACTCCACGTAGTTGTGTAGCATACGCTGTGTTTGTAATCTCAGCTGCTGTTTTGAAAATCTGGGTGTAACCATAATTATCTTCTAAGCTATCTGAGAATACGTCTGGTGAACCTGTACCTTCTCCATATGCAGTACCAATGATTTGACATCTTTTATTATCTAAAAGTTTGTTTGCATTGGTTGCAGTTGAAGAAACAGATATTACTTTACCTGTAAAGCTACTGTCACTTGCGTTCTGAACAGGTGCATCTTCTACTCTTACAACAATATTTGCATATGTTGCGTCAGCAGCTGTGTCACCTAATGTTCTTACAGCAAATACCATACCTTTAACAAGAAAGTCCACAGCAGCACCATCTGGTGTATCTACAATAAATGATACTGTATCACCAGCAGATTGAGTTGCTGAACTATCGTGATTACCTTTTAAAAGGAACTCTCTACTTGTATAATTAATCTTTGTTCTATCTTCAAGATAACGAAACAATGAATCATCAGTAGGAAGTTTAGCAGTTTGACTCAAGTAGACGAAGAAAGGACTTTCTTCAGGTGCTAATTCAGCAATCCTATCAGAAAAGTTATATAGTCTTCTTCTATCTGGAGCAACTCCATAATCAGCAGATGTAGTAGCAGCAGTCAAGTCTGTTTGTTTTATTTGTCCGCTTATTGCCATTTTATTCTCCTAGTTATTTACGTTTTATTCCTTTACTAATGCTACCAGCATTTGCTGCATTTAGGATTTGGTCCCACATTCCATCTTGTTCAGACTTAGTAGGAACACTTCCACCTTGCAAAACTCCTGCTGTACGGGCTTGATTACTTGTGTCTGGCTTTTGAATGACAGGTTCTTTGTATTCACCTTTATTCATTTTGTAAAGTTTGACTAAGTTATCAAGAGGAACATTGTCTTTTGGCTGTTGAGCAAAACGCATAAATTCCTGCACTTCATCTTTATTCATACCAAAATCACTTTCAAGTTTATTCATTGTGTTTGAAATAAACTGTTTCTGTTCTTGCCCTCTCATAGCATTGTTTACAGCATTATTTATTCTAGCTTCTTCTTGTTTCACACGCATTTCGTATGATGCAGAGCCAGGTTTGTTGTACGCATCCCACGGATTGAACTCGTCATCTTGTAACTGTGCTGTCTCAGTTTTCTTATCTTCACCATTATTACCGACAATACTATCTCTTAAAGTCTCTACAAGGTCAGGTCTCTGCTCTAGTAAGTTCACTAGCGGTTTGTATTGGTCCATATGCTTTTTTTCTGCTTCAGCTTTGTCATACATAGACTGAAACTTCTTTGCTTCTTTTTGCCAATCCATTGCTTCTTGTCCTTCTAAAGTACCTTCTTGTTGAGACCCAGCTTGAACCGTATCCATAGATTCTACAGCCTGAGTATCGGTTGTTGATGTTTCATTACTCATATTTACTCCTTCGATGTCTAGTCCTCTGCTTGAGCAGAACCACGTTTGACTTCAGCCTCTACGACTTTTAGTTCTCCACGTAATTTCTCGAGTTCTAGCAACACCTTATCGTTTAGTTTGTTTTTACTTATACGCCTATCGGCAGTGGCGTTAGATTCTATATCTCGTAAACGAGTCTTAAATTTCTCAACTTCAGTTCGTTTTCTATCAGATATGGATTCTCTTGTTGCCGTTTGCAGGTCTCCCTGTAAATCTTTAATTGTTTCTGACATACCAGCCATTTGTTGTTCCAGAGCTGCTCTTTGATTCATACGAGTTAAAATACCCTCTTTATCAAAGATGTCTGGGTTTTTCTTTAATACTTCTACTTGGTCTACTAATCCCATTTGGAATGCTTCCATATACACAGCTAACTCTGCATACTTGCTCGTAGGTAATGTAGAACCTGACTCAATACCAACATCGTGCTGTTCAAGATTGTGTTTATCTTTTTTTAAATCAAAGACAACTCTTGTTTTATCAGAATATACTTGTGCTAATTGTTCTGTTATATCATTGTTAGGTTGCACCAAACGCATAAGTTTTGGTACGTCATAATGTGTTTTAGCATAGTTATACATTACTTTACCAAGTCTTTTGATACTAAATTCAACATCTCTTAATTTAGATTTAGGTCTTTCACTACCTAACGCTATAATTCTTTCTGTACCTCTTGCAGTTTGTGGTTGGTCTCCAACGCCTTGCATTATCTCTGGAATACCAAAAATAAAGTTTATATAAAACTCACATTGCTGTATCAATCTATAAAACTCTCCAGTCAAAGGCTGAGGTGCTGGATAGTGTGGCTCACCTTGTGATGAGTCTACTTCTATTACTGCATTTGGATTTGCCCAATCTTTTTCTAATTGTGAAATATTTTCTACACTTCCAATAGGAACCATAAGTTTTAAACCTGCTGATGCTTGTGCGTGAGATAGTGCTAATGACCATAACTTATTTAACAAACGTTGCATTGGTCTTGCTCTGGAGACATCAGAACGAGGATAAGGGGTTTGAGTCCAAACGTTTGCAATAGGCACTATTGGGTATACATCTGTGTTTAATATAGTTTCATACAACACTACCTCACCAATACTTGCAACAACTTTAATTCTATTCTGATAGACTTGTATAATATCTACCTTGCCCATCTCAACCAATTTTTTGTTTTGCTCTAAAAATATTCTAAAGTCTGCTTCATCAACAATAAACTCTTTACCATTTTCATTATCCATCAAACGATAGAAAGGAACTTTAACTTTTGTAAATCTTTCTAATATTTGAAAACGTTTATAGTTTTGTTCTGTATATCCCCTTACTGTGTCAGGTGTATATGTGTTCAAAGAGTTTTTATTTATATTGTCAGGATAGTCTTGCTCATTTGAATATGTAGATATTTTATCAATCAATGGGTCAATCTCTTCTCCAGTTTCTGGGTCTACACTTGCACCTAATTCAGGATATAAATTTAATACTTGTGTTTCTGTAAGTATCGTAGATAAGATTATATTATCTGCATCTGTAAAAAATCTATCTCTTGATGAAGCTGGAACATACACTCTGAATGGGTCTAGGTATGAAAACTTTACATCTCCTTTACCAAAGTCAGAGTCATAGTCAATGTAAGCGTATAAAAATCCAAGCCCTACTACACAGTAATCGTGTATAGCCTGTTTTACCTGCGAATCTCCTTCAGAGTTCTGCCAGGCAAATCCCATTACTTCTCTCCAAAGATAAGCTAATGATGTATCTGAATCTTCTCTAGGCTGCACTGTAAATGCAGGAGGTCTTGATGTCAGCATACTTTTTAATCTTTCAACAGCAGGTGATATTCTATCCATAGGAACATCTGCCTGGTTTCTCGCTGATAATTCGTGCGACTCTGTCTCTGTGAAATGATTACCTAAGTAAAAATCTAAATCTTGTCTAGCATCTGTCTCCCAAGCCTTTCTATCATTCTTATATCTGTCAAATAGTTCTCGGTTGGTCAGTGCTCTTTTGTCATATTCCATATTATTCCTTAGAAAAAGATGTATTTTATTGAGTTAAATTTACGAATTTTGATAAAGTTTCAGCAAGAACTATCAGTCAATACTACCTGTTATCCAGTTATAAACCTTGTTTTTCTTTATATTAACTTGTTTTTCTAGCCTGTCTTTAAAATTTTTAGCATCTATTGCTGTACTGCTGGGAGCTTTTGCAAAATAATCTGCATAGTATAATGCATCCATAAGGTCATCATTCTTTGGTTTTGGGTGTTCAAACAACTCATCTACTATCTCAGTCATATGTTTTTTGATATATAACTTCTTTGAATTTACTATAGGACCAAGTGTTGTTTCTAATCTATCTTCTTTCTTGATACCATATGGAGGCTTTACCCCTTTGAATATACCAGGCATTAACCTTTTGTCAGCCACAGATATTCTACTAGTCATATCTCTTACCATTTCTTGTGCAGCAACTGTTTCTATGCTTACTCTTCTGACTGGTGCATACTTCTTAGCCATCTTAACAATTTGTTCTGCCATATCAAATGCTGGTATCTTTTCTCTAAAGTAATCTAAGATGTATCTATTTTTGTTTGCATCAATACCCATTACTAAAATAACTTGATAGTCTGATGTCTTTGTTGCGGTAGCTGCAAGGTCTACTCCAATATATACATTGATTGGTATGGCTTCATCATTATCAACTAAATAACAAAACCTATCACGAACTTCAAACTTATGATTGTAGTATTGAAGTCTATCTACTTTGAATGCAGCAGACGCAGAGTCTCTTGCATCATTCATATACTCTTGAGCAAACTTGTTTACAAGTCCTGCTTCAATAAATTCTTTTCTTTTGTTTTCTAACTTTGATATAGGAAACTGGTCTTTCCATAAAGGCTTACCATCTTCAATGGCTCTGTGAAAAGTTAAATCCCAAGGATAATCTCTGTTGTTTTGTTTTGCTTCATTATATCCATCTACAATGTTTTGCAAGAAAGAATCATAATGAACAATCGTACCAGTCAGCCATATCCAACCTTCATTACCTGGTGTTTCTTCTAATGATGGAAACACTGTAGATACAATCCACTTCTTTAACTCTGCTCTTCTATCTGGTGTCTTAGTATTTAACTCTGATTCAAAGTCATCAAGAATAATACCAGTGTACCTAACACCTACCTCTGCTCTACCACGAAGTCTTTGTGCAGAACCTTTGGCTATAATTCTATCACCTTTGGGTGTAACAATATCTTTTTCTGTCCATCGTTTACCTACACTACCACCATCCATATTTCCAAAGTAATACCGTATCATTTCATTTTCTTCAAAGTGGTATCGTATGTATTTCAAATGGTCTATGGATTGTCCACCTTCTTCTGACACCCAAGCTACAAAGTTTTGTTTATCTGTTTCTGCAAATAAAAACTTATGCATAATAGCAGCTTTAGATAATATACTCTTACCCATACCACGAGGTATCACATTACAAATACGTGCTCCTGGTTTATGTTGGATTAGTTTTTTGGCTAGGTCGTGGTGGAATTGTGGACTTTCAGATTTATGTAAGAAGTCTTGTGGTAAGAATACACGACCAAAAAATATTAAGTCATTGTAGGCTTTTGCTAATATCTCCTCTCTTTCAGACATCTCTGAAGCAGATGGGATAATATTAATCTTCTTGTTCTCCACTTTCAATTTGTTTCACTCCACTAAGTTGTAATATCTCTTCTTTACTAAACCCAGTAAAAGCTTGACCAAGTAATAACTGTTCTGATTTCTTTTCTTTAGGATACATACTTTGTATCTTCATAAAGTTTTCTAATGCTCTAAGCTTTACAGCATCAGATGTATCTGGATTGTCTACTATGTCTCTGGCTTTTTCCAAAGTCCATTTCTTATCAACACCAATATCGGTAAGTAATTCTTCTATTTCTTTTTCCACTTCTTCTTTTATCCTAGTTTGTTTCAACAGCATTGATGATTTTACAGATGCTGTATCTTTATTATTTGTTTCAAAACATTCCAAGTATGCTTGAACAGGTACTTCGCCGTGTGCTATCATCTTTACAAAACGAATCTCTCTCCAAGACAAAGGCTTTTCTTCTATGTTAGTTCTTTTCTTAAATGAGTTATAATCTTTTTTGGGTGCTCCCTCCATCTTTCCAGAACGAAAACAAGGTCCAAGCAATGTGATATAATAATCATCTATTGCTTTCAGGGTAGTGTTTTTCATCTTCTTCTTACGAAGAATCTGTGTAACCTTGCCATCATCAGTTAGCACCCAATCATTGGGTTGTCCTTCTCGCCAATCCTTGATGAGTTCTGCATCAGGAAATAATTGTCTGAACTCTTCTTCGTTATCAAACACATAACGAGGGATACCTTTAATAATTCTTTTATGCATTAGCCTTCAACAACATTACCCCATACCACGCATCTGCCATTGACAATCTCAATGACTTCTACTTGGAAGTTCCCACCTGGGAAAAAGGTAATGATACTGAATGCGTGATTCCAATTATGCAAACGACCTCGCAACCACTTGTTACTTTCTCTTGACATATCTTTCAGACATCCAATTCCCCAAGCTCCAATAGTTCCTGCATCTAATTTGGTTAAGGTATGTCGTTGAACATCGTGGGTATGCCCGTACATAATATTGGCTCCATACGTTTCAAGATGTTTTTTAGCGTGGTAAGTAGTTGCGTAGGTACCGTGTATAAAATTTATCTTACCTAGTTTCAAAGGTAGATTGTATTCATAATACTTATACCCTCTTTCTTTTAGCTTACAAGCTTTTGGAAAGGTGTACTCTTGCATATATGGGTAACGTTCTACAAAGTTATCCATCCATAGTTCGTGATTTCCTTGAAGCATATACTTCTCATTGACCTTGTGCTTCTTCAATTCATAATCAATAATATCTAAACCAGCGTTTACATCTCTGATGTCTTGGTCTAGGAATGGGATTTGATATTCTAAATCTGGCAACTTCTTTCCTTTATACTTCCAAGGACTGAAGTGATGCCACTCTCCCACATCACCTATATTGACATAGATGTCTGGTTTGACAATCTTAATTGCTTGTAATGCACAAGATAATGCTTTCATATCGTGCAATGGAAAGTGCACATCAGGAAAGACGATTGCTCTTTTAAGCTTTGATTTTTTTACCATCTTCACTTATTGAACTCCCCCATATATCATCTTGACCTACTAATTCAGGTGTATCCATCATTTCTACTACTTCAAATAGTTCTATGATGCGTTCTAATACATAGGGTTCTTCTGCAAATATTTCAGCACCACGTAGTTTCTCTACTAGAAACTTAATACGTTCTATGCTTTCATTGAGTTCCATTTATTTTTTAACTTTCTTTTCTTTTGGTTTGTCTTCTTCTGCAAGATTCTTCAAAGCAGCAAAAGCACCTTTGACTTGTTCCATTGCTTGTTGAACTGTATTTACTTCTGCAACTAGCTCATCCCTTTTAGTAAGCAACTCATCAAACTGTTGTTGATACTCTTGTATTTGTTTCTTTACTTTATCTTTCATAATACTAATGTCTCCTTATGTTTGTTAAAACTTACAATCGTTCGTCAAGTGTTTACAATAAATATCTACGTAAAGTCTCAAAAAGAGAGAAAAATTAAAAAAAGTGAAAATAGTATTAGGAAAATGAACAAAAATACCTTATCTTAAAGAACCTCTTTCAGGTTATCGTATTAGGGTATTACCCTATTAGGGTATCCCTATTAGGGTATTCCTATTAGGGTAACCTAATTAGGGTTCCCAAGACACACACTACATATTAGGGTAACCAAATACTAGGGTACCCTAATGCTGAAAAAATTTTCCAAAAAAAATTAGGCAATTTTGTGTGAGGTTGTTTTTTTTGTCAATACCCCCCGACTTGCGACAGGTTGCAAATTTGGAAATGGGTTGAGATTCTGAAAACCCCAACCCAACCCAATCAGATTATTTTTTATCAAAATATTTATTGTCAAATTCTTCCAAGTCATATTTTAATAACATTTCAAGAGTTGATTTTTTACCAAACAACCAACTTCTTTCACTTAGAAGTTTTTTAAATTTATCATCATCAGAAATATCTTCTTCAATAAATAAATCAATTTCTAAATCTTTTTCTTCTAATTCTGAAATGGTTTTATCTAATCTGTTAAATATCTTGTTAATTACTTGTGTTTTTTTCATTTGTACCACCTTTGTTTTTTTGTTAATAATTGTTTTCATACTATATATATGTATAAGGGGGGTAAAAGTTCCCATTTATTTATGGTTTTTTTCTACCCCCAAGTTATCCACAAGTTATTAACTTACAATAATATTTTCTTTGTATTTTTCGTCAAGGTTTAGCCATTTCATATTAATAACATTGGTTGTATAATAACGCCCATTTATGCCCTTCTGATACTCTTTAAAATATTTAGGCACAATTTCTACGCTGTTTATACTATCATCTATTAACACTTTACAGCCCTTTATTTTACTAACTCTATTTAATAACATAGCCTTAACAGATGAACTAACATCTAAACTAAGTATTTTACTTTTTAAATTTTCCATTATTTTTATTCCTTATTTAATTAATATTATATCTTATATACTACTATAATTATATTTGGTTCCAACTTTTTTTAAAGCGATGATGTTATTTTATAATCACTTTTATTTATAGCATCATAAAATTTCTGTTCATTAAAATTAGGGTTATCTTCTTTTAAATATTGAGCCAAATTATAAATAAAACCTAAAAAATCTATTCTTTTTAAAGGTTCATAATCTTTTACATAAATTAACTCTTTATTATTATTTATTATTTCTACTAATTTATTATAGTTTTTTTTAGTCATTTTTTTTATTCCTTAAATTATTAATGTTCTACACTATCTACTATTATTATTCTTTTTGGTTCCCAACTTTTTTATAAATATTTATTTTCACTCAATTTAATTATTGGTTCCAAGTCGTAATAAATAGATTTAAATAAATTATCTTTTTTAATTATATTAATTTTAATTCCCCAAGAATAATATATTTTATTATAAGATTTATACAATAAAATATTATTAATTTTATTTTCTTTTATTTCATCATCTATATTATAAGATAATGGATAAGAAACCATAAAATTTAAAAATTTATTATTATCTGTAATTTCCAATGCATTATGTTTATTTAATTTTAAATCAATATTATTTTTATTTAAATAATTAATTAATTTAGTATTCATTTTTTTTATTCCTTATTTTGTTTTTATTACAACTATTATATATATCTAATTAAAAAAAGTTCCGAAGTTTTTAAAATAAAGTTTTCCACAACTTATTAACATTATAAAAGTTTGCTTATACGCATAAAAAAAAATTAAGTTCCCATTTATTTATAAGTAGCCTTTAAACGCTTTAAAATAGCCCTTAAACGCTACATCTACCCTTTATCAATAGTTATATCTAAAAATCTCTTTTATCGTCTTGTAGATAGTATCTAACAATTTTGTCGTCATAGAAATAAATTATTTTTGAAATAGTTGGGAACTTATTATTTTATATAGCGTTGGTGTAGTATGCAAGGCAATAATAAAGAGAGCCAAAAAAAAATAAAAAAGTTGGGAACTTTATTTATTGTTTAGCGTTTGACTAATAAACAAAGGAGTTTTTATGACTTTAAAAAATAAACTTTTGTTATTAGGTATAAGTAAAGCCAAA
>VTLG01016116.1_pt1 | contig 38915 bp, 45 predicted proteins | sample 4694571 | NCBI WGS metagenome assembly VTLG01 (sample SAMN12604809, study PRJNA352737) | marine metagenome | biome: ENVO:00000447; feature: ENVO:00000209|ENVO:00000569|ENVO:01000036; material: ENVO:00002151; isolation source: viral sequences binned using virsorter ... | reverse complement strand
ACATTTTTAGGTAAAATATCCTAGGGTTCTCTAGAGTTCTCTAGAGTAATACTCCTACTTCTTCTCCTATGAAAATCTCTCTAGGTCTCCTCAGGTCTCCTAATGTGGTCCCTCAGGGTCTCAAGTTCCAATTATGTCTACTTCCAAGGGGCCTGTTCAGACGGTCTATGGCATCCATAAAATTGTCTAATTCAATTTCTAGCTGTTCTTGTCTGTAGTCTTCCAAGGCCGACTGAGCATCTCTATCCATGACCTCTACCCAGTAATTCACAGCTATGCTGAGAGCATCGATCCTGTCATCAAACGCTAGAGACCCTCTATCTTTTGTCAGCCTTGTCATCTGATAGAAAAGCTGTTGTTTCAGATTAGGACTCTTGAAGTCCTCAAGGATAACACCCTCGTCCACTATAAGTCTGTGAGAGTTCATTACAGGCTCTAGGGTATCTATGATACGCTTTTCTTTCTGTGTACTGTGTCGTACTTCGTCTATGGAACAGGGGTGAATCTTCTGGAGAACAGGACGGAAAAGCTGGGTAAACATACCGTCACCGAAGTTGCTCTCCACAATTATTTCGTTTACGTCTTGTTCCGCAGCGACATCTGCCAAAGTCTCTAGGGCTTCTTGGGAATACCCGTTGTTCAGTCCCCCCATCGCTGTCAGATACAGAAAGCCTGACTGCATTTTTACGACCGCATACGCAGTCTCGTCCTTGCCCCGGCCACTGGGGTCTATGGACATTACTGATCCTTTCCATTCATCCCACTCCTCTGATACTTGCATTGCGTTGACCCAGTAGTCTCCTTTGAGACCCACAGCGGGTAGTTGTCGTGTGCCTTCCATCTGATCGATACCTGATGCCCACTTAACCGACACAGGAGCCTCGTCCCAACTTGAGGGTCCTGACATGACCACAAGGTCATTCAGCTTGAGAGGATACTTGTCAGCATCCGAGAGTGTGGTATCCAGCATGAACTGAAGAGCGAAGCCTGATCGACCGTAAGATGCCTCACGTTCTTCTAGGTCCCTGCTACTGAACCTCAGGGGGTCCACAGGGGCGTCTTCAGGGTTCTCTTCTGCACCCTCATATACCAATGGCGCTAAACGTGCCCCATAAGCCTCTAGGAGCCTCCCTGAGGGGTATCTAGCGGGCCATATGCGGGTAATGTACCCCCTGCTCTCAAGGGCGCTGTAGATGCTCATTTCGGTCTGTGGTGTGCCAAGGAATAAAATGCGTCCTCCCGGCTTGATGATAGCGTCAAATTCTTTGATGGTTTCACTAAGCTTATCACGCATCAGTTGCGTCTGTGAATTATTAGCGGACTCTACGTCGTCTGCTACTACGAGGTCTGCACGGGAGCCTGTAAGTTGTCCTGTGATCCCTAGAGATTTTACGCTAGGGGCATGAGATGCCTTTGCAGGTCCCACATCGAAACTGATCTTGGACTGCCGCTGGCCCTCTCTGGGACGCAGGTGTTGCAGTATGGGAACCTCATGGATCAACCGGAGGGTGAATGTGGAGAAGTCGTCTGCACGGGTCTTACTAGCGGAGACCACAAGGATGTTCTTGTCAGGGTTTAGCATAAGCTGATGGCAGACATAGGCGCTGGTGATCCAGCTTTTACCTACACCCCGGAACGCTTGGACACACAGTCTGCGTATGTCGCTATCGACAAAATTAGCTATGTCGTACTGAACAGGAGTTGGGGAGGGTAAGTTGAGATGCTTCCAGCATATCCACAGGAAGTTGCGGAAGTCAGCAATCTTAGGGTCTATCATTTACGCTTTCGCTGTTTTGTCTTCCAGCTAATACGCGCTGGTCCCTTCTTCTTTCGGGCCGCTGCGTTGCATTGTGCTTTTGTTGGACGACAGGCAGGGTAAGGACGCTTGCTGCCACCCTTGGCACTCTTGCGCCCACAGGGTTTACCTGTCTTGCAGTCGATCCACCCCTTGCCTTTGTTCTGGGAGAACCAAGTGCGAAGACCGCCACTTGTACTAGCCACGGGCAGACTTCTTAGATTTGTTGCCCCAGTTCGATGCTCCCACTTTGCGGCACTTCACCAGTGCCCCTGATGCGTAGGCCGAGGGCCATTTGGAGTAGCGTGAACGCACCTTGTGGTAACATGCGTCTTTCTTTCCGGACTTCTTTTTAGATGCCATTTAACACTTCCACCTTCTGCGTGCTTTTCGTAATCGACTGTTGGGGTCACGGGCGGCTGCTGGAAACTTCTTCATCTGTCCCGCACTTCTTGCACAGAACGATCTCTTTCTAGCACCACCTTCGGGTTGAGGGCGTTTGAGGTTACTGCCTGTTGTACGGTTGAGATGCCTTCGCCCACTTTCCGTTAAACCACCAGACTTAGACTTGTGTTCTTTACGGAGTGAAGCATGTCCTTTCTTGTGAGGCATCAGTGCTTCACTTCGTCTTCATACTCAAAGGGCAAGCTGTCTATAAGCTGCCTTAGAGGTGAGTCTGGAGCCGCATAAGCGTCCACACCGTTATCTTTGAGAAACTGTCGCGCTACCGATAAATCCGCTGGTTTTGCGTCACCGCTCTTTATGCGGTCCAGAAGTTCTTGAGCTAGGTTCTTGTGTAGCTCTTCAAACAGTTCCTTCATTGTTTTTCCTCTAGTTTTTCAATTCGCTCGTCTAATTTGTTTATTTGATAGTAGGTAGATAGGTTGCTAACCACTGAAGGTATAACAAAGTGTATGCATCCGCTCGTTCCAAAGAGGACTGCAATGAGGAGGACAATCCTCAATCCGCACCCATACCTTTCTTCTTTAGACTTTTCAAACGCGCCTTCGCTTCTAGTTTCTTTAACTGTTCTTCGTAAGCTTTCTTGCGCTCCCTTTGCCTTTCCTTTTCACCTTCTCTTGGGTTTCTGGGAGGAGGCGTGCTTATACGCCCAAACATCTTTCCGTAGTCCATTAACGTGTTCCTTTCATGTTTTCTCTAGCCACGCCCTTCGTCTTCTCGAAAGTACGGGCTGCCCCTAATCCCAATAAAGCCATGATTAGGCCAGTGAGTTCTTCTGTTTCTAGGGAGGGTAAGGTGATGGTTGGATACCAGATAATCAGCGCCCAAGATGCAATAGGAGCAAGAATGTATTGCCATGCCAGAGCAAAACAACATACCCACATTATGGCGGGTCTAGCGCCCGCAACGAACAAAGAAGGGTGTTTGGCCTGTTCAACATTTGCCTGTGCTTGTAAGGCATCTAGATTAATTATCTGAGCTTTTAACTCTGCATCTAGTTTGGTTCTAAGGTCTTTGTCTTCAACAAACTTGTCGAGTACTTTACCTGCTACACCAACAATAGAGTCTGCAAGTCCTAGCATAGTGTCTCCTACATACAGATATCTTCGTACAGTATTGTCTTTGTACGGCGATAATTATTTAAAGTATGTGCGTTGAGCTTGGACGCCCGCTTTTCTAAAATGAAGCGCAAAACATTTGCCATCATAGTCAACAAATTCTCCTTTATTTCTTCGTGCGTTCATGTTCATTTGCACTAGCTCTATGGGAGGACAACCCCCATCAACTAATGTCTTTTCGTAAGTAAACGTCCCGTCTGCGTGATACAGAACTAGGATCATTAAAAACTTTTGTATAACTGCCATTAGTCTTTTGTCGTAATTGTAGGGACAGGTTTATGTGACCCGTTATGCATAGCTATTTGCTTATCGAGGTCTTTACGCATTTGCGCTATTTCCGTTTCCATACGCTCTAATGAACGATGAAGTTTTTCCTGATTAGCGGGCGAAAGTATCGAGGAAAGAACACTGACACGGTTTTCTGCTACCTGTGTGGAAATGTTGTTTTTCTCTAGGTTGTCATACAGTTCCGCAATGCTCTTTGCCATTTGTTTAGAATCTTCTTCTAACTCAACACATTTCTGGCGGGTGACTATGAAGCTAGAGGCTACACTGAGCAACATCCCACCTAACGTGATTAAAAGCCTTGCGTCTAGCTCCATTTTAACGCGACACCGTGGACTTCAATGTCTTTGTTGTTCAGCGTCTTGATGCGGTATTTCATGGATGTACCGCTGGGCTGAGACGAAATGTCGGTAGACGCGCTCTCGTAGTATTTTGTACCAGACGCTCCGAGAGTGGATTTGAGGGATAAAGTACAAGCGGTGAACGTCGTTCCATTGTCTCTGCTTACCTCTGCCGTCAAATCGGTGTTGATTGTTATGCTTTCGTTTTCTACGACTTGAACACCAACAATCGAATTAGACGGCGCGGAGTCTGCCGTAAAAGCGTTAGATACAAGCGTTCCATTAGAAATGTCAGCATACTCTATTTCGATATTTCCAATTCCTGTATAAGTACCGTTAGAAGACACAATTACAAAACGCCAATAGCGGTACGCTGTTGTCTTACTGAAGCTATATTTAATTTGGCTAGACGAAAGAGCGCCATTGTGTGTAACGGAAGATCGACTGTCTATGTCGGTAAAACTTGCGCCGTCATTAGACGCCTGTAATTTATAAGTAAACACAGTTCCGTACTGGCTGGAAATACCATTGTTCCACATTCCAACAGTATAGCTGACCGCTGAGAGTGCATTACCACTACCAAGATCAATTTGATAGTAACTATTTGATGGCGCTCCAGCGTGATAAGAGCTATTCGTAAGGTCGTTGTTGTACGCTTGCGCGGAATAAGTAAAACTTGGGCTAGTCGTTATTGTGATGCCACTAACGTCAAACATGTCGCCCGTGGAAAACGAACTGAAAGATGAGGCTGTAGCATCGTGAGTGAAATTTGTACTGTCACCAGTCGATACGTCGCTGTTGTCCGTAAAAGGATCGGCGATTCCATTATCGAGACCGATTCTGTCAGCCGCTGTCTGTAATGCCAGAGATCGGATGTCAGACGAAAGGTCTGGTGCAATTCCAGTTAAGTTCGCTCCGCTTCCATTTGGCGCTAAAACGTCGGTGCCGATTGCCAGACCAAGATCGCTTCGCGTCTGCGCTAGATTTGCTGGATTAAATGTGATGGTCATGGTTTCACCGGCCAAGTTGCGTTAAGAGGATCAGAAGTATTAGCTGGTAAGTCACGCAAAGCTTGACGGTACGTCTTTTGTTCATTGGTCATCGTAACGTCGCTGTTACCCCACCAGTCGGTTTCAGCAAGAAGCATGTTGCGGTGGGAGCGGAGACTATCCCATTGTATCTCGACCATTGCCTTTTCTTCGTCTTCAGCACCAGCAAAGACAGCGGCGTTGTCGGGGTCACTTAAGAAAAACAAGCCGTCTTCCTTCATCTCTGTTTTCCAAGCTGCACTGTCGCGAGTTTCAGTTTCACCAGTCGCTGGGTTTATTGCTGTGATATCACTCATTCTTTTCTACCCCATAACCGCATTAGTCCGGAAATTTTGGCGGAACTAGACATCAAAAATCGAATCCCGTTCCACTTTGTTGCAGTTGCATCGACCTCGGCTAACCCACTCATGTGGTGCGCCACGCCTTCGTGCCACATCAGGTACAGGTCGTTGTTATTACTACCGAAGACGTGCTTGTACCAGATGACTGGATGGCATCCTGAGACTGTTTTATCTTGCCCAGCAATTGTGGAAGTGCAAAACCAACTTAGGTCGATCCAAATTCTGCCGAAGATTTTATTTGTTGCAAGAGTGTCTAACAAATATTGGGATTGCGTCGTCCCCATAACCGCATTGAAAGTATGATGGTCATGCTGTTCGCCGGTTTGTTGCCGTATTGTAAACGTGTGACGATAAGCGGTGTATGAGGTGCGGTACTGTTGTGCCCCGCTGGCATCGAGATATCCAAGTTGATACAAGAGATATCTATCATTTACTGATGGTCGGATAAATTCGCCTTCTAGCCACATCGAAGTATATGTTCCGTCAAACCATCCAGTTGATGGCTCAAACGTCAGAAAATCTGCGTTGTCAGATTCAACTGCGCTGACCTCCATTATCTTTTCGGTAACGCCACCGGCCTCTTGAAACGTGCCATCGCCGCGCAGGAATTTTGTTGCGCTTGCGCCGCTTCCAAGACGTGCTACTGGTACAGTTCCGCTGGATATGTTGCTGGCGTTTAGACCTGTAATCGCTGACCCGTCTAACGCTGGGATTGCGCCGGTCAATTGTGATGCGGCTACGCTTCCGGTCACAGACCCGGTTGTGGTCACATTGTCGTCATCAAAGCTGATGTTGCCGCTGCCGCTGGATATTGTGCCGCTGCCAGAAATCGTTACGCCCATCATTAACTCCAGTACGTGTCGTTGGTTGGGTCAAACGTAAAATGCTCTTCATCGCTCATCGTTCTGACCGCTTCTTCTAACTCGTTTGATTTGGTTCTCAGCGCCTCTACTTGTGACCAAGCCTCTAGCGCCGCTGCTTTTTTATCGGCATCGGAACTCGATAGATCAGCGATTACGTTTCGCTGCCGCCAAGCTGGCATGAGTTCTAGGATTCGTCTCTCGCATTCTTTGCGAATTGAGGGTTGCAGATCGGCTACCGCATCGTCACCGTTGTTGTAAAGAACTAGAGAGTATCCTTCATAAACAAGTTCAACCATTTATCTACTCCAGCAGAAGCTGGGTTGCGCTAACGGCAACTCCAGCAGTTCCGAAATTTCGATCCGTGGTGCCAACACTGCCATCGTTTTGTACGAAGAATGTTGTACCCACCGACATTCCACCGCTCGCCATCGTGGCAACAGAACCAGTAACGGAAATCTCTACGCTTTGACCGTTGCTCACGCTGGATTTAGCAACGCCTAGATATCTGGCGTCTGTTCCTGATGGTTTGACATTCGTCGTCGTTCTCCCGACCCGCACACCGTAAAACGGTTGCGCCGATCCTGATCGATACTCTTTTATCATGAAGGCATCTACGTCAGGCGAATAAGCTACAGGTGTGTATGACAGCGCGACGGCGTTTGTATTGATCTCAACTTCAGAACCAACGGTGAAAGTATCTTGCGCGGCTGTTGCACCTTTATTGAAGGTAGCAACTCGGTATGAAGATCGATTGCTGTTTGCTTGAGAAGCAAAAAAGCACACGAGGTGATCCGAATTTGGGATCGATTTCATGGTAAAAAAGTTTGCAGTGTTTGCGTTCGCTTGAATGCGCTCCAGTTGAGACATCGATGCGACGCCATTACTATCGACAGAAATCGAATAAAGGAACTCAGAATCAAAGACAAAGGCCCGGTCTTTCGTCGCGTCGTACTCAACTCGACCGGCTTGCGAAAAGCCAACAGGATCAACGCTGGCCGCGACCGCTGTGGTTGAAACGCCGGTAGACGTAAAAATGCCTTTCATGTCCTGTGAGAAAGTGCGTGATCCACCAGAACTTCCGCCAACTGAACCAATCGCAAATTCAAAACTACGGTTACCAGACAAATTGCCAAAGTGACCAATGAGAAATTTAGATACCAAAGGGAACGGGACTATTTGACTATAATGAGCGTTCGACGTGCTTGTCGCATCTAGCTCGTCTGGATCGATTTCGGAGGTGAAACCGCTGAAAGAGTCTCCGCTCGCGTCGCTGCCTTTGGTTATATCGACAAATGCCATCCGCAGTGTTGTCGATGCACTTTGGTACGCGACCATCAATTCATCAGCGTCGAAACCGCGCGTGAAACCGTAGGGATAATTTGAGTTTTTCCAATTTATACTTGGACTAACTTTCATCGCGCCAGACACAACATTAACTGTGTGCGCTCGCACATAGTTGCTGGAATTGCTGCCGTGGAAAATGGAGCGTTGCAGTGTTTCGTCGTAAGTCGCGGACCAAGCTGCGGCGTCAAGTCCACCAGCCGCCGCCGGGGGAGCGGCCTCGCTGATAGCCAAAGACGAGTTCATATCGAGCGCATAAACGCGACCGGCTGTGCTACCCGAGATAGTGTTTTTCCCGCCCCAAATAAAATGATTATCTGTAGTGTCGTACACCAGTTGGTTTAATTCGGCAGCCGTTTCTCCGCTTTGCGTGTAATCGCTGCCAACGGCATGAGAGATAGACGTAGCTGAGATTTCACTAACGGTGCCGTTACTGTTCAAAATTACGCATTTGCCAGCAGCGATTGCACCACTAGCTGTCGCGGTAACAGAGCCGCCAGATGCAGGAAGAATGCTTGCTGAAAGTTTGCCGTCGCTTCCAACAACCGGCACGTTACCGTTTGCGGTTCCAGTGTTAAGCGTAGAAGCTGTGCCTAGCCCAAGGTTGGTACGTGTGGCAGCAAGGTCATCGGGATTTATCGTAATAGTTCCCATTTTAAACCCCTATAATGTGATAAACAGCACCAGTGCTTATGGTCAAACTACTGCCTGTTTGTATTGTGATAGGACCAAAAGAACCCGCGTTTTTGCCTGTGGGTATCGTCAGTGTCCCTGTAAGAGTGTTCGCGTTCATTCGTATAAACTCGTCAGTACCTGTGCCGTCTACACCGGGTCCACCTCCTTCAGCGGCAGCAGCACTTGCAGCGGCTTCCGCAGCTTTAGTTGTGGCAATCCCTGCTTGCGTTGTTGCTGTGGTTGCTGACGAAGCCGCAGATGTAGCTGACGATGCAGCAGCAGATGCACTAGAGGCAGCGGCAGCGGCTGACGATGTTGCAGTTCCAATATTGGTATCTACATAGGTCTTCGTAGCAACATCTTGAGCGCCTGTAGGATCAGCAATGTTAGTAATACGTTTATTGTTGCCTTCGTATACATCAGACGCATTCAGCGTTATAGAGTCGTTAGCAACATCAAGCGACTCTTGCGCCATGAAAAACGCTTGTTCACTGTCAGTGTCTAAGTCTGTTTCGGTAAGCGTAGCCCCAGCTACATAATCAACCAGCCTTGAGGTATGTGATGTAACACGGCGTACCTCAACTACCTGACCATTTGTAGGTATGTTTCCCGCAGTAAACTGAATGGTGTTTGAACTTGGGAAGGTGTAGTGGGTGGTAATAGTTTTAGTTACGCCATCTACCTTCACCACTATATCGGCAGTATTTCTGTACGAGAACCCTAGTGTGATAGGAGTGTTGGCTCCATCAGCAGTAGATCGCACTAATGCAAACGCCATAAAACCTAGTTCTCCATTGTTTGTGAAATGTCTGAGGTGACCTCAGAGATTAATCGTCGCCAAATAAGTACTGGATTAGGTTGTGAATACCTACAGCATTACTAAAGGGTAAAGATTTAGCGACCTTTTCCCAGTTAGCCTCTCTGTCAGAGGCAGGGTTTATAACTCCCGGAAGTCCTAATATGTTCTCTATGCGCGATAGAGCTTGGTATGTAGGGCTTCCATCTATAAGACCTGTGGCAAGGCCCGTAGACCTGCCATAGGAAAACTGGGGATCAAATCCTGACAGGTATAGTCCTGTATCTATTAGTCCCGGAAAGAGTGAGGAATAAGCAGACCTTTGGAAAGCTGCTTTAGATATGTTCTCAAGCTCCCACTTACCATCTTCTCCGGTTAAATCATCGGCAGTTAGACCTTTGATACCTGTCTGAGCAAGATAAGCCAAGCCACCTAGGAATGTAGTAGCCATAAACGCATTAAAGGTCATCATGTCTTTCCTGTGCGCCATGTGAAGCGTCTGCTTCGGCCATGACACAAGCATAAATGTCCTGAACTGCGTCAGTATCTTACCCACGTTAGAAGTCATAAACATACCCATCGTGCCAATGTCGTTCTCTTGGATCACGCGATACGTTAGACGACTGAGCATGTTAGCGAAGTCTTCACGTAACTGAGGGTCCCAGTTGTCAAGACCTGTAGAAAGAACAACGCCACGTTCGTTTACTGTAGCTTTCTTTAACTGGTCCCCTAGTTTATCAGCGGTCTCTTTATCTAAACTCATCTCTCTGAAGTTTCTATAATCTTCAGGTGTAAAACCTCTTTTTGCTTTGTCATAGATGTTCTGTACCGCAGCTTTACTAGCCAACCGCTGCATCCATATTGTGATAGGCGTCATGCCGCTGATAACACTGGTGGCTTGTTTAAGTTTTTCTAACCCACCAAGGACCCTTTGTTGTCCGGGGCTGAACTGTTGACCCAGAACCTCTCCTGCTGTGCCTGTATATCTTTCGCTATATGTAGAAAACCTGTGAAACTCTGAGCCTATACCGCATATAGCCTCAATCTCTCTCATTACCTGATCTTCTACAATTTCTCCTGTCTCTAGGTCCCTCTTCAAGGCTCTTAGGGCTGGCATCTGCTTGTACATAGCCTTTGTGCCAAAGAAGGCACTTATGTTGCCTAGTTCCGCTACTTGAGCAAAGCCTACCTGTCCCATGTACAGGGTGTAGTTGTAGCCCATAAGTAGCCGCGCCAGAAAGTTTCTTGTTGGGTTTGACTCGTCTGCCCTAAGGGACTTACCCATCAAGTGCCTGTACATAATATCGACCCGGTCTAGGTCTGATCTGGCAGACACTTGATCGGCATCGCTTAGTGTCTGTATGTCTGCTTCAATCTCTTCAATCCTGTCCCTGAAGTCTTTATCAGATCGAATATCAAGAACCTTAGCCGCTGCAATCCTTCCAGACATCATCTGTAGGTACTGGTCATAGAGCATTACGTTGCTCTCAAAGAGGTCTTCCATACGAAACGTGAATTGGTTTCCGTTTAAGTCTGTAACAACCTCTTCGTACAACTCATCGATATCCGCTCTAAACTCCCCTGCATCCTCTGTTGATACAGTGCGACCTCTTGCGCTTAGATTGCTGCCAGCCTTCTGTCTCTTTTCCAGTATGGCTCTGGCATCTGCCAAGATTTTATCGTCTATGCCAGACGCTCTAAGATAGTGTTCCAGTTCATCTATATTTCTGGAAGATACTCTGCCGAAGTTAACTACGTTATCGTCAGCAATCCTGCGAATACCCAATACATAGCTCTTTGCTAGAGTTCTAGCCTCTTTCTCTGTCAGACGACCTCTGGTGCCTTTCATGTAGGAGTTTGCTATAAGATCGATCAGGGTATCCTCGCCCAGAGTTCTAGTCCAGTTGTTGATTACAGAACTTTTGATCCTTCTGGGAACATAGAAGTCATTAAAGTCTATGTCGTCCGCCGCGTCGATACCCGCATCTTTGAGGTCTTTGAGCATCTTTCTTGTTGAGGCTCTGTAGAAATCTCTAGCAGCTTTTAGTGCTGCTCTTTGTTCCGGCAGTAAGCCTTGTATTTCAGTATCAATAAAACTGTCACCCTCGCGTCGAACCGCCCTCTCTACGAGTTCGTAAAAGTTTTGATATACCTCATTTCTCCGGAAGAAAGCGTATCCCGGAAGACCTTCTGCGTTTGCAAACTTATTTCTTTGTGCAACTATTTGAGAGAATATATCTCTCTTTGACCTGTGTATACGAGTAGCCATCTCTGTTGCAGATATTTTATTTACAGCACCCACTGTATCAGCATCACCTACGTCTGCCAGAGCATCTTGCCCCAACCTCGAAAAGTATTTGCTTAATACAGGACTTAGGGATGTCTTTACCCTTGACATCATGTCGTACCGGATACCTATGCGGTTATCCAACCCAAATATCGTGGGGGTTCTAAGTACACCAGCAAATGCTGACGGAGCGGTCTGTAATTTTTCAGGCGTTAAGGCTGCTCTAGCTTCATCACTAATCTTAATACCTGTTTTATCTATAGCGTTGAGGACAGACTCCTTCTGTGCGTCATCAGAGTACCTGTTGATAGCGTTCTGTGCAGCTTCTGAACCTCTTGTACTACGGCTCAATGCGCCTATACCGCCACCAAGAATACCAGCAGTTCCAACAGCGGCTATCGTGTCCTCTACTTCCCATGTAACTTTGTCAGAGAGGATAGCAGCCTCAATAGCTGCGGTCTCAGCCGCCGTTAAACCAGCTAACCTTGTGGTATATGCCACCTTTCCAATCTGTGCCGCCTTACCGGCTAAACCCAGACCTCCGGTGGCTAAAGCTAAAGCCCATGTTGCAGGGTCAAGGATGTTAGTGCCAATCCTGACAGCGGCACCTTTCCATCCGTACTGAGACAATTCGGCTGTAATGTCTTGTTCTTCTTTTATGTGTTGTATCTTTGCGTTCCAGTCATCGATGCTTACGGAGTCATCTAGTTCATCAAGATGATCTGGCATTATGCCATGAACATTCATAGCTTCCTTATACATTTCCGGGGTTCTGATAAAATCAGGGTCTATTTCTGGGTTTTCTCTGTCTACTGCCCGAAGTAGGCTTGGTATAGCAAAGTCTTCTTCCATAATGTCGGGTACTAAACTAAATACGGATTTTTCTGGCTCTTCCTGTACGACAGATACAGAGGGAGCTAGGGTCTCCGATAGTTGTTTCGCTGTATCAGTAGCGGCTTGGATGTCTTCTTGATCCCGTTCTGCTATGGTTCCGAAAAACTCTGTAGCCATTTATTATCTACCTCTGCGCCTTTGTTGAGCATTTCCACCAGATGAAATAGATGAACCCGTTCCGGCTCTTTTTTCGGCTATGTAGTTTTGTACTGTTTCGTCGCTTATGGTTATTGGCTTTGATAACGCTGCTACCGATCCCTTTGAGACTATGTAGTACTGATTTGTAGGACCCGCACCAGACGGAATATTCATAACTGTCAATTCGTTTGGCTCTATAGCTTGGTCTTTTAAGAATTTTGAATTCTCTGATGCAAAGGCAGAAAGAGTATCTTTCAGGTAGTTAGCTGCCTCTTCCATATTTTGATTTCTAAATGGACTTCTTTTAGGAACTCTGAAGATGTGATCGGTTCCGTCTACCGACATTAGTTGGCTTTTCATGTCTTCAGCTATCCGGTCAACTATATCAGCTTTGTCCAAACCCTCCATATTGTACATATTAGACAGTCTAAATATTTCACTTTGAACAACCATTCTTGCATGGGGAGTAAGAGTTCTAGTGTCGAAGATTGATGTTGCGTCGACTATGTCACCTTCAATCTCAGAAAATATTTCACTTATGTCATCTTGTGATAGTGGCCGTCCCTTAGGTATTCCTCCGGGAGAGTCTGCTTTGTTTGCTATTGATCTCAGATGGCCCATCATTGTGCTACCTAAGACACTCATTTCGCCTTCGTCGTCTTTACCTAAAGTGATTGAATCAGCATCTTTACCTTGAGGCGTTAGAGAGCCTTTCTTAGCCAATAGGTAATCTAGCATTTTCTTAGTATTGCTACTTTGGGGAAAGTACTTGTTTCTCGTGTCCACATCCATTGACGTATAAATTTGCAGTGCGGTGTTTACATCTCTCGATACCCTTGCTAATTCCTTAGGGTCTGTAGATTTCAACCTGCCACTCAAGTTTGAAAACCCTGCATTTAACATGCTGCTTATATAAATGTGTTTGCTTGGTATCTTAGAGGCTGCTCTCGCTAACTCTTGGTTTCTTAATACAGGGTTGTTTGAGTAGGCTTTCTCAATGTTATCGAAAATTATTTGCCCAGCTTTACTAACTAATTTACTGTCTGCGCTAGTTAATGGTCTACCATCCTGAATCTTACCGGCTACGGTCATAACAGAGGCACCCTCAACAAGGTCTCCCTGTGCCTCTTTTATGTTTTTGAGCAAACTTGATGCTTTTGCGCGTACCTCAGACCCTCCAGTACCAGCGACATTTTGAACGAGACTGTTGTCATACAGTGGCGCTGGGATACCCTTTTCAGGACTGTTCTCTAACAGGCTTTCAGCAGCCCTTAGAAGTTGCATTCTTTGGGAGCTTTCAAAGTCGTCTTTATTAATAGCTCTGTCGAGCAATCTTTGTGATAAGTCTAACCTTAATCTTTTAATACTGGATGAGCCTAGACCCACGTTCTTTACATACTCCTTAAACACGGTGTTAACAGACTGAGGCAGGTTTTCTTCCGCGCCTTCAGGCTTTATATCGAACAGGGTATTTTCTATGAACTGCACAGTGTTTGCTACACCCGTGTTTATTCTTTCTGTGGTGTATCGAATATCATAGGCTTTGTTAAAATCTTCTCTGGCTTTTGCCCTCCAAGTCATCATGGCTTGTTCAGAACCAGCGAGCATCTTCAGATTATTTCCAACTATACCCGATCTAAACTTTTCTGAAAGGGACGCTAAGTTGGCATTCAGACCTTTGCGTAAGTCTTCAACCTCTGTAAAAGGTGCGCCCTCAACTGTTGACATCATCTGTTGTTTTATTTTCCGACCTTCATCTTCAGCAAAGTCTTGCCAAGCTTTTGCACCAAACGCTGTGTTAAAACTATCATAGTGCATCTGCATCTTGAGTGAGTCATCATACGCACCATCATAAAAATCTTGTCTGATTTTCTCGAATGTGTCGCCAGCGGCTAACCTTTCGTCAATAACTCTTTGTGCCTCTATGTCGGCTTCTGTCTTATATTGTCTTTCGTTAGCCTGTGAGTACTGCTTCAGCTTTCTGTTTATGCTTGATAGAGACTCCGCTAAGTCTGTAAGGGGGTTGCTTTCGGGGACAACAGGGTTTGGTATAGGAAAGTTAACCTGTCCCGTTGATGGGGGTGTTATAATATTGAGACCCGCAGACAGTCGCTGTGAGGGTGCAGAACCTACATGCTTACTCATCTTCGTGCGCCTATGTTAATTTCTGCCATGGGATCACCACTATTTTTAAAATATTTTCTTGAACCGTCCCCCATGTAATCAGCACCAGCAGACGCTATCTGCATGATTGGCTCCAAAGGTGATGGGTTGAATATGGGAGAGTAGCTGGAGTTGGTAGACAAGTAACTTGCATAGGCGGCGTCAGCCTGAAGTCCAAGCATTGTTTGCCTATTCTTAAGATCACCTTGAAGACGCGCTCGTCCTGTGGCTTGTTGAAAGAGAATGTCTTCAAAGTGTGTATCAACACTGTTTCCTGTCAAAGCCATCTGACCTAGACCCTGTTCGCCAAAGTATACTCTTGAGCGTCCTTCAGCTATACGAGCCTCCACAGCTTGGCTCATTTGCTTTTGAGCGGCTTCTTGTCCTAACTCTTTTTTCTGTTGGTTAATCTGTTGCACGTTGATTGCGTACCTGTTGTACGCTGCACGGTCCATAGCAGCCTGACGATCCGCTTGTGCATCGGCATTGTTCTGCGCTCCAACATAACTTGCCGCAGCGGAAATAGCACTAATAGCTAACGTAGCTTCGGCTACACCACACATTATGCACACTCCTTCATAAACAAGTAAAAGTCTTCTCCGTTAAACCCATATTTAACGCTAGTAATTATACTAAACCCGCAAAGCTGTAACCATTTCTGTGACTGCCAGTGCGGCACATGTACAAAGTTGTACAAAGCTTCATAGTTTCTTGAGAGATGCCTTATCCAGTCTCTTGAATGATAGGCAAAGTTCAACCCAACATTTTCAATGTCATCAGTGGCAACCATCCAAGGAACACCAAAGTTGTCCACATGTGCGCTATCCAGTATACCCCACATAGCTGTAATCTTGTTGTTGAATATTAGGCAATAAGTTTCTCTAGACTCATCCACACATGTTTTTATGTGTTCTTGTGTAGTCTTATGAGGACCCATCATAGCAGCTACTTCTATAACATCACTGTCTCTAAGGTCTGGTGTTATTTTCTCTACATCACCTTCTTCAAAAGGTCTGACGTAAAGATCGATACCATCGGCTGAAAACTTAGGCATTACAATCTTCTTGTTTGTACACTGTAGTTACCTTCCCATTCAGCTTGTGTGAACTGCGCGGGTAGATACGAACTTGTTTTGATATCAACCGTAACGTCTGTGTTTCTTGCCATGATAGGAAATCGGAATGTTCCGCTATCTAGAGAAACTCTGTCAGGTTGTGCTGACGGTAGGTTTACTTGTGCGGATGTAAACTCATAAGTCTTTAGAGGTCTTCCCTTAGGCTGTACCTCTATGTTGAAAAATCCTGTGTCTCTGTAAGTTACCTGCCATCGACGCAGTTGTAGTCTTCCTTCGTTACGGGCCATCTTCTCACCTACCACCGTAGATAAACCAGAACCCTCCCGCACGTACTGTGTAGAAAACCTGTAGCGCATCTCATACTCTAAACCTAAGAAGAACGAAGACCCACTATGGTCACCGCTCGCTACTACAGTAGTTACTGACGGTCTAGTAGTGGTAACCGTCGTTCCACTGTTGGCTCCACTGCTTGCTGCTGGCGTATTGGCTATGCCACCCATACCGCTATGGTTCGCGCAGTAATAAAAAAGTGGTGGTGCATCTGTTGGAACGACAAATGTTAGCTGGGTAGATGAGTTGTGGGTAACGCCTGTTGTGAACTCAGACCCCCCGCCGTGTGTGCCATCTGCCGTTGTGCTTAAACGAAATGGATGGGCAGACGGATAGTTAAAGATGTAGGTGTTACCTTCCGTTAGGTTAAGCGTAGCCTGTTGAACACCATCAATAAAAAACTTATTTCCCCCACCGGGGTCAACAACAGTTACAGTTTTAGTTACACTGGTGGCTACTGTTGCTCCTCTAACAGCAACAACAGGGGTGGACGTAGGAACTTCGTAAGGAAGCGTCCATGTTGTAGTATCTGTTCCGGAGTTGTAAGAACCTGTTAGGCTTACCTTCCGATCTAATCGAGCATTGAATGTTAAGTTAGCATCGGCTGGAACAAGATAGTCCGAGAACTCAAGGAATACACCGTCTGATCTAGAGACCAGCATAAATGTTTTGTTCTCTACAGTTTCCATCCAAAGGATTGTGTCTTGGGAGTTGTACTCAAAGAACGACCAAGCACTTTGGTTCTTGTCTGTTCCCGCCCAGTTATACTTGTAGCAGTAAATCCTTGACGGTGTATCTGCCGACAGGAAATAGATGATATCTTCAGAAGTAGATGCTGATGCCCTGTATACATTCTTTGGTATAAACTTGGGAACATGAGCCGTGATATCGGCAGCATCGTGTGTGTCCAGATCAGTTGCTACAAACAACTCTCTGATCCTAGAAAAGCCTCCTGATACTTGAGCAAAGTACACGTTTACCCCCGCAGCTACAGGCGGCATATCCACATCCATCTCAAAATGAGATGCTGGATTTATTGATATGGAGTCAGATGACAGTGCGCCGTTACTTTCAATAAAGAACTGAGACTGTTGGGAGAACAGTAGAAGCTGCTCGTTGAAGGGGATGGCGTGTTCAACCTTGGACACTCTAGTGTGTGTTACATCTACATCTATGGGATCACTATCACTTGGAGAAGTAACAGATGTGCGGAAGAAGTTATCGAACTCTCCGGACTCCGAGAACACCACCTTCTCATCCGCTGTGACACCAAACCTGTTCTTGAAGAAGAACAAAGAGGTTATCTTCTTACCTATGAAACTAGGGTCCTTGTTAGTGTCGGTATCGCCCACGGTCCTTTGAGACCATGAGATAGTATTGAAGGTGAAGTTAGACCCGCTCTGTGTAAGCTGGTGTGGCATGGTAGCCGCGTCTATTTGTATGAAGGTGTTTGGAGCTACAGTCTCTTCAAAGACTGAGGTCGATGCTGTCTTCTCTACAAAGAACGTAGAGAACTTGTCGTCACTGTCACCTACAATCTTATGGATAGACCCTACAGCGGCACTAGAAGATAGATCAGAGAACCGCTGAACTTCACTGAAGGTCACGTTAGGTGACCGTGTAGTTGCCATAGCGGTGGTAGAGTTCTTGTTGAGTATGTAGGTCTTACTGAGGACCGTTAGAAACCTAATGTCATCTCTGGGGTTGGCGCAGACCAAGTAACTTAGGTCTGTTGTGGACACAGTTACGGTGGACTCAGTACCGTTAGTAACATCAAATATCTTTAGGGATGTACCGGCAAGGGTGTTGTCACTTTGTAGTATCAGCACAAACCTGCTCCCCACACCCCTGTCTATAAGATGGGACGCTACATTAGAGGCTGAGTTTGTAAGTAGTTTAGCTACGTGTTCCGTAGGGGGCCTTTTGTTGAGACCATCTACAAGTGAGCTTTGAGCGTTGATCTGAATAGCACCTTGATAGGTTCTGCGTACCTCATCAGGTTGTTGGCTAATCCCCTGAACCATGTAGGGGATCGAGTCAGATACAAGTGCCATTAAAGGTTATATCTCCTAGGTCCGTTTCTGCTTAGTATTTTAAATACGCCATAGTTGCGCGTAAGTACGTTAGCATCTTCTGATCTGGAGTCTGCTTGCTCCATTACTACAAGTGCCTCATTCTCATCTACATTTGTAAAACCGTTTAGTGTATCTGAACCAAAGACACGGTTCTGGTAACGTCTTGCTGCCTTTACTGTGCAGTAGCGTCTAGCTGGTTGGGGGAGATCGTCCCAAGGAAGTATGAGAATAAGGTCTACATATACAGCATCTGTAAATGTAAATGTCTGGTTCTCTCTATCGTAAAGACGCTCACCTCTAAGAACCAAGTCTTTATCAGACGTTGTTCCTCTGTTGCTAACGTCACAGTACACAGCGTTGTTAGGGACGTTTATGTTTCCGCTAGTGTCTGGATTTATCTTGAAATTGTATTCGGTGTTGAAGTTGTAGCCAGTGGTCTGAACATCCACAATAGTTTCATTAAGAATGTTCTTTGCTACAGCTACATCCTCTAGTTCTGTGTTCTCTAGAGAACTTACTGGAGCTTCACCAATGGCACTTAACATCGTGTTGACAGCTTCAAGCTCTGTCGTTTTCAAAAGCTGTACCATTTATGCTCCTAAAAAGAGGAGGGACCGGATAGTCCCGGCCCCTCCAAAGTACAAGAAGTATTGCTCCTTACGGGGCAGCACTCCGAATTTGAACTGCGCCCTCTGGACGGAGGACCCCATGGCCTACGGCATATTTCGCCACCATGAGAGTTCCTTGTCGTCTGATATCATAGTCAGACTCGACTGCGAGGTCCATGAGCTTCACGGTTCCTACGCAAGACGGGTGCGCTACGATAGCAATCGTGTTACGGGCATCGACAGCTTGTCGCGAACCCGTACCCGCATCAACACCAGAAGTGACGTTGGTGGTGGGCAGGTGCGGCGTCTTGACTAGCGTGATACCAGCAATCATGGCGACAGTGCCATCAGCAATAGAACCCCGACCACTGAAGTCAGCGTTAATTGCATTCGTGGCATTTGCCAGCATGTAGTAATCGTCAGGCTTGAGGAAGCAGAAGCGGTCTTCTTGAGGGACATACTTGTCATCAAGAGCTTCCGCAGCATCAAAGATAGCAGCAATCAAATCGTTAGCTGCTGTACCTGCGTTGGTTGAGGTGATGATGGTTCCCGAAGGATAGTTCGTATCACCGACGTTAGCTGTCGTAGTCTTGGCGGCAGCTACCATCATTTGGAGAACGTGCTTATCCATCTGGAAAGCCAAGGCCCGACCCATTTCCGTCGTGTAGACAGACCGGACATCATAGTGATTTTTGGCCTCATCAAGATTACTCAGGAATGAGTGGCTTATGAGAAGATCATTGATCGTAATAATTTTCTCGTTGTGGTTAAGCTGTGACCCTACGATCTCCGCACCGGGGGTGTGGTATTCGGCGCTGAGACGGCCCATAACCGGAAATTGTGCCGACTTACCCGAAGAGATCGACCGGAGCATATGCTTGTCGGAGGTGACGGTGTATTGCTCGTAGCTCTGAAGAACTTCACCTGCAAACACCTTGAGAAATAGAGCGTCTGCATCTCCGGAAGCATTGACCTGACCTATACGAGAGACTGTTGCATTAGCCATTAGTCTGTTTCCTAATAGTTAGAGTTATGTCTGAGGTGACCTCAGACTTTGGTGGTGCCTTCTTTCCTCATAGACAAGATTATCCGACGTATCGGGTCAGGTTACTTTAGAAATTGGCTAAGAAGCCAGTGGTCCTGAACGGGCCAACTTAGCTTCAACCGCTGCCCTGTAGGCAGGGTCAGCTTTGTATTCCATAGAGGACATATCCTTGGTCACTTGTGCCCAAGATTGGTACATGTCCCCTACATCAGCGGTGTTTGATCCTCTACTCAAGTTTGGTTCAATGCCAACATCCTGAGAAAATCGGCTATGCAAACTTCTTACTGCGTTGAGGATTTCTGAGCGGTTATTACTTGCTACTGCCCTGTTGTAAATATCTATCTCATCCGAAGGCAGGTTGCTTGACGCCCATGTAATCATATCCCGGTAGTTTTCTTGACCACCCGCGATATCTTCTGCTTCTCTGGTTATTTGTTGTCCGACTGCTTGCTGTCCTGTGATGAACTGGTCCACCACATCACGCGGGATACCCGCATTTTCAAGCTGAGTATACCGTTCTTCACTGAGTTGACGGTTTTCTGCATACTCCGCAGACATTGCCTCAAAGTTAAGACCACGCTCTTCCAAAACTTCTTGAGCTTGCTCCATGTTTTGAGTATCGGGTTGGTCGATGGGTTCCGGTTCAGTTCTATCAGAACCAGATTGAGACAGTTTAGCTTCCAGTTCTCCATAAGCTTTTGATAACTCCTCCGCTGATTTAAATTTTTCTGGCAACCAATCTGGTCGCTGTTCGTCAGAGGGTTGCTCTACTGCTTGTTGAACTTCTTCTTCTTGCTGTGGTGCATCTGGACCCGCTTCGTTTGCGGGGATTTCTACACGATCTACCATTACTCTGGGACATCTCCATGTTGTATCAGATTACCTGACTTTGCGAGTTTGTAGGTGACGCCGTGTTCAGCATCTTCAGGCCCCGGCCAAATCGGGTAGTCAGGTTCTTTCTTGGTTTCTGGCTTTTTAGTTTCTGGCATTTAAAAATTATTACCTATTGTTAAGGTTAGTCTACAAATTTACCGCTGTCATCATCCATTCTTTGCCCTGCGGTAAACCCTCTCCCCTTTGTTTTCTTTGGTTTCTTTTTGTAATCTGTCGTGAACGTGCCTGTTTTACCTGTAACAGGATTTTTAAACGTGAAGGTTTTTCCCGGCCCCTTCTTTGCGCGTTCAGCCGCAAACTTTTTATCAAAAGCTTTACGAACTACTGATCTGGTATCTTTTTTAGCGGATGTAGTTGTAGTTGTTTTGCCCCTGCGGCGGTTAGCGGTATTCGACTGTACTGCTTTCTTACGGACAGGCGCGTTGTTTTTACGTGCAGCGCGACGACGAGAAACAGTTGTTCCGGGGCGAGGTGTGGGTTTAGTCATCGCGGTTGTCTTACGTGCAGCGCGACGGTTTGCTGTGTTTGACTGTCTCGTTGTCTTCTTGGCAGTTGTACTTGGTTTAGACGCAGCGCGGCTACGACGGTTTGCTGTGTTTGATTGTACTGCTTTTGGCCTTGCAGGTGCTGGCATCTTGCGAGAAGCGCGGCGACGAGAAACAGTTGTTCCCGGACGTTTAACTTTATTGGCTGGTTTGGGTTTGCCTCGTTGAGCTTTGCGACGAGCGGCCCCACCTTTGTAGTGATCTGGCATTAACTTATCCCTTGTTCTACGATTTGTTTAGCCGCAGGTCCAGCGGCACCCTTGACACCTTCAGACATTGCTGTCTGCATCAATTGCTGTTGTTGCATCTGCTGCATCAGAGCGGCCATTTCCTCCTCAGTTCTGAGAAGACCTTGGACCTCTATGCCGTGACCAGCGGCAAGGCGACGAATTAAATCGCCTGTGTTGATGCGTTGGATAGATTGTGGTGAAGCACCTGTAAGCTGTATCATGTCAGCAAGGAAAGACTTTAACTTTTGTAAATCATTTCCCCTGCCTAGGGCTGCTGTACCTGTAACAATAACAGTCTTGACAGTGCCTTTAGGTAACTTCGGTATTAAACCATTTGTCTCCATTCGTTTCATTAGAATGGATACGAGCGGAAGCTGAAACTCTACGGATAGGAGAGAGTAAACTCCGGAGAGCGCAGCTTCCATCTCGTCAGCCATGAATTTTATTTCAGTAGCTGTTACTCGGTCTGCTTTTCGCTGAACGCTTTCGTTAAGTAAGAAAGCAAATTTGAGACGTTCTTCGATGCGTTGAACCGAGTCCAATACAACGCGCATATCGTTGTACTTTTCTGTCTGTAGAACAGTTACGTCTTCTTTGGCACCAGTGACGACATCACCATTGTTAGCATCAGCAATGTCCATCTTTCTGGTGGTAGCGTTTGGACGCACCATGAATACAAGTTTACTTGCTGCCGCCGCACTTTCCACCAGTGCCTGTGTCAGAGCCTCTAGTGATCTGATATCTCCTAGAACCTCCTCTACAAAAGACCGTCCGTAATCTTCACCATCAATACGGACCATACGCAGAGGCAACCAAGGGAGTAGTTCTTTTGGATATTCACCGTAGGAGTCTGCGATTATCTTATTTTGTATTTCTTGATAGACAATATACTTGTCGTCTGTACGCACAACTTTCGTAAACAGAGGTATTTCATCTTCTGTACCGTAGCCGTTTACTGGTGTGACATTCTCATAATCATCATCGGGTAGACTATCGCGAGACACCATCTCTTTTACAATAATCTCAACAGGTTCTCCGTTGAAGTCTCTACGAACAACGTAGTTTGTGAGAGGGAAAACCTTTAGCGAACCATTTTTAGGTAAATGTATCAGTACATTACCTGTAATCAGTAGATGCTTTAGGGACTCAAATACAGACACTCGAATTGACTGAGCTTCTACCTCATCCATCACGTTACGTTCTATCTGTGACAGCGATACTTCAACTTGCTGTTTGACTTCAGGGTTCATACTCAAGTCATCTTCAGTCTTCATGTCTGTCATAAGACGGAAGAAGGGCACGTTGGGAGGCAACAAAAGCAGCAATAGTTTAGATGCTAAATTGTTGACTCCCCGTGCAGCAACCGATTGATAAGGTGTGTATAGATCGGAAGAAGGTGTAAAACCTTCGGGTGGTAGAAGGGATGGTAGTGTTAGCTCGGCACATTCCCTTGCTCTATCAAGAAAGTAATCTCTCTTTGTTGCAAGTTTTTCATACCGTGACGAACACGATTGATCCATTAAGCTGCTACCGAAGTCTTCTTCTTATTAGTTGTCGTAGGTATTGAAAGAGGGGAAGACATGTTACCGGCTGTACCAACTCCACCTACGCTTGCAGACTTAGTATCCTTAGGCGCGTCTTCGGCCTTTAGTACTTCTTCTTCAGTACCATCATCTTTCTTCAGTTTTAAAATGGGTGCTGGTTCGTCCTTAGCAGGTTGAATAACAGGCTGTGGTGGCGGCGAAGCCGCTCGACTACCTACGCACATCTACATCTCCGATCTATGCTTGAGTTCCAGTAAAAAATTTACCACGCTTCTCTGTCCACCTCGAAACATAAGTCTATTATTATTTTCTTCAACAGAAGGACTTCGTTCAGGGTAAAGCTCATCAAGTAGTGTGATGACCTCATCTACAGTGTCTGGTAAGATAGTGTCTTTCTTTAACTGGTCCCTCTGCACCTGTTTTAGTCTTTCAAACCTCTTTCTGTAGTCGTCTTTAGGCATTACAGATACCACCGTGACCTGATATTTCACAGATATCGTGAGCTTCTACAGACTCCTCGAACTCTTCACCCAGCTTGTCTACAGCTTCTTCATACGTGCAGTGTGTCAGAGGCTGACCCCCTCTCGCACCATCAGGATAGCATGTAAATCCGCGCAAACCGTGAGCGTACTTAGCTAAAGTTTCTGCAAATGGCTTTACCGTATCGGGGTTGTTTATTTTTGTACCCCATTTCGGCAGATTGATTGTCGAACTAATCGACATATCCACGTACTTCTGAACATCGAACTGAAACTTGATCCTGCGCTCGTAGTCTTCTGCAAGATCAAGGGCGGACTCAATAGTGTCAGGCTTAACATCGTAAAGCTCCACCATTTCCTGTGCGGTGGAATCAATTACGTACTGGTAATGCCACCTTTTGTTTCCTTTTAGGTATCGTCTTTTGTATGCGACGGCATATAGAGGCTCTATGCCTGAACTAGTACCAGCTAAGATCGCAATGCTGCCGGTAGGCGCGATAGCTCGATTGGCAACAGGATGGCTGACAGAAAGAACGTCAGCGAAAGAATGGCTAATAGTATCGCTAACCCCACGATAAACCCCAAGCCATCGATGAAGCTCTTTCGTAACTTCATACTTTGAATTCCTTTTAATAAGCCACTCATGGAGACCCATGATACCAAGCCCAAGTCTCCTGTTTTTCTCACGTACCTCATAGACTTTCTGGTAGGGCAGTTCAGCCCGGAGAGTTCCGCAGAGAAGAAATTTAGTAGCCAGTTCTGTAATTGTTTTAAGCTCTTCAAGCGTATCTATCCTTCCAAAATTTAAACTTCCTAAATTACAAACGTCCGAATCTGTGTCCGAACAGACTTCGGTACAGGCGTTCCTCGCTGTTTCGTCCTCTTTATCAAAGAAGTTAAAGGAGAACCCCGGCTCTGCTGTTCGCAAAGCTTGCTCTACGTTCTTGATAAATACAGAACCTAAGTCACCTGTGCGCCAGTATTTTAGTAACCACTCAGTGTCATAGTTCACTGAGATGTTGGTGTGGTCGAGTGGGCACTTAAAGTTGAAATCCTGTTCTTTTGCCTGTGCCATTGTGATGTCACCGACAGGCATCTCATCCCAGTTCTTAGCGACTAAGAAGTCTTCAATGTCGCCGTGTGCATGGTTAAGGGATGCGTATATAGCGGATCGCCTTGAACCACCCTGCATTACACTGCTTCCAATGTGGTCTACGAACCTCATAGCGGGTAGAGGTCCGCTTGCCATGCCTCCAGTAGATTTCAAAGGAGAACCACTAGACCTGTACACCGAATAGTCGTTGCCTATACCACCTCCTGTCATCAGGCAGGAAGCAGCCTTCCAAGCAAGGTTGCTCCAGCTTTCACGGGTATCTTCAGAGCTTTTGAGAAGGTAGCAGTTGTTGAAGAACTTCTTATCTCTACCTGCATAATACAGGTACCTACCACCGGGGATAAATTTAAGAGACGATATAGCCTCTGCTAAAGTTTCTTTTTCCTCTTGCGACATGTAGTTGACACACACATCCTCAACCAATGTCTTAGACAACTCGCTGAATGTCTCAGCGCCTTCGTGCCTGTATTTATGGTTGAAGATATCTTCACTAAACTTGCTTCTAAACTGAGGGTTTTGATTAGACCTGAATGCCATTATAGTTCCTTCAATATTTCTTTGATGTTTCGTAGCGAGGTGGCAACGCCGTCCAAATCCCCCAACACTTCTTCTACTTCCTTTTTGTTTGTTGGTTTGCCTCGGTGGTAGTTAATCATTGTAACGGCTAGGCCGGACCTAAACTTTGAGAATAGGTCTGACGCTTCCTTACACATGTGAGAGCATTCGTATTGCTTCATAGCTCTTCTTCACCTTTAATAAAGTTGATACGCATTTCTGCATATCGCCTAACCTTCTGAAGGTCCTGTATCTCAGACTCCCAGTCGGACACACCGTGCTTTTTGAACCCAGCCCTCATGGCATATTTAATTATGTTGCCACGCCAGAACTCAACATCGTTTTCCATACAGAACTCGATAGGTTCTTTTTTCCAGCGGGTGTAATGAGATGGGTTGTTGATGTCCTCAATGTCTGAGGTGACCTCAGGGATATCTTTGTCATCAAATAGTTTTATATCGTGGGCGGTTCCCATTGTGTCACCTCTTTATCATTGTAGTTTTCGTTACGGAGTATGTAAGAAAGTCTAGCGTTTTCAATAGCTTCTTCTTCACCTAGACCAGCCTTGTCAAAAGCTTCCAAGACTTTTGTCCACATCCAACGCTTCTTATGCTGATGTTCTATTAAGTCACCGAAACGGGTGATTTCAGAAAGATCTTTATCGGATGGCGTTAAGATTTTTTCTGCTTTAACTGGTCCAACCCCCGGACAACCTTTGTAGTTGTCGGTCGCATCGCCTGTAAGTGTTTGAAACATGTGCCACTTATCACAATCATCTATGCGCCTGTGTTCCAGTGAGCCATCGATGAAGTGGTAGCCCGGTATCTGTAGTAGGTCTTTGTCGGGGCTAACGACAACGCACTTGTCTACCATTTCATAGCGTGTTGCTAAGATGCCTATAACGTCATCTGCCTCCAGAGAGGGCCAAACAATCGCACCGTATTCTTTCTCAAGAAACTCTCTGATACCTTTGAGAGCTAGAGGCTTCCGCTTATCTTTACGGTTAGCTTTGTATTCAGAATTTATTTGTTTTCTGAAATTATCTTTATCGGTTAACGCCACTACGATTTCAGTAGCTTCTTCAACCTCTTCAAGCAACCAAGATAGATAGTTCGATATTTCAGAGGTACACTCGTCAACATCAGAGTGGAGTGTCCAAAAACCCTCTTCCCATTCTATCGCATGTTCAAGAGACATAGCCGTGCGATAAGCAACTATGTCACCGTCTACGAGTAGTTTCATTAGTCTCTCCTATTAAGTGTGTGTATGCGGTCTTCTTTTGGTCTTTGAGATAATCAGCTATGACCTGATTGCGGCCTTTGTCCCCCGGTTGATGACCGAGGATTGCAACGGCTTGGTTTTGTTTCTCGATAAGATATGGCAAGAGCTTTAAGATAAGGTCTTTCGCTTCGTTGCCTGAAATGTTCCAAGTCCAAGACTGTCTAGCAGTATTGGAACCGCGACTGTGGTCGTAGATTGCGCCGCCATACTGTTCTTTTATGCGGCAAAGGATGTCGTAGTTAGCACTGTTTATCTTTAGTCCGGGAGTGCTTCGCATGTAGTAATTAAAGCACCCCTCACCATCTATAAAACCAGCTAACCACTCAATGCTAATGTGTCTCTGACCAATCTTTTCCGATTTTGTATTCGGCGTCGAGTTGCATTCGGACTTCGTACCGTCCTCCAGCGCGTCGAATAGATTGGACTGCAATTTCACCAAACTCCTTTCCTGTTTGTTTGCTGCACTCCCATTGAACTTCATCGTGAACCCAAGCTACCTGCTTGCATGTGTCATCAAGTGATCGACTGATGACCTCACGATGCATTTCGACTAACCACTGCTTACAGATGACTGCACCAGCAGATTGTATTAAGAGATTTACAGAACTGTGCGGTGATCGAACCCGCAGCTTTCGACCATCTAGTCCAATCAGATAACCTTTACGCTCTGCCTTATTAGTTACCTGTTTGATAAGCGTATTGAGTGCGGGTATCTCTTTTAGAAACTTCTTCTTGAGTGCAGCGCCCACCTTCTTATTACCACCAGCAATCTTCCCAAGCTTCTCCGCACCAGCGGAGTATATCAGAGCATATATAAAGGTCTTGGCTTGGTCTCTCGTTTCGAGACCGGCAGCTTTCTGGTTGTACGTGTGGATGTCTCCTTCAAGAATAGCTTTGGCATACTCTCCCCCATCCATCGGAGCCATGTAGTGCGCCAGCACCCGAAGCTCAAGGCCCGATACATCTGAACCGACAAGAACATTGCCTTCATCAACAGTGAACAAAGACCTGCACTCTTTTCCATACGGCACTCTGACACTGGGTATCTGAGCGCAGTTGGGACGTATGTGTGTGGCTCTGCCAGAGACAGCTCCATTCGCTATAACTCTACCGTGAATACGCCCATCGACTACGCTGTTTAACCATGCTTGTCTTCCCTCACCAATCGCCGCAATCCGCTTCTGTATGAGAAATAACTTGGCAAGTTTTTTGGCTTCGGGATATGGGAGTTGATTAAGGATGTTTTCATCAATCGTAGGCTGCCCTTTGTCGGCATAGCTTTGCGGCTTCCACCCATATTTATGCTGTAATCTGTTAGCAATATGAGGGCGAGAGTTAGGGTTAAAAGTAACCTCATGCACCTTTTCAGTAAGCTCACCTTTAACGTACCCATACCTTTTGTTGCTTGCCTTGGGAACAAAAGGAGTCCTCACCTCGTATGGTGGAAAGTCCTCTTGTAGTCTGTCAGCAATGTGTTGACGTTTCTTTGATAGTTTATCCAACAGAACCCAAGCTGCGTCCTCATCGAACCTGAACCCCCGTTGAGATTGTCTCATGCATATCTTGTGAACGCTGTGTTCTAGAGAGATAGACCTCTTGTCGAACTCTTCGTTCTTCAGAGCTTTGTATAACGTGAAAGTAACTTCTGTATCTTGTTTGGCATAAGCAAGCATCTCATCTGTTAGCTCATCCCAAGGTCCATCGAAGTCACCTTTGTGTATTCCTAGTCTGGTCCCCCAAGCCTTCAAACTATGAGAGCCTATCAGCTTGGAAGGGAAGCCATCACGGTCAAAGTCCTTGGACTTAACGTCAGGCCAAACCAACCTAGCCCAAACCAAGGTATCTCTTACCAAGCCCTTCGGTGAGAATGATGGCTCCAGTTTCTGTATGAATGGTATGTCAAACTCAATGATGTTGTGACCAATCAACAACTCTGCCTTCTCTAAGTCATCAAGCGCATCACGCCAGTCGTCAGTCCAACAAAACCTATCTCCTGTATTTTCGTCTATCGCTGTGATGCAGTGAATGACATCCCCGTCTAATCCGTTAGTCTCGATATCAAAGATCAATGGATGTACTCCCGTTCACACGATACATATGCATCAGGAAAGTCTTGTTGAATATCCTCCAGCATACCATCAACGATATCCTTTGTTGTGTCGTCAAACACCGTGATGATAACTTCCTCATTAGTAATGAAGCTTTCCCAGACGGCAGCAAACACCATCAAGGTTGCATCTGTCAGACCCTCCGCTATATCAAAAGTCATCGTTGCCCCCAAAGTCTGAGGTCTCCTCAGGCATACACTCTTCAAGGCGTGTGGTCTCGGGATCAAACCTTATGTGGCAAGCGACACCAGTGTCTCCACTGAAGCGGTTCTTCAGAACCCTGATGGTAGACACATGCCTTGCCTCACTATTCAGGTCACGCTCAATACCAATCACCATGTCAGACAATTGTGCTATTGAGTGACTGCCTCGGAGTGCGTTGAGTGATAGCTCGACACCATTCTCGTAGCCCTTGTTTCCGTCTGGTCTCCGTAAATGAGACACCAGTATCAGGCCAATGTTGCACTCCTCTACCAATGATCGAAGGGCAGTCATGGTAGCATCGATGGTTCGCCGCTCGTCACCATCAGCAAATGCAGATGACATGATCGACAGGTGATCTAAGACTACCCAATGAACATTGAGTGACTTCGACATGAAACGTATACGACTAAGTAGGTTGTCGCTATCGACAGAACCAAAGTGGTCGTAGCAATACAGACCTTTAAGTTCGTCGTATGCTTTTGTCCTAGCCGCTTGCTCATCGTCAGACAACTCGTTCCAATCTCGGGTATCCAAGTGGATCGCTTGACCGAGCTTTAGAGACATCATGCCTTCGGCAGTGCGCTGAACTGACTCCTCAAGAGCTATGTAACCAACACGCTCACCATGACTGAGAAGCTCTTCAGCTATCTGTCGGCATACCTGCGACTTACCCACGCCCGAACCTGCACACCAAGTCACAAGCTCACCCCTACGCATACCATGCGTCTTATCGTTCAAGCCAGCGAATGGGTAAGCTATGGATGACTTGTTCTTCGGGCGCTTGATGTAATCAAGGAGATGATCGTGATCTATAATGCCATCTGGGTGGTACGCTTTGGCACCCCAGATTGCATCAATAAGTTCTTGTTGTTTCCCATTCACCAGCATGTCGCTGGGGTCCTTAAGAGGTAGGTTAACAATATATGCTTTTCCCGGACTGAACAGCTTTGCTATTTCAGTAGCATACTTTCGACCAGCCGCATCGTTGTCCATGCAAATGTTTACACGGTCAAACTTCTCCAACCAGTCCAAAGATTTCTTTATGCTGGTAATACTGCTCGTCACACCATGACTAACACTAACGACCGGCCACTTGTTATTCTGCGCCTGTGACACAGAGAGGCAATCAAGTTCACCTTCTGTGATGGTTATCATCTTACCGCCGTCCCGCCACAACCACTGACCATAGAGGCCTACGTCTTTGCTTCTCCCCTTCCATCGAAAATCTTTATCTGGGGTGCGTATCTTTTGTGCGATTAGATTTTTCTGATCATCATAGTAGTTGGCGACCTGCACTTTCTGATCACCATCTGAACCTATCCCATACCCAAAGTGTTCCGTCGTAGATTGTGTCAATCTCCGCTTGCTTATCGGTTTAATAACTGTCTGCACGTAACTCTCTCCTTCCATGTCGTTATCATCACCATGTTCATAATATCCGCATCCGAAGCAATAACCGTGACCATCGCTGTAACGAGCTAGATTATCTCTAGACCTGCACGATGGGCACGGTTCATGCCTTACGAACACGCTGTCTTCAGCGCACTCTGAGTACATCACTCATTCTTGTATTGTTCAATATTCTCTGCCCTCCAAGCTTCAACGTCGAACGAGGGACAAGCCTTGTTACCTACCTCGTAGTGTCCAATGACCTTTGCATGTGGATATCTCTGAAGTAGTAGGTCAACTTGAAAGGTTAAAGCTTTCATCTGCTCGTCAGTGAAGTTGTCCTCTGGTTCGTTCTGTTCATTCACACCACCAGCGAGACAGATACCTACGGACTGACCATTCTTTCCATAGGCGTGAGCGCCTACCTCATCAACGCCTCTACCAACCTCAATGGTTCCATCGCGTTTGATGAAGAAATGATAGCCAATGGTACGAAACCCTCGCTGTATGTGTATTTTCTTAATCCACTCAGCATCTACATCCATCGTGGCTGTTGTTGCTGCACAGTGAATTATTATCAAGTCTGTGGTTTTTCTTTCACTCATCTTTTAACAACTCTTCCAGACCACCGAAGTCTGCATAGCGGAAGCCGTGACGCTCACACCACATGGCGTAAGTGGTCTTAGATTTTTTTGATATTCTTTGTCGTGGGTTTGAGAATAGAAAGCGGATATCTATACCGCCTTCATCTGGATGCCCGTAGTGTTTACGGATCAACAGATGCTTCGCCCGGTCAGAGCTATCGAACCTCCCCTTCACTTCGATGACAACATCACCAACAATAAAATCTGGGAGATATTTGTGAACCTTCGCTGGCTTAACATACTCAATCCAACCCGGTTCAAATGAAAAGGTGACACCTAGCTCATTGAGCTTCAGTGCCACCTTTTCTTCAAGCCCCGACCTAAAGGAGCTATTCACAAAACTATCAGAAGTCGCCTTCGTCCTCAATGTCCTCAGACTCTTCTTCTTCCATCGACGGTTCTTTGTCCTCATGGACGTAGCCGTCTTCTTCGCCAAAGCCGTAGCCCTCCGCGCTTCCGTTACTTCCTTGAACTAAATCGATAACCTGAACCGCGTTCAGTCTCATCGCCATACCCTCACCGATACCAGCGGAGTATGGTGCCAACGTCGTATTGACTTTGATCCGCGAACCGGACCAAAGCTCGACACCAGTCATAGGTTTCCCGACGCTATCGAAGATAGGTATTCGAGGGACAAACTTAGCTTTGGATTTAAACTTAAACTCGACGTTCCCTGTGGGATCGCCTTCGTCATCCACCTCCTCTCCGTAGGGTTTTGAAGCTTCCTTAATTCTCTTCTTTCCTTGAGCCTTCAGACCAGAATAAAATTCTTTCAACTCCTTTTCTATCGTTTCAATGAGAGGTTCTGCCGAGTCTTTGTCTAAGACCAGCGTTACTTTGAACTCTCCCTCAGAGTTAAACTTAGTGTCTGCTTTGGATACCCAAGCCCACTTAGCTACACCCACAGGGGTTGTTAATTTGGTGTACTGTTTCAAGTTATTCCTTTCTCAATGTCTAAGGTGACCTCAGACAATCAACTGAAGAAGTGATCTGATTTAAGTACCTCGGTGATCTCTAGGTCTCCCATCGCTGGTACTTCAGGTAACTCTTCAGCTTGCTCGTCCGATATAATATTCCTAGTGTGGTCCCTCATATCGCGCAAATAATCTGTGTTGCTGTACTGCTTCACAAAAACCTCCTTTGTTACCTCAGACAATATGGGTGCGTCAGGTGCCACTGTGCCAAAGCTGTCGTGGATCATGGCGAATGCTGTCACACCTCTGTCCATAGCTTCACAAACCGTAGACATCATGGCGCTGGCATCGAGGCTATGTATGAAGTTTGCGGAAACAGAGTTCACCTGTTTGGTTTTACTGTAACCTTGAGACTGCGGCTCTTTAATCAACACCCTGATGGAGTTCCCCAATAGCTTCGTCTTGATCCGTCTGTCCCGTAGCTCTGGGTATGTTTGTCGGATGTACAATCCGCTAGGCGCGAACCAACTGACAGGGAGATTAGCTTTGTGCATCACCCTAGCAAGGGCTTGTAGGTATTTCATGCCTATCATCACGCTGCCAACGGTTTGGCGTATCGCATCCCAGATGTCTGATGTGAGTGCTTGAGCAGGTTTGAAGTAAGCGCCATCGAATGGTTCTGGTATGCCCTCACTCTGGCACTTGTCGACTACCCAATCACACACTGTGTCGGTGCATCGGTACTGTGTCGAACCATAAGCTAAAGTCATGGTTGGGGTCTTCGTCAGTTTGCGGTCGATACCAAACGCCAACCAACCCTGTGCAATCTTGTCACCATGTCCCGCCTTTTCCTCAAGTGTTTTCTTCAGGTGGTTAAGAGACACCGTGTAGGCATCGCCGGGAACTTCAAGGGGAACCATGTTCACATGCTGACCAGTGGTTCTATCACGCAACAACGCGGACCAGTGCTGTATGGCGTTGCATGTTCCGTCGCGCATCGTTGGTAGTGTAGAGTAGTGCGCTGACCCATCTCGTTTCCATCCAAGCCACTCCTTGCACCAAGCTAGAAACAGGAAGGGCTTGTCGGGATCAACCCAGAAATGGTTCTGGTATGGGTCATCTGCTGCTGCAAGAATAGCTTCTTCGTTGTCATCAACCCACTGCACTCTGTCATCAAGACTACACTTATCATATCCATATAGACCTGCGCCATATATAGCTAGTTCTCTCGCTGCCTCATCAGTCATGGGCTTCGCCTCTGCATCGCTGAAGCGTAACAAGGCTCTGCTCACTCCGTCACCTTGTGGTTGCAGATAGGTTGCCATAGGATAAGCTCGACCTCGGAAGTCTAGCTGGTGAACGTAGTGAAGGTCTTCATAATCTTTGAAGTTGTCAGCAACGGACAACGTGCGGCTGACCAGTATACGCTTGCTGACCATTTTGTTTTTCTTCTGGTATGCCTTGGTAGCTTCAGCCTTCCACGCTTTCCATACTTCCGCATCGTCTTTCGATGCTGGTTTAGGCGGTATGTCTACGTTGGTGGCAGATGGCAAGTCACCCAGAGGTGACTCTCTTGACCAAAGGTCTTTGATTAAATCAAGCATATCTGTATCAACTCGCCATCTGGTATCTTGTATGGCGTTGATTGATCTGTACACCGTGTCGAGATCAAGACCTCTGACCTCTTCAAGATAGTCTCTATTGGTTGTGCGAATGAGTGTTAGCGGTGGTAGATGGGGAGATATGTATCCCCCAGCTTTGTTCAGCTTGGGGTCAGCGTCAGGAACTACGTCTTCCCACGGTCTAGGTTTCACCACCATCGGTGACCAGTATGGTTCATGGATTGCCTGAAGATGATCTGCTCTTGTCATCCATGCAACGCATTGATCGGTTAAGTGTACACGTTTCTGATCTCTGTTGGGCTGGTATATCTCAATGAGATCAGTGTGCCGTAGCACATACTCAACAAGTCTTATGCCTACCTTAATTTTATCTGGACTGCTCCAGTGTAACCATTCAAGACCCGCGCGTTTACATGCTTCCATAATTTTTCTACGTTTATATTTGTACCCCCAAGCTCTTCGCTTCAGGTCTTCCTCTATCTTTCCATAGAGTTTGGGCGCGGCCTCTTCAAAGCACCGTATGCGTATCTCTGTTTCTATCTTCTCACCCACCTCCTTGAACAGAGATGTTGACTTATCGTTCAGCTTACCGTGTTCCATAGGCTTGGAGCAAAAGTCCACCACCGTCTTGAGGGTGATGACGGTGATGACTCCTGTCTCAAGAGAATCTATCAGAGGGTACGCCTCAAAGTTCTGACGCGCCCTACCCTCATGCCAGTCCCTCATGTCATCGGACAACGACTTCGCTATGATGTCGATATACCTGCCTATCAAGTGCTTACCTGATCGTGTCATCGAGGTAAGACCAGCATCTCTTAGTTTTTTATTGCGAGAGTGTGCCCGGATGATACCATCACCACGGGATTTCTTTTCTATTTCGTACTGTTTCGTTAGTAAACCAAGGTCCATGTGGTAGCTCTCTCTTTTATATAGTTAAAAGCCTGAGGTAACCTCAGACTTTGCGTTAGCTAAAGGACTCCAATAGCTCAACTCCATACTCTATATCGTGAACACTATTTTTAGCATAGATTTCTGTGGTAGAAAGTTTCTTGTGCCCCATCCACTTCTTGATATCATTGAGGTGCATCTTCTTTTGTACAAGCCTAGACGCGCAGGTGTGCCTAGTGACATACGGGGTTATGCCATTGTCACCATCAAACAATTCATGTCTTACCTTGACCCACCAGTGATAAATAGTGTGGTATGGAAGACCCTCAAAGATTGGTGAATGGTTTTTTCTTGCTGATATTATTTTTCGACACCTTCTCGTCAAGGGTACTACCCTCGACTCTGCATTCTTAGCAAACCAGTCATCTTCAAACTCGTCTTCCAAAGCTACAGGTTCAACCCACACACCCTGATCTGTAACATGGCAGTGGTCTATGTGAAGGGACTCTGCGGTTCGTAACCCCGTGTCACAACTCAGGTGTAAATGGTCTGCTAATTCCTTGCGCCCTTGATCAATAAACCACTGACCTAAAGCTTTCTCCTCCTCAGGAAACAACCATCGTACTCTACCTTTGGGTTCCTTCTCTCGCTTGTGGTATGGTTTAGATGACATGGAGACATAGCCCTTCTCTGCTGCTGCCTCCCACATCTTAGACACACAAGCCATCTTGCGATTGATGGTGGAGCCTTTGTTGCCTTTTGCTTTTAGGTAAGTCTTATAATTTTTGAGGTCCTCAGGTGTGACATCGCAGATCAGCTTGTCTCTTCCAAGGTAATCGCACAGAAATAATGCTCTATCGTAGCTTTGCTTTGCATCTTTGTTACCGTCCCAGTGCAGAAGCTTTGCCAAGTCAGCGGCTTCTTGCAGAGTGCAGGTCATACTTCTCTCCTATATGTGATATGAAAAAGGGGTTGGCCGGATTACAGAGATTAACGTAAATGTCTTAACACTGCTACTCTGCTTGACACCGTGGTGCATCCGGCCTTTTCATGGTCCACCCCTTAGGAACCATCAAGGAGTCCCGCAGTGTTAAACCCTAGTCGTCTGGCTCATGTACTGCTAGACGACGACGTTTCAAATACACCAAACTATCCAAAGCACACGTTATGAACGGCAACGTATACTTATCCAGAGACCTCGGTTGATCAGGAAGCTCGATGTTGTACTCCCTGATAACCTCAGTATCATTCCGCACAAGCTGAAGCGTTATCATTGTCGTACCTCCATGATTTGTCCTTGGTTGATTCCATTGCCAACAGCAATGCAGCGCGGATAACATTCTCCTCAGTGGTCTGGTGTTTGTCGGCAAGATACCCAAGAAAGAGCACGGACTCTTCGTCTAGATCGAGTCTGTAAGTAACGGTGTTCCAATTAAGTTCGTTCTTATCCATTTTAAGGTAGCTCATGCTTAGTTCCCCTTGTAGTTTGGTTGGGCAAACTCAATGAACAAAACATCTATGACACTTCTGTATTGTTTTTGATTACCGTCAAATTGCGAGATCATTAGTGACCCCACAACGTCTCTGAAATGGTCATAGTCCTCGGTGGTAAACTCAATTTTATCCATTAGTTCTCTCCTCTCTTGGTTATAGAGTCACGCCACAATTCGTAGCCATCCTCTCCTAAAATGTCAGCGACCAAGTAAGGAATGTCCTCACCCCAGTCTATGGATGAGTTGTGCAGAAGCATCCACTTGATAGCTTCGGCTAACTGCACTGCTGATAACTCTCTCGCGTAGGTACTGATCTCCATGCTTAGTTCTCTCCTCTTGGTCTGATAAGTGTAACTTGTTCGTAGTCGTCGTCCCAATCTGGGTCAGCATCTTCCACCTTGCGGTAGCAGAGATCAACGAACTCGTAGTCTAGGTTCCATGACTTGGACCAAGTCACCCAGTGGTACTGTCAATCCGGTGCCAGCGGGTTACCGCATGGTTTCTTAGCCGTCATCTTGGTGGCTACGATGAAGTCATCGGAGGACAACTCGAAGCACCCCTCATGGTGGGCTTTGTACCCACCACAGGAGTCCTCGGTGCAGGTGTGTGGAGTCAGCCTAGACAGGATGAACTCCCTGATCACCTCGCTTCTGGTTACCATTAGATTGCCTCCATGTCTGACAGTATGGAGAACTCTTCATGGGTCATGCTTGTCTGCGTCTCGTCACCCATGTCCCCTGCAATGTGGGGGCGCAGCATGGTGCGTGGAGGTAGCGACTTGACGAATGCCTTGTGTACCTCCGCATCGCTAATGTCTGAGGTGGCCTTAGACAATTTCTGCCAATGAATGTTGCAGTGTCCTTGACCTGCGTAACATTTGTCTTTGCGTGCCCCGTGACCAGTGAAGATCACGAAGTAATCACGGTCCTCTCTTGCACACAATGGCTTGCCGTTGCCACAGTCACGGCAGTTCAGGTCTTTGATGTACTCGTGCGGACACCGCACACCACGCACAGGTCCGCCATCGGAGAACGATGTGCATTCTGTCTTGACCTCGATGTGCTTTTGGCTTGGCTTGTCATCCCAATAGTCTGGCGGGACCACCGTGACGCAGGGCTTACCCGCTTGCTGCATACGCGCAGCACTGTCCACATTGGGGCGAGAGTAATTGATGGTACACTTAGGGCCAGTGTACGTCATCGTCTTGGCTTCTATCGGGAAGTCGAAGGGGTCGAAGTGCGTGTATGTCCACGCAATGCCGCCCCGTGGGACACTGTATCGAATGGCACGGTAGTACTCTTCGTCCACCTTACCTGAACCAGTGTTACCATCGTGCATCAGTTCGCATGAGGTAGGACAGGTGCCGAACTTATTACCACTACCAGCACGATAGGTAATCGCCATGCCGGTGGTCTTATCGGCTCTTGAGTTTTTGACAGTGAGTAACATAGTCTTTCTCCTTTTAGGTCGGGAGGTATACGAAAGTCTAAGGTGACCTCAGACTTCCGCATACAACGTGTTGAATATTAATTGAGGTGAGCAACGTCTCCGCTGTTGTGTGACGGATATTCATCAAGCCACTCAGCAGTAGCAGCCACCAATCGTCCGTTCGTGTGTACCTCTACGGCGTAGATGTCGCCAAGCTCAAAGCCCGTGGCGGTCTGATCTCTGGTGATTGGACTTGAAGTAGCGCAGAACCAACGTGAACGAGGGTTCCTGTCCTCACCTTCGGCACTGCTGTATGCCTTCAGGACGCGCCACTCCCAGCCATACCTATCATCACGATAGATAGCATAGGGCTTGGTGTAGTCTCTTGACTTTTTGAAACGTGGTTTAGCCATGTGTAACTCTCCTATATATTGAAAGTCTAAGGTGACCTCAGACTTATGGTCGGGCGCTGGCATACAACGTGCCAACGATCATGTATTATGACATAAATGTCACACCTTGTCAAGTTCGTATAGGAGCGGACAACGTGCTGCAAATGGCCTGAAATAGGCAAAAAAAAGCCTCCCATGCCGAAGCATGAGAGGCCAGTTAGGGAGGAACTTAGGCTTGAAGCGCCGTAAACACTACCGCATAAACGTACAGCAGGAACATGACGGACACAAAACCAAGCATGGGCAACACCCACTCAAGAAGAATACGTTTCATTTATACGTTCTCCGAGCAAGTGGCGGCGCTCCGTAGGGCTTTGGCAAACTTAGGATTGCCAGCCCAATCGATCTTGTTATCGTCGCATAGCTTCCAAACGTGACGCAAATGCGCGACAAGAAAATCATTCGCAGGTGCCGTTTCGATATAGTCTTTGATGAAATCGAAATGATCCTCATTCATCTTGGCACCCTTTGGAGTGTCGTTACCCTTGGGCGGTTCCGCAGGAACTTTAGGGCCTTTCTCAAGCGTGGCGAGAAAGCCCTTAACCTCCGCGTTAGTTCCCCCGAAGTTCTCAAGCTTGAGCGTTTCCGCCTTGCCCTGCGAATTCTTCGGAGACTTGATCGACTTGGAACCCTTGTTCAAGGCCGCTTCAAGACGCTTGATCACCTTAGCCTTGTCGCCGTCTTTGGTGGCCTTGTGGATTTCTACAAGACTATCAAGAGACAGCTCCACTTCAGTAATCTTGGGGAACTTCTGGCGCAACTCAAATGCGCTACGATAGCGGTTAGCGTTCCATTCGGACATCCCGCAGAAGTCGCGACAATATCCGGACCACCCGCCACCTATGAAGTTCTCCAGAGCCTCGCTAGTGTTCTCTCGCTTGTACACCACGAGCTTATGAGCCTCGGCAAGCATACCGCCGATCTCGAACCGCATATCGTTTTGAGTGGTGATAGCGGCTCGAACTTGTTCGCCTAGGTCTTGGAGCTTGACGCTATGAGCGTCGAGAACTTCCCCTTTTGACTTTGGCTTAACGTCCTCCTCAAATGCTGGGAGAACGTCGATGGCGTCTTGCATAACTTCTACTACTTCAGCTTTAGACATATTAGTCTCACTCCTGTTTAGGTCGGTTTAAGTTGTGATCACCTTGCCGGTGCGCCTTGGGTGATGTCGCGCTGCCCCGCTTTGTCCGCCTTAGCGACTGGGGCCTGATACCGTACCTATCATTATACGGATTTCTAGAAGCATTGCAAGCGGGATAATGGAGAAAGTCTGAGGTTACCTCAGAGATTAAAAAGACCCCAGCGCGCACAGAGAGCGGATATTTTTGCGCGGGGCCTGATAAATGCCCGATTGTAATCGGATCGCCGGACCGATTGCACGTATGTGGCATGTTTTTTGCTTTGGGGCTATGGGGGACTTTTGCGCCGCGCCGTCGGTCAAAGGGGTTTC
>VTLG01014579.1_pt1 | contig 38919 bp, 58 predicted proteins | sample 4694571 | NCBI WGS metagenome assembly VTLG01 (sample SAMN12604809, study PRJNA352737) | marine metagenome | biome: ENVO:00000447; feature: ENVO:00000209|ENVO:00000569|ENVO:01000036; material: ENVO:00002151; isolation source: viral sequences binned using virsorter ... | reverse complement strand
TAGATTTTTGATTTATTTGTTTTATAATTCATCAAAAATTCATCAGAGTTGCTTTTAGGAATAAAAAATATATAAATAAGCATTGCTATTCCTCGGTAGCTCAGTTGGTAGAGCAGTTGACTGTTAAATTCAACCATCACTCTAACCGAAGTTGTTAAACAATTAACAACGGAGGTATAAGCTTTATGTTCAGATTTTCCGAGATTGTCTTGGAGAATATATTGTATTGGAGATTTGATGAATTTTTTTCATCACTTTTCATCATACATAAATTGTTTCCTCAACTTAAAAGAATAATCGGTAGAGTAGTTGACAGGTATTCGACTGTTCTATTGGGAAATAAGCTGAGCAAGCTATAAGAAGTATATGGAAAAAATATACAGAGTAACACCACTAAGAGGAAAATGGATTGTTCAAAGAGTGTCTGATCGAAAGACTATGCACAAACCATTTAGGTTAAAGACGGAAGCTAATGATGAAGTTTTAAGACTTACAGGTATGGCTGCCTTTGAGCAAAACAAAGGAGCTGCTGTAGGTATTAAATTTATCGATGCTTTTAAAAAGTTTGCTGATGAAAAATTAAATGAACATCAGTCAGACAAAGGTATTAGAGTTGCTTCTTCTAAAAGATACGGCATTACTTTTAGATTGAGAATTTCTAAATATCTTAAAGGTCCAAATAGAATAGATAAAGATTTTATGGATGAAGAAGTATTGCTATCTGAGTTCGGCAATAAACACATGAAATCTTTTTTAATGAAAGCTAGTGATGATGGAGTTCCATACGCAAGCTTAATTAATACTGTAAAAGATATTAAGTATTTTTTAAGAGAAGCTAATGCGGATGGATTAAATCCTAATATGAGCATGACTACTTTTAAAGCTGATAAGTTTGGTTACATTAAACCAAAAGATCATGAGCTGATGTATGGAAAAGATGTCACTATTCTTGATGACGAAAAGATTTTTGAAATCTTAACTTCATTAAGAGCTGACTTTGGAAAAAGTGTAGATGCAACTAATACATTTGCAATTTTCTGTTTGCTTTTCTTATTTGGTTTAAGAGCTGCTGAATTATCAGGTCTTAAAAAAGCTAATGTTGATTTCAAACAAATGAAACTTCATGTTAAAGGTGTTTGGATTACAGCAGAAGGTGGATGGTTAAACCAAACTAAAAACAGAGGCAGTAGAAGATCTATAGACATTGAACAAAATGGAGCTGCTTATAAGTTTTTAACTCAATGGTTAGATTACTTAGAAGTAAATCATAAGTATTCTATTTGGTTGTTACCAGGTATTAAAGGTGACGGTCCATTAGGTTATAAATATATTAATGCTAATGTTTGGAAAACTTATGCAAAGCATGGCTTAGGTGACATTACTGTTAGAAAAGATGGTCATGTCAAAATCCATTCATCGCCATTAAAAGGATCTCCAACAAAAATGTTTAGACATAGAAAAGCATCGCAGTTGATTGCTGCTATGAATAAATATGGGGTGCTTACTCAAAATCAAGTTAAGACTATTGTTGGTCATACTCAGTTTAAAACTACATCTGAGATTTATGGCAATAAAGTTTTAGCAATGTCGGAAGAAGCTAGATCAAAGTTAGCTGCTGCAAATGAAAAGGCAACTAACGCTAATTTGATTTCAGGAATAATTAGTAAAAACTAAAGGTATCAGAGTTCACGGAGGTTAAGAAATCTTAATCTCCGTAGCTCCTAGTAAGACTTTTTTTGAAGTTTTTTCATCATCCTGCCTAATTCCTTATCTTTAAGCTTAACTTCTAATTCTAAGGCTTCTGTACTTAAGGTATGATTTTTCTTTTCTATTTCTAATTCTGATCTTAATTTTCCATTGATGGTTTGATGCTCTTGATTAATCTTCATCAAGTCTTTTATTCTAGCTTTAAGCTTTTTCATTTGTTTAGATTGTTTAGCTTCATTAAACATTCCAGCATTCGTCATCATTAAATTATTCCTTCATCTCTCATCTTTTCTACATGAGTTCCTTTTTCCTCATCAGCGTCAGGTAGAGCTTCATCTACATTAAGGTCATAATTACTTTGTGGATCTTCAATAAAAGCTATTTCTCTTTTGGTTTCCTTTATGATTTGTTTGCAATGATCTTTAGCTTGCTCCAGGACTATAGTTAAATTTGGATAATTAGAGGTAAATACTCCATATATAGAGAGGTCGTTAATAGCTGCCGCTACTCTTGATAAACCTTGGTATCTTCTCTTTAGTCTTTGTATCTTACTATCGAAAGGTAAATTATGTGCTACGTTTTTTGTTTCCATTTTATATTCTCAATTTTAACTTCATTAATTTTAATATCTTTAACCTCTGGGTTATCTCCTACTTCGGCTGCATCCTCATTTGCAAACTCTTCTGTTTGAAGAAATGAAGCTGTGCCTTGAGTTGTTTTAATTATTCTTGTCATGTAAAAAATTAGGCATTGGTTTAGATGTTTCATTATCAATGGCTTTTTCTATTGAAGTTAATTCATCTAAGCTTGAAACGGCTTTAGTAATATCTCCGCATTCAATAGTAAATCTTGTATATGGCTTATGATCCGTCTTTATCATGAACAATATTTTGTCATGATCTTTTTGCCTTACTTTAACAAAGACGCACCACTTACTATCACAGTCTGTATTCTGCTTTTGATATTCTATTTCAACATCATCTACTTTTATTATTTTCATTCGTGCCTCTTCCTATAATAGTGTGTCGTTCAATGTCATACTTAATATCTTCAGCTTTTTCTTTATCTAACATTGCATCCATGTCATATTTAATTTCATCTTGCTTTTCTTTAAATCTGCACATCTTCATAATTAAATCAGGATCTAAAATATCCTGTACAGGAAACTTAAAAAATTTAGCAAGCTGCGTTAGTCGCCAAACATTTATGCAGTTAGCTCCTGCTTCGTATTTCTGCATTTGCTGAAACGTAACATTTATAGCATCTGCTACTTTTGTCTGCGTCAAGCCTCTGTGTATTCTTATGTATCTCAAGTTAGCACCAATCATTTTGCAATAATCAACCAACTCTTTTTCTCTTAATAATCTCATTTTTTTATTTCCATATATCCAAGATTTTCAGCAAAGAAATCTTCTATTTGTGTTTCAACATTACTTAAATCAAACGTAGCTGATCTTGCTGCTGTTGCCTTAAAACAATCTTCTGGCATCTGTTGGAATTTATCATCCATCTTTAAAAAATAACCAGGTCTGCCATTTTTCATTTTCAAAAACCAAGGAGTTTGTTTTAATTGTTTAAATTCACCTGTTGTTTTGTCCAAAAATTTACTGGACATCATTGAGGAGTAAGAATTTCTAATTCCGCTCTTTACGTAATTACTCATAAAGGACAATCCTCATCTTCTTTTAGCCTGAGCTTCGCTAGCTCTGTTGAAAGATTGGCTATTAATCTTTGAGCTGTTAAAGGTTTGAAGGTTATTCCTTCACCAAATTGTGCAAGTAATTCTAAATTGTGATCACCAATAGGAGCAAATTCCCAGATCGGCTCATTCATTATTTTTTCAATAGTTAAAGTTAAGGCTACTAAATCATCTTTTTGTTTTCTTAACTTTGGGTTTTCAGCTGTAGGAAATTGAATAACATTATTCTGTTTCCGCTCTTTATTCATAAGGTTAAAAATTTCCTTCCAGCTCATCACGCTTTCCTCTTTTCATGAGTTTTTTTCCAATGGTTAAATCCATTGATCCATTCGTCAGAAGGCGTATTATCACTTTTCCACGCATCATCTTTTACAATGCCATCGGTATTAAAGACTTTTGCTAGTGGTCGGTGCATTTGCTCTGCTTGCACCAGATAAGCTAACGCATCATCATAACTATCTTCTTTATAATTATTAGAAGCTCTTACAATTTTTGCAGCTGCATACATTAAAGCAACTTTGTGTGCAGGTATTTGTCTTGCTAAAGGAACTCCATCAACCAGTTCGTCATCCAATATTACGGACCAAACTTTAGCAATCTTTTTCATATTGCTATCAAATGATCCGTAAATCAGTTCTCTGGATTTTTCGAGATCGGCTAATCTATTATTTAGATTGTCTTTTGCCATTCTCTTTAAATTCCTTATGTCCACGTTGAATATAAAACTCAACGGTTTTGGACATACTAATTGGAAGCTCAAATTTATTTTGGGATAATTCTTCAAGCAATTTGTATGTTTGAATGTTTATCGCAACACTTTTAAATTTGTCTGGATCCATTACGCCTCCAGATCTGATGGTTTAAACGATGTATCACCAGTAGAGTTTCCTCCAGGTGCTGCATCATCTAATGGCTCAACACGATAGAAGTAGTAATATTCACTACCTTTAGGCATTTTACCATTTCCAGAAGCTGTGCTTCTGTAAGCTCCAAACTTATATTTCTTTCCTTCAACTACAATATTTCCAGAAAGATCATAAGACTGAGGAGTTTTTTTATTCTGAACTGGAATTGCTATTCCAAGGTCAGGTCTTTTCTTTTTAGTTTCTTCAGTCATTACTGAATAACTCCTTTTGATTTAAGGTTAGATTTAATGGCTGTGTATTCGCTCATAAAATTTTGATACGTCAAAGGATTGTTTTCCTTAAGCGTACTCAAAAAAGTTTTATAATTAGTCAACCATTGGTTAAATGATCCTGCATGAGAAATTGTTTTCAATTCAGACAATGCTTTTTGGATCTTTTTGTCTTGCTGCTCTATTGCAGCCGATACTTCTTCTGCGCTTGCTAGCTTATCGTTAGTAAAGCCTGCAAATGCTAAAGCTCTTCCTACAGCAGATGTTTCACAATTTTCTACTGCGGATGTTTGATTAATACGAGAGGCAGTTCTTTTTTCCTCCGCATAACCTGTTGAAATAAATCTTCCATCAATTTCGATTACTGCTTTCATAACAACAGTATCTTTATCGATAGAGATAACTTCTGTAGTGATATTTAAACTTGATCCAAGAACTCTTCTTGCTACTCCAATTCTTAGAGCTACTGTTGCATAATCTTTTCCGTGTATCGAAATGGTTTGACCAGCTAATGATTTTTTAAATTCATTTATAGCTCTGACAAGTTTATCATCACCAATCATAGTATTAGCCATGTTAATACTCCTAATATTATTATTAATGAGATAGCGATTTTAATACGTATTCGCTTTTCACGTTGAGCTGCTTCTTGCAGATCTCTTTTTAAATCTTCTGACATATAAGCCATTAAACTATTCCCCACATCGCTTTGATTTCCTTTAAAATATCTGTTGGATAATTATTCCAAGCGTAAGGATGGTCAAACATTGGATCCATAATTTCGATTGCACCAGCAATTATTTCTTCTTTAGTTTTATCTTCATGTAGTGTTAAGATTTTTTCTCTTCTTCTAAAAACATTCATCATAATTTGATAATTTTTTTGTAAGCCTTCAACGGTAAGTCCAGGACAATTATTAGAAGTAAAAATTTTGTAACCTTCTTGAGTTACATAAAGTAAATAAACTGGAACTTTAAAATTGTAATAAGCAGAGTAGCAAGCACATTGAACTAAATGATTAAAACTTGGTGTTGTAGGTATTGCAGCTTTAACAAAAGATCTACTTCCATCTTTTTTAACTTTACCTAGTCTTGAATATTTGGTCTTGAGTTCGATAATCTTCTGTGGAAAGGCTACCGTATTGGTAGTCGGACTTACCTCATGGGGAGGATTACCGAACACAGAAGCACCGAACTCAAAATCCGTTCTTCCAACTACACTCAACGAACAAGGAGAACAAAAAGTTGGTGCATTGTCAGAAGTTAAACTGATTTGCTTTTCACAGATAACTGGAGAAGCTAAACCAATTTCTTCAAGCGCTCTGAAGCCGTTTGAAACCAACTGAGGTATTTCCTCTAGGTATTTTTGATGTTTAGTCCTATCGTTATCATCCGTTGGTTTATAATCTTTATATTTTTCTAATTCTTCCTGTAAGCTTGTTTCTTTTTTAAGCTTAGTCCATAAAACAGGAGCTAATTTTTTTGCAGAATTTAACTTCCAAATTTCATCAGCAGTACAATTTTGTAAAACATTACCTACACAAATTCCTGCTGCCATTGCAGAATTAGGTTTTAAAACTAATCGTCTAGTAGGTTGATCAAAATGAACGTATTCTATTAACCAGCTTGCATCTGGTTTTGCAAATTGACTTGGACTGAAATGATTGATGCCACACTTGATGGCGAATTGTGGAAGTAATTTTTTCTTTTGAATGTCCTTTAAAGGATCTTCCGAAACTTTTGTAGTTTGTAACATAAAGTATGTTCTAAAGAATTAGAACTACTTTGACAACAGAACTGGTCAAGATTGACCACTAAAGATCGTTTAGCTCGTTTTACCTTTTTTACCTTTTTTACTTTCTTGTTCTACGACTTTCAGAAAAGTTTGTTTGGGATGTAAAGGAACAACACTTCTATCTTTATTATTCCAGGCTGCTACTTGATTATAAATAAAGTATGGCTTCTTACCTATTCTTTCACATGGAATAACGTCTTGATGTCTGCATCTAGGAGAAGTCATATACTTAATTTGATTGGAAGTTAAATTTGGAAATAAAATCAAAATTTGCGCTTTATTAAGTTTTAAATTTGGATTTGCAATAACCATCTTTAAAAGTTCACCTTCGTTATATTCATAACCTTTTCTAAAAATGTGTTTAGCTTTCTTTTTTACTTCTTTAATCACGCTGATTTTTTTCTAAACAAGCTTTGAAGGAAGGATTGATCTTTCTTCACTTCTTCTTCTTTTATTAATCGTTCAATTTCTGACATTTCATATTCTTTTTGTTTTTCGGACATTTTATCCATAGCTCTTTTAAATTCTTCAATTTGATGAGTAAGTTTATCTAAGCTTTTTTGTTCCTCAAATATTTTATCAGTCCATCTTAAAGCTTCTCTTCTAGCGCTATCTTCTCTAAGTGTTGAAGGATGAACTAAAGAAATAACAGGTGCAATAAAAGTTATATTCTCTAAATTTTTAGCAATGTATTTATTTTTAGCCAAAGGATCTGGGTTTAAAATATTTGCTCCACCTCCAATTAATTCTTCATAAATTCCAAACCAATAATATATTTCTTGAATACCAAAATCGTCATTAATCCAATCTTGACCAACAACCGCTAATTTACCATGAGCAGATTTACTTTGATTTTTTGCAAAATAATAATAAGCAATATAATTATTTAAGTATGAGCCTTTGCTATTTATTCTAACTGCTTTGATGTCAGGTGAATATATATCTCTAGGAACTTTTACTATTGGAAATGAATTTTTTATCTCAATCGGTTTGCCAGTTTTTTTATCATACAAATCAGCTAAATGTGTTTTTGATTTTTTTTGCCAATCCTTTTTTTCATGTGTTTCTTTCCATTTATTATAAACATCAATATCATTTTTAAAATGTTCATCTACACCTCTAGCAGATCTTATTCTGCCTGGCACATATCTTTCTTCTAAAATATGTGATTTTAATAAATCAACATTACCCCAACATTCAGTTGTTAAATCTTCAAACAATAACTTAACTGGATCACAACCAAATTCTTTTGAATATTCTAAAGCTTGTTCTACGGATATTTTTCTTTTACCTTTTAATTCATTATAAATATTTGCTTTATCTTTTTTAAGTTTTTCTGCAAATTGTTTTGGATCTCTTTCTGATTTATAAAATTCCTCATTTAATTTTTGTGCAGTAGATGATCTTAAAAATGGAGATCTAATATTGGTAAGACTTCTTAAATTTTTATGTTTTGCTGTATTCCAAGTATCTATAAACATTCTCGCAGCTTCTGGATAATAAGCTACGATATGGTTATAAACTTTATCTTGAGGTCCATAAATTACTTCTTCAGCTTCCGTGTAACCTTCTAAAATTGTTTTTCCAGGTTGAATGTAACCATAAGTAATTGTAACTGTTGACCAGTCTGCATCTTTTTCACCATCTAATAATCCTGGAAGTTGTTTAATATCTACTTCAATTTTACTAACGTGCTTTTTTAATTCAGAATGTAAGATGTCTTGATGCGGTAGAACTTTCCATTGGAAGCCAATATTGCCGTATTGCCTTGGTTTTGCTGAATATCTTTTATTCATATTATGTAGTCTTATATAAGCCTTTTAAGACCATTCTACAAGTCAACTTTGACCTTTTATTTGACAAACTATCTGAGTTTGGTAGGAGGTTTACTAGATGTTCTATTACATAAGCAAAATCAACAATATATACCTAAAATACGCATAAAATGGCTAGAAATCAGTATTATAACCAGCTTCATAGTCCAGTTTCGGCTTGGCATCGCTCAAAACATGATGGAATAAGCTATATAGATCTTGATTTCTTGAGTATTTGTCCTGCCTGCGCAAAGCCTCTATTTCTGGCTGATACCATTTATAACAAAAACAACGATTTTAAAGATAAATCTGCTTGGCTTCAAAGACCATATATTTATGTCGCTAAGAAATGTGAATTTCCATATTTCCAGATTTGGTATACGGTAGATGAAATCTCAGAACAAAATAGACCAATAACAGAATTTCATATCAAAAGAATTTATCCACCTGGAGGTAAAGGTTTGGTCAAACTAACTCCAGATGAAATGTTGCAATACCTGGAATATAAAGTTTTACAACACGCACCTACCTGCTCTTCTAAAGATTATTTATTAAAAAGAGTTACTACAAAATCTGAACACAATAGCAATTTCAAACGATTAAATAATTATGTCAAACTTTTATCTAAGTGATCCAAACGTATTGATTAATGGCAATTTAAAGCCTTTAGAGTACAGGATCTACAGCTACTGCTGCTCTCAGTTCAATGTAAAGAAAATGTCTGCTTTTATTCGTATTGTTAATATTGGTGGTCAGTTTCAAATGACTAAGGAAGAAGTAGAAAACATATTAATTAATCTAAGTAAAATAAAAGTAAATGATAAGCAGCTCATCTCTATCAAAGATGGTGCTGAATATATTTTATTTGATATGCCTGCTCATAGATCGTTCTTAGAAAGTATAGGATTTAAGAAATATCAATCTTATAAAGGTTGGAGAGCTTTAAAAGGTTATTTAAAACAAAGAAATACTCATAAAGTTTATCTTTATCCTAAATTAGATCAATATGAATTGCTTGATAAGCTTGAAAGTCTGCCGCCAGGAGAACTGGAAAAAATTAAAAAAGAAGATTTATTATATCCTTGGGTGTTGAAGAATGTTAATAAATAAAGCTATTGAAAGACAACTTAATTGCGAAAAGAATATCATTCGTATCCTGGATGATGCTGCCTTCGCTGAAAAGTTTCTTGCTAAGCCTAATAACAAGCGATGTCCAACAATGTTTCAGCTTATTGAAACAACTTGCGGTTATACACCTTATGACAAGGAAGATTATGGGTATCACGTTGATAATAAATTAAAATTAAGAGCAACACCAAGGCAAATGACGCATTACGGTTTGGCAGTCGATATGCTGCTAAGTGTTAAAGAAGATATATCGGATGATCCTGTACTAGATAGAAAGATACTTTGGTTAAGAGCTAATAGAATTAAATGGACTACTCTTGGTAAAATGTTTGGCAAACATAGGACAACTGTAAAGAAAATGTATGAGATAATCCTAAACCGTCTGGCTACAAAAATAAATGCAACGATGCTTGACAAATACGACAAATTCTTTATTTAATTTCTATATAATCTGAAAATAAAAATGTTTTGAAAACATATTATTGTCTTAGCCTAGACAAATAAGCAAAGAGCTGTAAAATCAATATATTGTTGGAAGTTTCGTAATAGAATTATTCTGTTTTAATTTATTTCTTTTTTCTCTTTTTTTCTTTTCCATCAACTTAAGCACAGACAATGAAATATAAATTACAATGTCAGAGTAAGACTAGACAATCTAAATACACCGTTCAATGTAATGGTGTAGGTATAGTTTGTAAGAATGGAAATATCAGGTGTAAAAATCACGCTGGTAGATCGACTGGTCCAACTTCGGCAGCAGGTAAACTCAAGTCTGCACAAAATATTAAAAACTATAATGACAAAAGAAATCGTCTTAACAACAGTATTGAAAGACAAACTGCTTAAATCAGTTATGTCTGGCACTCCTTTATCTAAGGTTTGCAAAGGTGAAGATATGCCAAGCTTATCTAAGGTTTATTCCTGGATTGCCAAGCATCCTGACTTTGCTAAAGATTTAGTTCAAGCTAGAAGATGTGGAGCGCAATCGTATATCGATCAAGCTATCGAAGCATTGCAGACTGCGGATAATAAGAACATCCACGTAGTTCGTGAACAGGCATCGATGGCGAGGTGGATGGCTTCAAGATTGTTACCTATTTACGGTGATAAACAACAGATCATTCAAGATACTAAGATAGAGATTACTTGGAATACTCCAGATAAAGAAGAGATGAAGAGTGTTAACTCGACTGGATAAACTTCGGTAGCAGGCACACAAACAAACAGACTTCTTGCGTCATGGAGTTAGGATAATAGAATATTCATCACATATTCATCACTTAATTAAATAAATGTTTAATAAGTAGGTAGAGTAGTTGATCGTTTATCAATTATTCAAAATACTAGCGGCAAAAAAATATTTTTTCGCAGAGGACTATACCCCAAAAAGTGGTCGCCAGAGGCTAATACGTTAACTATCGGTCCTGTAAACACACAAACAATGAATGACAAGTTTAAAGATATAGAAGCAATCTCAATGAGTTCCTCTGAAAGTTTAGTCATAAGCTTCCACGGATTTAAGGATAGAGAAGATATAACGGAGTTTTGTGAGTACGTCTTTGCAAAAATTAGAATGAGCTATCATTCACTTGAGAAGCCACCAACTATTCATTAATGAAGATTACCATACCGTATAAACCAAGAGTGCAGCAAAACTTTCTGCACCAGACTTTAACAGATTATAGATACGCATTACTGCTTTGCCATCGAAGGTTTGGCAAAACGACAATGTGTTTAAATCACATTATCAAAGAAGCTTTATTAAATAAAAATCATAATCCAAGATACGCATATATAGCACCAACTTATAAACAGGCTAAGAGCATTGCTTGGGATTTTATGAAACACTACGCATCAAAGGTGCCGAGTGTTAAATTTAATGAAACAGAATTACGATGCGATTTTCCAAATGGAAGTCGTATTACTTTACTGGGTGCAGAGAATTTTGAAAACCTTAGAGGTTTATACTTTGACGGAGTTGTCATTGATGAAACCAGTCAAATTTCTGCATCGCTGATCGAAGAGGTTTTAACGCCTGCTCTATCAGATCGTAAAGGCTTTATGTATCTTGTTGGAACACCGCAAGGTATGAATAATATTTTCTATGAATATTATTTGAAAGCGCAAGGCGACAAGAATTGGCTACTCTATACTGCGAAAGCTAGCGATACAAAAATCGTAGACCAGGAAGAGTTAGACCAGGCTTTATCCTTAATGGGTGAAGCCAAATATAATCAAGAGTTCGAGTGCAGCTGGGTTGGAAATGTGCCTGGTGCAATTTATTCTGATGAGATTTCAGAATTAGAAGATAGTAATCGATTAACATCGGTGCCTTTTAATCCTGCTTATCCTGTTAATACAGCTTGGGATATTGGTTATAACGATGATACGGCTATTATATTTTTTCAAGATATTGGTAGTCAGATTAATATTATTGATTGCTTTGCCGATCATAATCAACCATTTCCTTATTATGCGGAAATTTTAAAAGAGAAACCATATTCGTATGGTTATCATTTAGCACCACATGATATTGAAGTCAGCGAATATTCTTCTGGTAAAACAAGAAGAGAAGTCGCTTATCAACATGGAATTAAATTTCGTGTAGCACCTAAAACATTATTAGATGATGGTATTCACGCAGTTAAAATGGTTTTGCCAAGATGCAAAATTGATGTTGATAAATGTAAATCACTTATCGATGCTTTAAGACACTACCATCGAAAGTACATAGAAAAAGATCGTGTCTTTAAAACGAAACCTGTTCATGACTGGAGTTCTCATTTTTGCGATAGCATGAGAATTTTAGCAACAGGATTTGAAGAACGTAAATATAGTAATGCTAATCGCCAACGAACAGCAATAAGTGAGTATAAAATAATATGACAATAAATATAAAAACAGCCTACGGTGGAAAATATGATGTAATGGAAGGCGAAACTCTTGTTAAAATGAGAAGAGCTATTGAAGATTTAGCTGCTGGGAAAATTACGCAAAAAAAATATGACGAAGTTTATGAAAGTTTTTTAGCTGAGTTCCCAAAAAGCACAATCAAGATACTTAAAAACGATATAGCTAAAGATGCTCAAGAAAAAGAAAAATCAAAAAAGAAATCAGGTATGAATGAAAGTGCTAAAAAAGACAGTCTTTCAGGCTACTATATTGATGTGAGCAAAAAAGGCGTAAAAGTTAAAAAAACTGAGAAATAAATAATATGACAACAAAAAAGAAACCTATAGTTATAAAACTAAATCCTAACAAAGTTATAGAATGGAAAGTGTCTGGTGTTGGATCAGGTGGAAAAGAAATCATTCTAAAGAAATCAAAAAACTGGGATTATAGAAATACAAAAGGTAGCAAATAAAATGTCTTTCCTGATGCCAAAAATGCCTCCAGTTCCAGAGTTGATTATGCCAGAAGCAAAAGAAGTTCCTAACTATGAGGATGCAGATAGAAAAAAAGCTGAAAGAGAAGCTTTAGAAGCTAGCGAAAGAAAACGTAAAGGTAGACGAAGTACAATCTTAACTACTGGTAAAGGTTTAACAACTGAAGCAGAAATTAATCAGAAAAGTTTACTAGGAGGATAAATGGGTGGATTTGTAAAAAAAATAACAAGACAAGAGCCTCCGCAAAGATCTCAAGAAATACAAAGAGAAGCGGTAAGAGATGAGCCTAAAGGTCCAACAAGAGCTGAAATGGATCAAGATAAAATAAGAAGAGGTCGTGGACGAAGAGCTACAATTTTAACTTCATCTCAAGGTTATGATGAAGATCTTACGTTAGGTCGTAAAAGTTTATTAGGATAACATGGATACACAGGAAAACAAAAAGTTAGCTAAACAGCTTAAATCTAATTTAGATCAACTTATTCAAAAACGATCTAATTGGGAGGAGCATTGGCAAGAAGTATCTGATTATTTTTTAACAAGAAAGTCAGATGTTAATACCCAAAGAACTAAAGGTGATAAAAGAAATATTCAAGTTTTTGATAGTTCAGCTATTCATTCATTAGAACTCTTATCAAGTTCTTTACATGGAATGTTAACGAGCAGCGCTAATCGTTGGTTTGATTTAAGATTTAAAGAAGCTTCAGTTAATGAAGATGACACCGCTAAAGAATGGTTAGAAGATAGTACAGATAAAATGTATCTGGCTTTTGCTAGATCTAATTTTCAACAAGAAATTTTTGAGGCGTATCACGACCTAGTTTGTTTTGGCACAGCTTGTTTATATATTGAAGAAGATACAAACGACATCATTAGATTTTCATCAAGACATATTAAAGAAATTTATATTTCAGAAGATGCTAAAGGTATCGTTAATTGTATTTATCGAAGATTTAAAATAAGTGCAAAGGCTGCTGTAGAAAAGTTTGGTTTAGAAAATTTAAGTCGAAGTATTCAAAGCACCTATAAGAATGCACCTTTCGATGATGTAGAACTTTGTCATGTGGTTAAACCACGTGAGATGTATAATCCAAAGAAAAAAGATAAATCAAATATGCCTTTTATGAGTGCGTACTTTGAATTTAATGAGGATCATATTATTTCACAAGGAGGTTTTAGAGAATTTCCTTATGTCGTTCCAAGATATTTAAAAGCCTCTAATGAAATTTATGGAAGATCGCCAGCGATGGCAGCACTTCCTGATGTTAAAGTTTTAAATAAAATGGTTGAGATCCAACTCAAAGCTGCGGCTAAACAAATTGATCCTCCATTATTAATTCCTGACGATAGTATGATCCTTCCAATCCGTACAGCGCCAGGCAGCTTGAACTTCTACAGAGCTGGATCCAGAGATCGAATTGAGCCATTAAATATTGGTGCCAATAATCCATTAGGATTAAATATGGAAGATCAGCGTAGAGGATCGATTGCTAGAACTTTTCATGTCGATCAGTTAATGATCCAAGAAAATCGAACAATGACTGCAACAGAAGTAATGCAGCGTAATGAAGAGAAGATGAGAATACTTGGTCCTGTAATGGGTAGACTTCAATCAGAATTATTACAGCCACTTATCATAAGAGTATTTAGTATTATGATAAGAAATAATTTATTTATTCAGCCACCAGATATTTTACAAGGTCAAGAAATTGATGTGGAATATGTAAGTCCAATGGCACTTGCACAAAAAGGACAAGAACTTTCAAGTATCATGAGAGGCATGGAAATATTTGGATCTATATCTCAGATAGCTCCAGTTATGGATTACATTGATGATAAAGGATTAGTAAAACAAATAATTAAAGTTTTAGGACTTCCAGCAAAAATGATTAAGTCAGATGATGAAGTCGAACAAATCAAGGCAGAAAGGCAAGAACAACAAGCACAACAAATGCAAATGCAACAAGCAATGCAAGAAGCTCAAGTTGCTAAAGATGCTTCTCCAATGGTTAAAACTTTAAATGACACAACAGAACAATAATAAAGAATTATTAAAACTTATTAAGAATTACAAAATTTGTTTCTCAAGTGAAGAAGGAAAAAAAGTTCTTTTTGATCTTGAAAAACGATGCCATGAGTTTGTGACTACTCATGATAAATCCAACAGTCATGAGAGTGCTTTCCTTGAAGGACAAAGAAGCGTTCTCATATTTATAAAAAACATGATCAATAAAAAAGAGGAGTAATCTCATGGATCAGAAAACTGAAACGGTTGAAAATACTCAACCTGTTCAAACTGATTTGCAGACAACTACAACGCTGTCTACAGATCAACCAATAGAAGCTGAAGCACCAAAGGTCGATTTTAAATCTTTGTTGCCTGATGCTTACAAAAACGAAAAAGCTTTACAAAATTTTCAGGACATGGATGGTTTCGTAAAGTCTTATTTACATTCACAAAAGTTAGTGGGTGCAGATAAAATACCTATACCAAACAAGTATGCAACAGATGCAGACTGGAATTTGGTTTACGAAAAATTAGGTAAACCTAAAAGTCCTGACGGATATGAATATAACTTACCAAAAGAAGCTAGGTTAGATGACAATTCGTTAAAAGCGTTTAGCGCAGAAGCTCATAAGTTAGGTTTACTTCCAAAGCAAGCTCAAGGCATTATTAAATATTATAATGATTTAGCTGGTGCTTCGGAAACTGAAGCTAACAATCAAGCGGAAACTGCTAGAACAGAAGCTGAGAAAAATTTAAGAAAAGAATTTGGCTCAACTTATAATGATAGAATAACGGCTGCTAAGAAATTGGCAACGGCTACACTTGGAAATGATTTTCTAAATAATACCATTTTAAAAGACGGTAGTAAGCTTGGAGATAATCCAACAGTTGTCAAAGCGTTTGCGGATTTATCTGCTCAAATGTCAGAAGATAACATCGTCAAAGGCGATGCTCCTGCTTATATGAGTAACAAAGAAATCAACAGACAAATAGCAGTTTTACAACAACCTGGATCAGCGTATTGGGATAAAAATAATCCTAATCATACTGATGCTGTTCAAGAAGTACAAAATTTACTTCGTAAAAAGAATAGCGAAGAGGAAGTTGAATAAAAGTTTTGCTTTACGCAAGTAAAGTGAAAAGACAAAGATAATCGCAAGACCTTTGTTGACATTAGGAAAAGACTAACACCGACAAGGTGTAAAATTGAGGACGATCCTTCATAGGAAAATCAACCGAAAATTTGTTTAACAATCAACCTAAGGAGTTATTATTACCATGAGTGTAAATATAACAACTAGTTTTGTTGAGCAGTATTCGGCAAATGTGTCGATGCTGGCACAACAAACAGGCTCAAAGTTACGAAGCGCTGTTGATGTGGAAACTGTTAGAGGAAAAAATGCGTTCTTTGACCAAGTAGGAGTTACAGCTGCACAGCTTAAAACTTCACGTCATTCGGACACACCTCAAATAGACACTCCACACTCAAGACGTAGAGTATCTTTAGCTACATACGAATGGGGAGATTTAGTTGACGATGCCGACAAAGTTCGTGCATTGATCGATCCAACTAGCACATACGCAAGAGCGGCTGCTGCTGCAATGAATAGAAGTATTGATGATGTCATCATTACAGCTATGAATGCTTCAGCTGATACTGGCGTAGCTGGTGGAACTTCAACGGCTCTTCCTAGCGGTCAAAAGACTGCAACAAGTGACCAATCAGATGGTTTAACTATTGCAAAACTTAGATCAGCTAAATACATACTGGACAACAACGATATAGATCCTTCTTTGAAGAGATTTTTAGTTTGTGGTCCAAAACAAATTCAAGATTTGTTAGCAACAACAGAAGTAACTAGCTCTGACTACAACGTAGTTAAAGCTCTTGCGACTGGATCAGTTGACAGTTTTCTTGGGTTTAATTTTATAATGTCAACAAGACTGAACAAAGACGCAACTTATACGACTGACAGATTAGTTTTTGCATTTACAGAAGATGCAATCAAACTAGCTATCGGAAAAGATGTAACTGCGAAAATTTCAGAGAGAGCTGACAAGTCTTACAGTACACAAGTTTATTACTGTATGGATTTGGGAGCAACTCGTATGGAAGAAGAAAAAGTAGTTCAGATACCTTGTAACGAGTAATAATAGGAGAATAATAATATGGGTACAGCAAATTCAACGCTAGTTTCAAATTTTGAAGCTACACCTCAAGTCCTTAACAACTCGGCAAATCTACACGGAGTAATGCGTGTAGCTCAAGGTACGATAGTTGTTGCGGCAGGAGATAGTGACGATAACGATATTGTTATGCTTGCGCCAATACCAAGTAACGCAACCGTTCCTCAAATTTGGATCGGTACAGATACTTTCGGTGGCTCATGTACTTTCAATGTTGGTATCTACCAATCTTCTGGAACAGTAGTAGACGAAGATTACTTCGCTAGTGCAGTAGCTGATGCTGCTGCTATGGCAGATGTAAGATTTGAAGCTGCTGATATTAATACTGCTGGTAAAACAATGTGGGAAATGGCTGGAGCTTCAGCTGATCCTGGAGGTTACTACTATATAGCGGCTACTATGGCTGCTGCTGGTGGAACTGAAGGTGATATGAGCTTTAACATTCACTACGTAGTTAACTAATCAGTAACAATAAAGACAATAAGTTAGGCGCTGAAATATTGCGCCTAGCTTTCAATATGAATTTTAAAAACATTAATGATCAAAACTTACCTATTGGTGGGTATGCTCTGCATTCCTACAATCGATTGCTTCAATTTTATGGAGCCAAATCCCAAACAATATACAAAATTAGAAACTTGTTTAGAGGAAGGAAGAAGAGTTGGTGATGATATGTATCAAAGAATGTCAAATCTAAATATACCAGTACGATTAAAAGTCTGGTGTCAGGAAATTAATCAACACGGAGAATATAGTTAATGGCTTCAGTAGTAAATATGTGTAATAGCGCTTTAAATTTATTAGGCGCATCAACCATCTCATCTTTAACAGAAGATACAAAGAATGCTCGTTTGTGCAACCAAAGATATGAGCCAATTCGTAATCGTGTTTTCAGATCACATAATTGGAATTGTTTGATTAAAAGAGTTCAACTAGCTCAGGATAGTACAGGTCCAGTTGTTGAATATACTTATGGATATACTCTTCCGACAGACTGCCTTCGTGTTATGAAGATCCATAATGGATCAACAGATAGTATTGCTTCTGATTTAGATTATAAAGTTGAAGGTAGAAAAATTGTAACTGATATAACCACAATTTATTTGGTCTATATTGCTTTAATTACAGATCCTAACGAATACGATAGTTATTTAAGAGAAGCGGTTTCTCATCAACTTGCCGCTGATATTTGCTATGCCATTACTAATAATTCGGCATTAGCAAATAATTATATGATTAGAGCTGATGAAAGATTAAGAGAAGCTAGATTTATTGATGCAACAGAGAACGCATTAGATACAGTTGAAGCAAATGAATTTACTGATGCTAGGTTATAAGGCGACCATATTTCAGATCGCCTTATTCTTTTAGTTACTCAACAGGTTTGCCATCAACGTGAATTTGATGAGCCTGTTCGTGTGCTAACTGGTCAGCTTTTTTAGTTCTGCTTCTTCTAATCTTTTTATAGAAGAGCGAACTTGGATTATCGCTGACATTGAAATGTGGTGTTTTAGCATTTGCAGCAATCACTCCACTATGAATAGAATTGTCGCCATTTGCTTTTGACCACTTTAGCAAAGCTACAAAAAGTTTTTCAGAAACTTTAAAACGCTTGCCGTCAATGTTTATGTAAGCCATAGAGATACCTCCTTTCTATGAATGTTTTTTTTTATGTTTAGTTTTTTATTCATTAGTAATTATAACACGACTTTAAAATTGAAATTTTATTTGCTAGCTTATTTAAGGTCGGTGATGTCAGAGGTTTAATTCTGGATGCGACAACGTGTACGATTAGAAATTTTTTTGTAAAAATTTTTTCATTTCATTGAAAAGTAGAAGCAATAAAAAAAAATAAGTGAGCAATAGCTTTGTAATAATTTGTGATAATAGATATTTTGTAAAAAATGACAACAGCAGCTTTTGATCCAAGAAATTTAAGTTTATATAAAAAACCAAGACATCTACTTCACTTTCAATGGCAGGATAGTACGAAGGTTTATCGTTATGCTTTAGTAGAAATTATAAATGAAGGTGCGATTGGACAAAGATTAAAACAAAAAGATGATGAACAAGGTTTAACGCAAGAAGAGATTTGGAAAAAGAAATATGCCTAGAACAACATTAGCATTAACTTCATTCACCGCTGGTGAACTATCAGCAAAGATGGATGGTAGAACAGATTTTGAAAAATACCAATCTGGCTGTAAAACTTTAGAAAATATGTTGGTGCATCCTCAAGGTATGGCATCAAGAAGAGTGGGAACTCAATTTATTTCTGAAATTAAAACAAGTGCTAACAAAACAAGATTAATACCTTTTGAATTTTCAACAACTCAAACGTATATGTTGGAATTTGGAAACCAATACATTCGTTTCTTTAAAGATAAAGGTCAAATATTAGAAGGCGATAAAACTATATCAGCGATTACGAAAGCTAATCCTGGAGTAGTGACAGCAACTTCTCACGGATATTCCGATGGAGATTTTGTAGTCATTAGTTCTGTTGCTGGAATGACGGAAGTTAATGGTAAGACTTTTAAAGTTTCAAACAAAACTACAAATACTTTTGAATTAGAAGATATAGATGGAAACGATGTTAACACATCTAGCTATAGCACCTACACTTCTGGTGGAACGGCAAATAAAATTTATCAAATAACAACAAGCTATACGACTGCTCAACTCTTTGAATTAAAGTTTGCGCAATCCGCAGATGTACTTTACATAACTCATCCTTCACATGAGGTAAGTAAATTATCAAGAACTGGTCATACGAGTTGGACATTATCAGAAGTGGACTTTGCAGAAACAGGTCCATACATGGATGCCAATACAACAGCGACAACGATAACTCCAGCTTCTTCAGGAACTGGAACTGGTGTCAATTTTACAGCATCATCAACGACAGGAGTTAATGGTGGTGATGGTTGGCAAACGACAGACGTTGGAAGAATTTTAAAATTTAATAGTGGTGAAGCAAAAATTACAGCTCGTACTAATACGACTGTTGTGGTTTGCACCATTACAAAAGCTTTTGCAAATACAGATGCAACTGCATCTTGGCAATTAGGATCTTGGTCAGATACCACAGGATTTCCTTCCTGCGTTTCCTTTTTTCAACAACGATTGGTCTTTGCTGGAACAACGGAAGAGCCACAAACTGTATATTTTTCTAAATCAGGTGATTATGAAAATATGACATCTGGCACGAATGCAGCAGATGCTATGATTTATACCATCGCTTCCAATCAAGTTAATGCCATTCGTTATTTAAAATCTCAACGAACATTAATTATTGGAACAACTGGTGGGGAGTACACCGTAGATGCAGATGGAACTGATGCAGCGGTTACACCAAGTAATGTTAATATTAGAAAACAATCGTCTTATGGATCTGCAAACGTAGATGCTTTAACGGTTGGAAATGCCGTTGTCTTTTTACAAAGAGCGAAAAGAAAAATTAGAGAGCTGGCATATAACTTTGATCAAGACAGTTATGTTGCACCTGACTTAACTATTTTAAATGATACGGTTACTAAAACTGGTATTAATGAAATGGAATTTCAACAATCACCAGATAGTATTATTTGGGGTGTTCGAGAAGATGGTCAATTAGCAGCTTTAACGTATCAACGATCTGAAAATGTAGTGAGTTGGACAAGACATAAACTCGGTGGTCATTTTGCAGAAGCAACGATTACCGTTTCTGACTATGATAATATTGCTACAGGAACAACTTTAAAATTAAATAAATCCGATGGAACTTCGGTTACATTTACATCAGAAGCTGCAGGTGCCTCCTCTCCTTCTGAAACTTTAGGATTTAGACCATACACAAATAATAACACGACAGCAGATAATATTTTTACTGCTATTAATGCTCATGCAGATTTTACAGTAGAAAATCCAGCAGCGGCAGTTGTAACCATTAGAGAAAGCTCTCATGCTGCTACAGGTTTTTTAACCATTGAAAGTTCAGACAATGATCGCTTAACAGTAAGCGATGAAGGTCATCCAGTAGTAGAAAGTGTTGCTTCTATTTCAGGATCTTTAAATGAAGATGAACTTTGGGTAATTGTTAAAAGAACTATCGATGGCACAACAAGACGATATGTTGAATGCTTTACAGATTTTGATTTTGATGAAACAGCTCAAACATCATTTCATTTTGTTGATAGCGGTTTATCATACGATGGAACTGCCACAACAAGTATTACAGGTTTAGAACATTTAGAAGGTGAAACTGTAACCATCATTGCAGATGGCGGAACTCACGCAGCCAAAACGGTTAGTTCAGGAGCGATCACTCTAGATCGAAGCTCCAAAAAAGTAAAAGTGGGATTAGGCTATAATAGTATATTGCAAACGATGAGATTAGAAGGTGGAGCTGGACAATACGAAGGAACTGCTCAAAGTAAAACAAAAAGAATATCAAAAGTAACTTTAAGATTATTTGAAACCGTAGGTGCAAAAGTGGGTCCAAGTTTATCTAAATTGGAAACGATACCATTTAGAACAACATCCGATCCAATGGACACTCCAGTTTCAACATTTCTAGCAGGAGATAAAACAATAGAATTTGACGATGATTATAACTCAGATGGTTTTGTTTTTGTAAAACAAGATCAACCATTACCGTTAAGTGTTTGTGCAATTTATCCTGAATTAGTTACTCACGATGGATAATTGGATAGTAAAAGAATTTAAACAAGAACACGCAGACGAAATCATTTCTTACGGAATGAATAATAAGTTAATGGAAGTGGATGCGTCTTATAAAGAACATAGAATATGTACTGCTGATAAAGGTAATGCTTATACTTTATTTGTAGATAAAAAACCGATAGTCGCTGGTGGAATAATTATTTTATGGCAAGGCGTAGCTGAAGGTTGGGTAATGGCTTCGCAAACGATTTACGATGTTAAATTTTTAGCGTGTAAAGAAATTAAAAGAAGAACTGACATTCTTTGTAAAAAGAATAATGTCAAACGATTACAAACAACAGTCAAATATGATTTTAATACTGGCATTCGTTTTGCGACTTGGCTTGGATTAAAACCTGAAGGCATCATGAGAAAATATGGTCCTGATGGATCTGACTATTATAGGATGGCAAAGATATATTAAATGGCATTTATAGGAAGTTTAGTAGCTGCACAAACAGCAGTAGCGATTGGTAAATACAACGCAAAAATTAATCAACAACAAGCAGCGTATTGGGATAAGAAAGCAGCTTCACAAAGAGCAGCTTATAATCAATTAGATCGACCAAGATTACTTAAATCACAGAATAGAAATTATTCAAATTTCTTTGTGAACACTTTAATGACTGGAGCAGAATTTAGCGGAACAAATTACGCTATGGCTTTAGCAAACAAAATAGAATTAGCAACAGAATTAGTTATTGCTGATCACAATGAAAATACAGAATTTATGGAAACTAGAAATCAATCCATACTTTTTGAACAAAAATCAATGACCGATATTTATAAAGGTAAATTAGGTCAAGTATCGGAATATGCTAAAGCTGGTGGAAGTTTGCTTTCAATGGCTAACAAACACTATGGATGGTTAGAAACATAATGGCAAAATTAGAAATTTCATATTCCAAAAGTCAACTTACAAAACCAAGACCTACTTCTCTTGAAGGCGCAAAAATTGATCCTTATTATTCTTCAGTAGCAGGATCTGGTTTTTCAAAACTAGGTAGTTATGTTGATAAGATTATTCAAGATAGTAGAGTTCAAAACGATAAGAATAGAATTAGAAAATTAAAAATTGATGTCGATAAAATAATAAGAAAAGAATATGCAAAATATTCTACAAGTTCAGATACCGCAGATGTTAATACTTTTTTAGAAAATACAGATTGGTCTAAATATAAAAAGACTTTTAAAAAAGAAAATAAATATGTACAGAATGGTATTGAAGCTTATCTTCTTAACGCACAGAAAGATACACATTGGAGGCTCTTAACTGAAATTACAAGTCGTCATGTTAAGGAAAGTGAGTTAGGCGATCACATGGATTTAGATAAGCTCACTTTGTTAATGGGGTCTAATGATATTATAACAAGCACTAAAGCAAGTAATGTTTTTGAAAGATGGTTTGTAGATCCAACTAATACAGAAAGATATGGAGCGGTAGCTTTAAAAAAATTATACGATGACAAACTTGCTCAAGCAAATAGGTATAGATTAGAATTTGGAATTAAGAACGATCCATTTGAAATATTAAGAAATCCTAAAAAACTAACAGATGAACTCAATGAACAAGCTGCATCAGAGGTTTTAGAAGATGCTAAAAAAAATGCAGTTAATCATGTAGTTAATTTAGATTGGGATGCGCTTTATGTAGAGGAAGCAAGCATAGCAGAAAAAATTAATAACTTTTCCGAAATCATTGTTCGTATGAATACCTGGAAAGGTGATGAAAAAAATTGGAGAGCGCAACTTCCAACAGTTGATGATCTTCATGATATGTTTGATAAAGATCAAATTAATTCAGCTCAACTTGCTGTCTTATTAGATTTTTATACTAATCCAAATAAATTAAGTGATCAATCCATTAAAGATTTTATTAATGCACAAATTACTTTAGCTTCAAATGTTGAAGAAATAGATAACCTGGAAAAGATGGTGGTATTTGATCAGACTGTGGCTATGAAACTTAATGTTAAAGATATTTCTAAATTTAAAGCACAGTTTGAAAAGCACAGAGAAAATTTCCAAGAAGCTAGAAATGCTAAAATCTACGAAGAAAAAGTTTCTAACATGATGGGTAAAGTTAATTCTCTTGGTGGAATGATAAGAACTTCTGGAAGCAAAACTTCAGAAGAAAAAGATATAAGAGAAAATGCTGAGAATTATTATAATGATTTAGTATATAATAAAAAAATAAAACCAGCTGATGCCTTTGTTCAAACCATAGATGCTTTTACTACTGAAAAAAATGCACCAGTTATTTATAATGTTGCTAATCTAACTTCTATTAAATTAAGACCACCTAAAGCTAATAAATTAAATCCTGAAGAATATTTTAACAATTATCGAAATGAAATTGCTCAAGCATACAAAAATGGAAAAATAGATATTCAAGTATTTATGGAAGATTTAGCTGCAATGGATGTTATTGAAGATGTCTTTAAAGTTAGATTGGAAATTTATGAGAGTAAAGGTGAAAAGGCTTTAAATTTTGCCTTTGGCACAACTGCTGGTCAGGCAATAAAGTCAATAACAGATGAGCCAATGTAATGGAAGAAAATCTAAATTTAATAAATGAATTTTATTTACCAAAAGTAGAAAAGGATTTTCTTGACAACAGTAGTGCTGTAAAAATTCTTAATGACAACAAAATTGATAACCATGAATTATTAGGTATTGATAAAGATAAAGATGCAGGAGATATTCAACTTACATACAAAGATGAAAAAGAAAAACAAGCGGATGGCATTTCTTTTTTAGAAGGTTTGTGGGAATTTACTAAAGATTTAGCACCATCAACATATCAAAGTTTAAAATTAGCTGGAGTAAATGGAGCTGATGTTATGGTTAATATGGTGCCTTTGATAGATAGACTTTTTAGTCTTGATCCAAATTATACAACTAATCAGCCTTTAATGGACACCATGAAAAATTGGACTAAGCATTTGGATGTCGTAAGAGAAGAGATTAAAGCGAAGAGAGATCAAAACCAAATAGTATCACAATGGGTTAGTATGATTTTTCAAGATTTACCTTATGCTATTCCACTTCATAAAAAGTTTAAAAATTCAGGTATGCCAAAATGGCTAGCCATGCCTTTAGCCTATGGATTAGGTTATGCGCTTGGTTTCGATGAACAAAGAACAAGTATGTTTTTAAATAGTAAAGATATGCAAGCCTTAAAAAGTTTAATTAATATTACAGAAAATACTCCTGAAGATAAACTCTTTGATAATGTTTGGCAGGCTGTTGAAGGAACTGCATTCATGAAATTATTTCCTGAACTTTGGAAAGGTATTAAGTTTGCAAAACGAAACATTCCTAAAATAAATAAAGAAACTATAAGTGATGTATCACAACTAGCTGCGGCTAGCACCGTATTAGCAACGGCTGCAACGGAAGCTAGATCAGTTGAAAAACCGATTAACAATAAACAAATGCAAAAACTTATTAATGACGCAGAAGCAAAAAATGAGAGTATTTTATTTTATGATGCTGCAACAATGACTGAAAGTGGTCCAAATGATCCAATTAATGACTACATTTATATTAAAGATAAAAAAGCTTTAGAAAATTCTGATGTAGTATTTTTTGATGCAGCCACAAATACGCAGATGACTTATCAGAAAAAAGGTGAAACTGATGATAATTTTATTAAACTTTTATCAACATCTCAACGTGCAAAAGCTGATAGTTCTCCTGAAAGTATAGGACTAAATAGTATTTCAAAACAAACAAAAAAATAGTAAGAAAAGAATATCCTCAAATATTTCTTTCTCAACACATTCGGAAAAATTATAAATGGCAAATCCAAGAATAATACCTATCACTAAAGAGATAGCACAATCAGTTATCGAAGAAGCAGGTAGTATTGTAAAAAAAGGAAAAACAAAAAAGATTGAAACACTTTTAGAAAAAAAATCTATTCCAGTAAAAATAGGTGATAAAAAAGAAGGAGTAGTTGAAGGTGTTGAAACTGTCACTAAGATTACTAAAAAAGATATTAAAGTAAAAGCACCTGTTATTGATACTGCTAAAGCTGATGATGCTTTATGGTTAATTAAAAATACAAAAATTACACCTAAAATACTTGCTGATTTTAATATTACTAAAATTGATTCTAAAGAAGATATAATCAAGTTAATTGATATAACTTCTAAATTATATAAAGGTGAAATAGCTAAACAAACAAGAGGAATAAGGACTTGGGAAGAAACTAAAAAGCTTGCAACAATATTACAGAAAAATCCTGAAGATTTACAAAGAACTTTATTAACTCTTAAAAAAGGTCAAACTTTAAATGCTGAACAAATATTAGCTGCTAGAGAATTATTAGTGGCTGGTATGGGTAAGCTAGACGAATTAGCGAAAGCTGCTGCAACAGGAAATGTTGATCAAGTTTTAGCATTTAGGCAACACTTTGCCTTGATGGGTGAATTTCAAAAGATTTTAAAAGGTGTTAAAACCGAAACAGCAAGAGCTTTAAATGCAATGCGAATAGCTGTAAGAGAAAAGAAATTTACTAATGTTAAATTAGATACATTAAATAAAGAAGCTCTATTAGTAGAATTTGGTGGAGTGGATGACATTCAAGCCGTTGCAAAACTTTATCTCAGTACAGGAACTAAAAATGCACAATCTAAATTAGTTACAGAAGTTGGATCTATTTCTAATTGGTCTAAAAGTTCTGATGCAGTCGCTGAAGTATTTTTAAATGCAATTCTTTCTAATCCAATGACGCATATTAGAAACACAACTGGTAACTGGATTACTCAAGCTATTAATATGGGTGAAAGAAAAGTTGCTGCTCATTTCTTTGGTGGTAAAGAGGCTGGTGGATTAGCACAATATGAAGATATTGCGAAAGCTTATGGAATGCACCAAGCTTCAACAGAAATGTTTGGAGCTTTACAAGTTGCTTGGAGAAAAGATGGTTTTCTAAAGAATTTTGATAAACATATAAATAGTAATTTTGGTAATACCAGTAAAATAGAATTAAGACCTAGTAGGTTTGCATCTACTAATTTTGAGATGGAGAAAGGTGCTGCTGCTAATACCGTAGATTTCTTTGGTCGACTACTAACTTTAGACAGAGTTCCAACTCGGTTTTTAACCGTAATGGATAATTTTTTTAAAAACAGAGAATATCGTTCTGAACTTTATGCAATCGCTTTTCGAGAAGCAATGGAAAATTATAATAAAGGAATACTTAAAAAAGAGAAGATGGCAGATTTTATTGCTGAACGAGTTGTTAATCCAACAAAGTTAGCAGTTAAAGAAGCTTATGATAGCGCTCACTATATTACTTATCAAAACAAGTTAGCTTTACAAAAAGGAAATAAAATAGCGGAGTACGCAAATATAGCACAAAAGGCAAAAAGCAAATCAGGCTTTATGAGTTGGCTTGCAAATTATTATTTACCGTTTATTCAAACACCAACCAACATTGCAAGTTTTGTTGCTGAACGAACTCCAGGCTTACATTATATAACAGCATACAACAATGCTATTAAGGCTGGTGGTGTTCAAGCAGAAATGGCAAAAACTAGATTAAGACTAGGAGCTATGTTCTATATGATGATGGCTCCATTAGGATATTTTAGTGTAGCTGGTGGATCGCATATAGATGTTCCAGGAAAAACAACTGGTGGAAAATACGAAACACTTAAAGCATTAGGTGTTACAAATAATAATATTTCAATTCCAGTTGGAGATAAACTTCATACAGTTAATACAACAGGTATTGATCCATTTAACATGATGCTTTCAATGGCTGCGAATAGCGGAAAGTATATTCAATTAATGACGCATAATGTGAACTACGATGCGTTCTCTCCAAACGAAAATGGAGAATTTGATTTTACTCAGATGCAAGTAGCATCTAGTGATATTTTAGCACATACACTTGCTTTAACTTTAGGTTTTGGAGAAATACTTTCTAACTCAACATTCTTAATGGGGGTTAATAATCTTACTAAAGATATTCAAAATGCCAACAAAGCTTTCTCTGGAGATATTTCAGGAATGGATTGGACTGGAAAATGGTTTAATAAATTTTCATCTTCATTTATTCCTGGGTTTATTGGTGAAACTGGGAAGTGGATTTGGAGTGATGATTTTCAAAAGTTAGCTGTAGAAACAAACGAGTATTATTTAAAAAAGTTAAAATTAAATAATTTATCGAATGATTATACTATCTTTGGAGAAACAATACCTTTATTTGGTTATCATCAATCTACAACAATAACACCAGCTAAAGAACTTTTCAAAAAAGTTCGACCAAAAATAACTCCAGTAAGTAAAAAAGTTAGTATGACTTTAAATGGTATTCAAGTTTCGGTGCCTTTAATGGCTGATGAATTAAGTTTTTTTAAAAAAAAATCAGGAGATATTTTTAATGAAGAAATGACAAAACTTGCTAATGGTGACAGCGATTATAGCGCAGTATTTGATGCTGCAAGTACAACTGAAATAGAAAGAAAACATATTGTTAAATATCTTTTATCCAGTTCAAGAAGTGACGCTAGAATTGAACTATTAAGAGATAAAAATGAAGATGGCTCTGAAAATAAATGGTATCAGCCAATCTATGAAAGAGCGCAAAAACAAAGAAGTAAAAAAATACTAACAGCACAAGATGGTAAAGCACTACCAGAGGACAACCTTATTTATGAACAAGAGGAATAAACAATGACAATAAGTACAACAACAATTAAGAACAGCTACTCAGGTAACGGCTCTACTACAGCATTTGCCTATACATTTAAACTTTCAGATGAAGATGAAATACAAGTTATAGAACGATCTTCTACTGGAACTGAAACTGTAAAAACTAAAACAACACATTATAGTGTTTCAGGAGTAGGAAACGCATCTGGTGGAACTGTGACGATGGGATCTGCTCCAGCTTCAGGTGTAACTTTAATTTTAAGAAGAGCAACAGCACAAACACAAGGAATGGATTTAATTGAAAACGATCCATTACCAGCCAATACTTTAGAAACCGCAGTCGATAAAAACTTAGCAATTTCTCAAGAATTACAAGAACAATTAGATAGAAGTTTTAAAGTTTCAAGAACGAATACAATTAGTTCATCTGAATTTACAGATAGTGCAACAGACCGAGCTAGTAAAACTTTAGGTTTTGACAGCTCAGGAGATTTAACAACAGTCGCAGATTTTCTTCCTGCTGGTGGGGATAGCGCACAATTTACTTATTCAACAACAACGACAGATAGTGATCCAGGCAGCGGATATATTAGATTTAACAACGCAACGCTTTCATCAGCTACGATTGCTTATGTAGATGATCTTGAAGCAAATGGAACAGATGTCAGCGCTTGGCTACAAAGTTTTGATGATGTAACTGGTAATGCCACTAACCGAGGAAGAATTAGATTAAGTAAATCAAATTCATTAGATGTTTGGCACGTTTGGAAAATTTCAGGTGCTGTGACGGATGCTTCTGGATATACAAAATTAGCTTTAACTTATATTGATGGTGCTGGAAGTTTATCAGCAGATGACAAAGTATTTTTATCTTTTTCAGCTTCTGGTGAAGATGGAGCCATTCCTGGTTACTATTATAAATTTGATACAGGAACTTCAGATGCAGATCCTGGATCTGGAGAAATAGCTTTCAATAATGGAACATATGCTTCGGTTACAGCAATTTATATTGATGATGCGGATGCAAACGGAGTAACAACATCGACTGATGTTTTAGCTTGGGATGACAGTACATCAACAATCAGAGGATTTTTACACATTGTTGATATTAACGATAGCACGACTTATGCAAGATTTAAAATTACTGGAGCTTCAACTGATGCTTCTGGTTACAACAAATTAGCGGTAGCTCATTTATCTTCCAACAATACTTTTTCAGCAGCTGATGAACTTTCAGTTCATTTTACAATGACTGGTTTAAAAGGCGATACTGGATCAACTGGCTCGACTGGAAGTACAGGATCAACTGGATCAACAGGAGCAAGTGGAACAAACTCTCAACTGTCAATGACTTGGAGTTCTTCAACGTCTGATGCAGATCCTGGAGCTGGCAAAATAGCATTTAATAATGGAACACTATCAAGCGTTTCAATTTTATATGTGGATGATGCAGACGATGCTTCTGCTGATATATCTGGCTACGTTCAATCGTGGGATGATATATCTAACACAGCGGCTAGAGGAATTGTAACTATTACCAAAGAAGGAACAGCATCAACGTATGCTATCTTTAAAGTTTCTGGAGCTGTTACCGATGCTTCTGGTTATACAAAAGTTCCAGTTACTCACGTTGTTTCAAATGGATCATTTTCTAACACCGATGGCGTTGGAGTACATTTTGGTTTTTCTGGAGCAGATGGTGCAGGAACAAGTCTTTCTGGATCAACTAATAATACCGTTGCAACAGTTACAGGAGCGAATGCTCTTGTTGGTGAAGCTAATCTAACTTTTGATGGCACAGATTTACTTGTTGCTGGAACTGGAAAAGTTTATCTTAACGATGCAGGTGGAGAACATATAAGTGGTAATGGCTCTATATTAAGCATTGCAGGTGGAAGTGAAATAGATTTAACGGCAACCGCAATCGATATTAATGGAACTTGCGATATTAGTGGACAGCTTTCACTTGCTGGAACTAATGTATCGGCAACAGCAGCAGAACTTAACTATAGCGATCTTACAACATTAGGAACAAGTGCTGCATCCAAAGTTTTATCAGCGGATGCTAATAATTTATCAAAAATAACTGGCGCTATTTATATGGAAGAAGCCACATTAACTTTTGATACTACGCAAGACTGGGATGTCAGAGCCTCTCCAGTAGCTAAAGTTACTTTAACCAACAACGTAACCTTTGATGCACCTACTAATCCAACGACTGGTCAATTTATTTCTATTGTTTGTATTCAAGATGGAACTGGATCAAGAACGATTGCTTGGAATGCCGTTTTCGAATTTGCAACAGATACAGCTCCAACTGCTACGACTACTGCAAATAAAGGCGATATGTTTAATTTTAGATACAACGGAGCAAAATGGTTAGAGGTTGGAAGAAATCTAGCCTTAACTTTATCATAGGAGATATATATGTTTGCATTAGTACAAGACGGATCAATAACAAAATACATAAGTGGTAATCGTGGAATTACCATTGGAGATATTCAATATCCACAAAATATTTTTACTTTATGGTCAGCTGCTGAAAGAGAAGCGATTGGTATTTATGAAGTAGTCTTTGATAATTCAAACAAGAAAGATGAAGCATATTATATAAATACAAACCAATCTTTTAACTTTGCAGATGGAGTAGTTACAGCTTCTTATGGAAGTGCAACAGCAAAAGAATTAGATGATAGAAATGCAACAAATGAAGCTGGAGAAGAACTTGATCCTGTTGTTGTTATCGAAGGATTAAAAACTAAACATAAAAAAATTATAAAAAAACAAGCAAGTGGATTATTAGAGCCGACAGATTGGTATAATCATAAAGCATTAGATGATGATACTTTTACTATTCCAGCAAATATAACAACTTACCGAGCAAATATTCGGACACGATCAAATGAAATGGAAACTGCCATTGATAATGCAAGTGACGTAGATGCTTTAGCAGCATTATATGTTTATAAAGATGGTGAAAGACCATTAGGCGAATTTCCAATATTGGAGATTTAATGATCATTCTACCAGCAAATACTTTAGCAGCAGGTGGATTTCAAGTAGCCAATTCTTGTCGGTTTAATGATGGTGATAGTCCATCACTTCATAAATCATTTTCAAGTGCTAGTAGAACGACTTATACAATTTCAATGTGGGTTAAGCGAAGTGCTTTAGCTAGTGGTGCGCTTTTTTATAGATATGTAGATGGCAATAATTACACAAGATGTTTTTTTGAAGATGATTTTATAAAATTTGCTGATGTAACAAGTGGAGCAGATAATTGGCTTTTAATAACTAATAGAAAATTTAGAGATGTTGCGGCTTGGTATCACATCGTGGTTGTCTGCGACACAACAAATGGCACAGCAGGAAATAGACAAAGAATTTATGTTAATAATGTAGAAGAAACTTCTTTTAGCACAGAAACTAATTCATCTACACAAGGTCAATGGGGTGTTGATGGTAATCATTATATAGGCACTAATTCAGGTAGCTCTTATTTTTTTGATGGTTATATGGCAGAAGTTTGCTATATCGATGGATCAGCATTAACTCCAAGTTCATTTGGAGAATTTGATGAGGATAGTCCAACTATATGGAAACCGAAAGATGTTTCAGGATTAACCTTTGGAACAAACGGATTTTATTTAGATTTTGAAGATAGTAGTAACTTAGGCAACGATGCCAATGGCGGAACAGATTTAACAGAAGCTAATCTAGCAGCAACAGATCAAAGCATTGACACTCCAACAAATAATTTTTGTGTTTTAAATCCTTTAACAAAAGGAAGTTATATTACTTTAAGTGAAGGAAATCTTCTTTCCACAGGAAATAGTTCAACAGACCAAGGAAGCGTTTATGGAACTTTATCTGCTAATAGCGGTAAGTGGTATGCTGAAGCAAAAATAACTGTTGGCGGCACAGCCTCATATCCTTTAGTTTGTATATCTCATATTAACGATCAGCAATATGGTAGCTGTACAAATGGTGGAAATGATGATCCTGGTCGCCATAATACTGCTTCTGGATGCTACAGAGCAAATGGAGATAAACGATCAAACAATGTAACATCAAGTAGCTGGGGAAATTCTTTTGATGATGACGATATTATTTCGGTAGCCATTGACTGCGATAATGGAGCAACCTATGTAGCAAAAAATGGAACATGGGAAAACTCTGGCGATCCAACTTCAGGTGCTTCTAAAACTGGAGCATTAGTTACTTGGACACCAGCTAATGAAGATATGTCTACCTTTAGCGATAGCCAATATAATAGTTCTTCTAGTAATTGGAATTTTGGTAGTCCAGCTTATACAATTTCATCAGGAAACGCAGATGCAAACGGATATGGTAATTTTGAATACGCACCACCAAGTGGTTATCTAGCATTATGCACAAAAAATTTAGGAAGCGATGGAGGTTAAATGGCAGCTTATACAACAATAGACGATCCATCAGCATATTTTAAAGTTCAGCTTTATACTGGAACAGGAAGTTCTCATGCTGTGTCTTTTAATGACACCGATACAAATATGCAACCTGATATGGTCTGGATTAAACAAAGATCAGATACTAATGACCATAATCTTTTTGATGCTGTAAGAGGAACAGGAAAATTAATTAGACCTAATGGAACTAACGCAGAAGGAGATACAAGCGAAGGAGTAAAATCTTTTGATAGTGATGGATTTACTTGCGGAACTAACTCATCATTAAATGGAAGTACATCAACTTATGTAGCTTGGTGCTGGAAAGCTGGAACGACATCAGGAATTACTACAACAGGTGCAAATATAACTCCATCAGCTTATTCTATGAATGCAACTTCTGGTATTTCTATTATTAAGTATGAAGGAAATGGAACTGATGGAACGAATACTGCTCATGCTTTAGGAGCAGTTCCACATGTGATAATATGCAAACGATTAGAAAATTCAAATTACTGGGCAGTTTACCATCATAAAAATACTTCAGCACCTAATACAGATTATTTAGTGCTTAATGCAACTGATGCTACAAGCGATGCAGGACTATGGAAAGATACTGATCCTACATCAGTTTATTTTAGACATGATAATTCTACATCGGTTAATGCAAATGGAGAAGATATGGTTGCTTATCTTTTTACCAGCATACAAGGCTTCAGTAAGTTTGGAAAATACACAGGAAATGTAAATGCTGATGGTGTCTTTATATATTTAGGCTTTAAGCCTGCTTTATTTATAGTTAAAGAAACAGGTAATGCAGAGCCTTGGGTTATGTATGATAATAGACGTGGTGACTATGGAAATGCTAATCCTAACGATCAACACTTAGTAGCAAGTGGAACAGCAGTTGAAAGTTCTGGCACAGCTATCGATTTTTTATCAAATGGAGTGAAGATAAGATCAAACGCTGGTCACTTAAATGAAGGTGATTATATTTATATGGCTTGGGCTGAAACACCATTCGTCAATTCAAATGGAGTGCCTTGTAACGCAAGGTAATTAATTAAATTTTAGGAGTACAATTATGAAAATGTTTTTTCAAGGATGGATAATATTATTTCAAGATGTTGCAAAATCATTAGGTAATCTTTGGAGAAAGCATTGTCCAATGTGTATTTGTAAACATGCCAAAGAAAAAAAGTAGTGTTGCAACCATAGGTTTAGGCTATCGCCTATCCTCTCATGAAAAACTTTGTGCTGAAAGAATGAAACTTTTATTAAAATCCATTGATGATCTTAATAAAAAGGTTTCAAAACTAACGACAGAAATGGCTCAAGGTCAAGGTGCGGTTAAAGTATTAATGGCGCTTGGAGCCATAGTTGTAGGCATCTTAGGTTATCTAAATATTAAGTGAAATATTATAATAAAGGTATAGCAGCTCATTTAATTGCTATGCTTGAATTGTTAGATGATGATCATTTGATCTTCACTAATGTTCAAGGTATTGGACCAATCGACATCGTAACCGTCAATGTTAAAACAGGTCAGGTAGATTTCTACGATGCCAAATCCGATAGAGAAAGTCGGCATAAGAAAAGATCATTTACAGAAATTCAAAAACGATTAGGAGTTAAACACATCTATATAAACCTAAGAAAGAAAACTTTTAGGTTAAAAGAGTTTAAAAAATAATATGCAACTATCAAAGAATTTTTCTTTAAAAGAGCTAACAGCCAGCCAGACTGCTGAACGTATGGGGTTAGACAATAATCCTAGTGAAGCTCAAGTAGAGAATTTAAGACTACTTTGCGAAAGAGTATTACAGCCAGTTAGAGATCACTTTAATAAAGTGGTTACTATTTCATCTGGTTATCGAAACGAAATTTTATCACAAAAGATTGGCAGCTCCAGCAAATCGCAGCATTGCCTTGCTATGGCGGCTGACTTTGAAATCTTTGGTGTTCCAAATAATGAAGTATCAGATTGGATTAAAGAGAATTTAATGTTCGATCAATTAATTTTAGAATTTTGGAAACCAGGAGAGCCTAACTCTGGATGGATCCATTGTTCATATAATTCAGAAATAAATGCAAACAGAAAAGAATATTTGATGGCAATTAAAACAGATGGCAAAACTCAATATAAACCGATCTTAGGTTTATCAACCGATAGGTATGCAAAATAATATGTGGTTTGGATTAGCAAAGATGGCACTAAAAACTGGTGCAAATGTTTATGCAAATAAGCAAAAACAAAAAGAAGCTATGTCAGCAGCAGCTTTATTAACTGCTGAAAAAATGGCTAGAGGAGAAACGGAATATCAAGGCAAGTTATTAGAAGCTAGACAAAATGATTATAAAGATGAATTTGTTTTAGTTATTTTATCAGCTCCAATTATAGTTTTAGCTTACGCAGTTTTTTCAGATGATCCTGCAATGATGCAAAAGATAGAATTATTTTTTCATCATTTTGGTAATCTTCCTGTTTGGTTTCAAACTTTATGGATTACTGTTGTTGCTAGTATTTTTGGAATTAAAGGAACTCAGATATTTCGTAATGGCAAAAAGTAATGGCTCGTAAGAAGAAGCCGTTATTTGGTGTTTCAAATTATAAAAAACGAACAAGAAAAAAAAGACCAGGTAGGCACGCCAAGTCTTATTCAAAAAGACGCTCTCCAAGAAAACGGAAATACAAAGGACAAGGAAAAGGAAAATGAAAGATTATTTAATATGGACTTTACCTATTTTCGTAATTGTTTTGTTAGGAATATATGGATGTGAAAACACCAGACATTCAATAGGTATTACTACCAATCCATTGAGTACAAAAATGGAAGAGAAAACAAAACTTAATTACAAAATAACTTTTGGAAAGATAAGACCTAAAGAAGATGAAGATTAATTTATGATGAATATAATTATCGCAATAGTTTTAGTTCAAAACGTGAATACGGTTGAACTTAAAAACAATACCTCTTTTGATAGACTAGATAAAACAGTTAAAGTCATAAGACTTATTCATGGTGTTAAATGAAGCCTGTCAAAATCAGAGAAGATCAAGGTATTGATTTAAGTATAAAGAACTTAGCATTTATTTTATCTGTTGCAATTGCAGCAACTATTGGATGGTTTCAATTAGAAAATAGAATTGGTGATTTAGAAACTGCTAATAAACTCTTTGCTGCTGATCTATTAAAGAAAGCAGAACAGACACCGAAAAATTTAGAAATCTTCATGCTCCTGGAGGAGAGCTTCAAACAAATTGAAAAATTGGAAGAAAACCAAGAACAGAATATGACAAACAAAGTAAATATAGAATTTTTAAAAGAACAAATGAATAAGGTTTTAGTTGATATTGAAAAACTAAAAGACAAACAAAGATCATTTGCTAATGGAGATCACTAATGATTGAAACAGTTGTAGCGCTTTGCTTATTTTATCAAGGTGGAATTATAGAACATACTTATAAAAAAAGTATGTCAGATTGTTTAGCATCTAAAAGAGTAGCTTCAAGAGAAGTTAATCCTGATAACGTTAAATTCCAATGCGGTAAAGTTAAAGCAGAAACCGAAATTTATATGGGTGCAAAAAAGATAATTAGAATTATCGAAGATAAATACTAATAGAGGTAAATAATATGATAGAAAAAATAACAAAAAAATGGAATGCTTGGAGTACAACTAAGAAGTCAGCTGTAGTAGCTGGTGCTGTTGCTGTTGTTATTCTCTTGCTTATCTAATGGAAAATAAAATAGTAACTTTTCTACTTGCCATTCTTTTAGCTTTAGGTGGTTGGAATTTAAGCCAAACATTTAAACTGTCTAATGACATGGTTTTAGTTAAAGAAAAGATTTCCAATATAGAAGATAAGGTTTCCAAATTTAAGCCTAAAAAAAAGAAGAAAAAAAATAACTAAAAATACCTAAAATCTGTGAAACGAAAAAAAAAGATTTTCGCTAGAAAATGCGATTTCTGTAAATCTGAAATAATACTCAATGGTCCTGACAGCGATAGCTTTGTTGCTACAGCTGAGTATAAATATTTCTGTATGAAACAAACGCCAGGTCAACCTGCTGAAAAAGATTGTATGGCTGATTACCTAAATAACATAAAGAAGAAACTATATGAATATACCATTAAAAAAGAACTGGAAAAAAAAGAAAAAGAAGAAAAAAAACAAAAAGAAAAAGAAGAAAAGATAAAGTCTATGCCTAAAATTCTTGCGAAGCTTGATGCTTTAGAAAAAGAATTTAAGAACAGAGAATTTAAAAGACGCCTATCAAAACATCATTCCTAAATATCCTTCCTTATATAAAAACAATAATCAAAAGAATTATTACTATAACTCCAACAGCTATTTTGCCTCTCGTAGTTAATGCTCTAAACATATTTTTTAAATTATATTATCCTATTGTGATGAATTTTGACTCTAAAACGTGATGAATTTGCTATATAAGATTTTATTATTTTATGTTAAAAGTAACTGACTTCGGTTAGATTTTTGATTTATTTGTTTTATAATTCATCAAAAATTCATCAGAGTTGCTTTTAGGAATAAAAAATATATAAATAAGCATTGCTATTCCTCGGTAGCTCAGTTGGTAGAGCAGTTGACTGTTAACGCTGCAAATAATTCTAGCCGAAGTTGTTAAACAATTAACAACGGAGGTATTAGCTGATAGTTCACATTTTCTTAGATTGTCTTGGAAAATATGTTGTGTTGAGATTTGATGAATTTTTTTCATCACTATTTTCATCACATAAATTATTTACTCAACTTAAAAGAATATTCTGTAGAGCAGTTGATGTTCTTTTCAAAGTTCTATTGGGAAATAAGCTGAGCAAGCTATAAGAAGTATATGGAAAAAATATACAGAGTAACACCACTAAGAGGAAAATGGATTGTTCAAAGAGTTGCTGATCGTAAGCAAGTTGGCAAACCATTTAAGTTAAAAACGGAAGCGGCAGCTTATGAGTTAGAATTATTAGCTGAAGCTCCTAAAGCAAATGGAAATGGTAAGGCAGCTACTAAGACTGTTAGGCAAGCTTACAAATTATTTGCTGATTGGAAAGAAAAAGAAGCACAACCAGATACAGGAATAAACGAAACAAGTGCTGGATGGTATGGCATAGAGTATCGTTTAAGAATATCTGAGTTTATGCCAGATGTTTTACTTTCTGATTTAAAAGTAAAAGTAATGGAAACATATTTGGATAATCTTTTAAAAGCAGAAGTTCCATACAAAACGATGAAGAGATCGGTTGCTGGAATTAAAACTTTTATAAAGAGAATGTGTGTTGAAGAAGAAAATCCTTGTACGGATCTACTTTATTTCAGCATATCAAAACACTATCCAAAAGTTCTGCCTAAAGATAACGATCTAAGGTATGAACGTGAAGTTGAGATGTTGGATGTTTTGCAAGTTAAAGATATTTTAAAAACATATCTTAAAGAAGCTCCAACAAATCCTGAAAGCGCATACACTTATGCTTTAGTAAGTGTAGCTTATATGTTTGGTCTAAGACCTGGAGAAATATTGGCTCTTAAAAAAGCTAATGTAGATTTTGAAAACAAAATCCTTCAGATCAAAGGCAGCATAGTTAATGGTAAGTATTTACCTAAAACTAAAAACAGAGGTAGTACACGACCATTAGATATGGATCAAAATCAAATTGATTTTTTCCATTGGTGGTTAGGTTATTTAAAAAGTTATTCTAACTATCACAAACATAGTGTTTGGATGTTTCCTGGAGTTCATAGATTTGATCTTGAAGTAAAGCAAAGTTGTGCTAAGGATCAATTTCTTTCTTACAAAACTTTCAGAACTTTAATTTGGAAGGCTTTTGCACGAATGGGTTTAGCAGACATTACCGTTAGAAGAAGCGGTCATGCTAAAGTTAATAAATCTATTTTTAAAGGCAATCCAATTAAACAATTCAGACATAGATTTTGTTTTGAGTTGCATAATCAGATGAACTCAAGTCCATTGCTTACAGCAAATTATTGTAAACAATCATCTGGTCATACTCTGTTTAAAACTTTTGCAGATAGATATGGAAATAAAAAAGTTAGAGGAACAGCAGAAGAAAGAGCAGCAAGAGCTAATGCAAAACGTATAGCTTTAAAGACAGATATAGTTGCAGTTCCTAAATTAATTACACGAAACTAAAGGTATCAGAGTTCACGGAGGTTAAGAAATCTTAATCTCCGTAGCTCCTAGTAAGACTTTTTTTGAAGTTTTTTCATCATCCTGCCTAATTC
>VTLG01012851.1_pt1 | contig 38932 bp, 37 predicted proteins | sample 4694571 | NCBI WGS metagenome assembly VTLG01 (sample SAMN12604809, study PRJNA352737) | marine metagenome | biome: ENVO:00000447; feature: ENVO:00000209|ENVO:00000569|ENVO:01000036; material: ENVO:00002151; isolation source: viral sequences binned using virsorter ... | reverse complement strand
CAAAAAGGATCCACCACTAGGCAAACCTAAAAGAGGAGGGCCTAAAGCGTATTATGTATATGTAAGAGATCCTAAAACTAAAAGAATTAAAAAAGTTACATTTGGTTCTGGTGGTTTAAGAGCCAAAATAAAAAATAAAAAAGCACGTAATGCTTTTGCTGCAAGACATGATTGCAAAAATAAAAAAGATAGAACAAAAGCATCTTATTGGTCATGTAATTTACCAAGATATGCCTCTATGTTGGGGTTAGGTGCTAATATGAATACATTTTGGTAAAATTAAAAATTAAAAATATGAATTACTGCGGAGAAAAATTAACACAAGAACAAATCAAACATAGAAGAAAAAGAGCAAGACACTATTTTGAAGCTATGGGCATTAACCCAGATATTAAAGGTAGTATGTATCAAGAAAGAAGACTTGATATGAGACCTAAAATCCATCATTATCATCCTCTTGGAGAAACTCAAAATGCATTTGCAACAGTAGAATTGGATTGTTTTATTTTCTACACTCACATGGTTGTTACTATGGAAGTAGGAGATGTAACATGGACTTTTTACGGTAATGCAGGTGGAGTTGGAGCCCCAGGTGGTTTAACTATTGTTGGTGATATGATATATACTAATTTAAGTGTTTTAACTTCTACAACTACATTTGGAGTATTTTCAGGTGGGGATGGAGCAGGAGGAATAGAAGTAACTTGGGGTACTCATGGCAATTTTGTAGGTGGTGGAACAGCAGATTGTTATCCTTTCTGTGCTGGAGCATTTGGGGGAAGTGGTAACTGGTATAAATCTAACTAATGAACCCATATAAAGATAGTTCTAATATAAGAAGTTTTTCAAAAAATGTTAAAAAACTAGAATTAGTTTGGCATAAAGATGATGAAGATAGGAATATTGAAATATTAGAAGGTAAAGGTTGGCATATGCAGTTTGATAATGAATTACCCTTTGCATTATTTAAAGGAGATAGTATATTTATAAAACGACATCGTGTACATAGAATACATAAAGGTGTAACCGATTTAAAAATAAAAATAAATGGATAATTTTGATTTAAGAAAATATTTAGCTGAAGGTAGGCTATTTAAGGAGGAGTATGACCCATACGACGACTACGACAACATGGATTTTAGTAAACTCAATCCAGGCCAAAAAGCGGCATTTGATGAATGGTTAGTACAGTACTCCCCAGATTACTTTGAAAATAAAGCAGAATTTCAAGATATGATTGATGAGTTTGCTGAAGTTGAAAATGCAAATGATTTAGCAGATTTTGTTCATGATGAGTTTGCAGGTGATAAATATGAAAGGCTAGTTTTTATTAGACAATTAGAAAAAGCTTATTTAGATGATGACCAGCCTTTAGATGAAGGCAAGTTACTTAAAGAGCAACTTATGCCTAAAAAAATAAGTAATAAACCTTTTACAATTATTTATCAAACTAATGATATGTCTGATTATGAAGATTACGATGAATTATTATCTGATAAAGAAAAAGATTTAGCAACTGGTGACGAGGGTGACAAGTTTGCATTTGATAGTAATACACCTGCGGATGAAATTGAAGATTATCTTATGCCAGAAACCCCAGAAGAAGGAAATAAAAAGCTAGAAAGATACGGTTTAAGCAAATACTGGAAATACTAATAATATGGATAATTTTGATTTAAGAAAATATTTAGCAGAAAACAAACTTACAGAGCAAAGCAAATTAATCTCAGAAGATGAATATAAAACATGGAGTGAGATAGAAAGAACTATGAAATTCCCAGAAGGAACCGAATTTTATTCTGGCAACTATGGGCAAAAATGGGCACAATATCCTGACGGAAGAGAGGTTAGACTTTCTGGTCCAAAGTCTTACGACGATGAAAACTCAAGTGATCTTTCATGGAAAGATTTTCAAATAAAATTTCCTGAAGTTAAAGATGATAATCTAGCTGGTGAAGTATATAGCATAATGCAAGAACAAAATGGTTTTGATGATTATGATGATGAAGAAATAGTCAGTTTTATGAATTCAGCTTCAACTTGGACAGATGCTGATGATGTAGCAAATTATTTTGATGAACCAGCTTCAGATATTGGTAAATTAATAGCTAGTTATTATCAAGAAGAAAGCGGATATGAAGGATTCGATGATAAATGGGATAATTATTTAGATTATCTATTTCCTCAAACCGAAAGAGGTGGTGATGATATTGATGATTATGCCATAGAAGATGAATTTGATAGATTATAAACATAATGAAAGAAAAAATTTGTATAGCAATTTGTAAAATTACATTCAACAAAGTATGTCTTGGTTGGTGTGATACCAAATGCTGTAAATAACATATAGACTGATTCATAGCCAGTCGATTTATTAAAAAATTATAGGAGCTGTGGCCCAAATATTTGGAGCCACAGCTTTTTTTTCGTATATTAACGTGTTAAAAATAAATTAATTTGAGAAGAGAAGAAACAGTAATTATAGGAGCAGGTGTAGCAGGTATTAATGCTGCTACTAAATTAGTTGATAATAACTATAGTGGTAAAATAACTATCATTGATATGGGTAAAGATCCATATAAAAGACCTTATGAAGAGGTAATGACTGGTTATTTAGGAGCAGGTGGTTGGTCTGATGGTAAATTAACATATTCAACCCAAATTGGAGGTCAATTATCTAAATATGTAGGTGAAGAAAAAGCTATGGAACTTATGAAACAAGTAGTAGATAATTTTAGTAGATTCCACCCACACCCAGAACAAATAGTTTTATCAAACCCTGATAAAGAACCAGATTTTATTAAACCATATTTTGGTTTAAGATTATTTCCATGTTGGCACATTGGTACTGATTATTTACATGAAATTGGTAAGAGTTGGTATGATTATTTAGTAGAAAAAGGAGTTGAATTTCACTGGCAAACTAAAGTTTATGATATAGATTTTGAAGTAAAACAAGTAGTAATTAATGATCCTATTAATGATAAATCTAACCATGCAACTGATAAAAATAATATTTTTTATGATCAACTTATATTTGGTGTAGGTAAATCAGGTATTGATTTTACTTCAGAAATAATGAAAAAATATAATTTACCAACAGAAGAAAAACCAGCTCAAGTAGGTGTTAGATTTGAAGCACCACAAAAACACTTTCAAAAATTAATTGATATTGCTTATGATTTTAAGTTGTATAGAAAGATGGATAATGTTAGTTTAAGATCATTCTGTACAAATAATAATGCTGCATATGTAGCAGTAGAAGAAACATATGGTGATCACAGTTATAATGGTCATGCTAAAAAAGATGAGTCATTTAGAAATGATATGACAAACTTTGGTATATTAATGGAAATTAGAGGTATAGATAAACCGTTTAAATGGGCTAGAGAATTAGTAGGTAAAGTCCAAGAAAACAGCACAGGTTTATTTTATAGTCCAAGTAGAGAACCCTCAATTACATCAGAAGGAGTAGATGTATCAGCTACAAAAATAGAAAATTTAAATGTAGTTAAAGATGCATTTCAAGGATATTTTAAATATATTGATGATTTTATCAATGATATGAAATTAGTATTTCCTACGTTAAAAGACGATTGGGGAATCTATGTACCTGAGGTTAAATACCTAGCTCCTGAACCATTAGTTAATTATTCTGATTTATCATTAACTAAATACCCTACTGTGCACTTTGTTGGTGATGCGTTGTCAGCAAGGGGTATTTCCGTATCAGGGGCTCATGGTACACTTGTTGCTGAAAAAATTTTGGAGAATGAAACTAAATTACGTATATTGTAGATATGGAAAATAAATACACTGAATGGCCTAGTAGTCAAAGATTAAAAAAAGCAGATGGAACTATTGCTTATATTTGGGATAATAAATTACATAATTGGGATGGGCCGGCTTTAATACCTGAAGGAAATGAAAAAAAAGCAGAATATTATATTTACGGTATTAAATATAGTAAGGAAGAACATAAAGAAAGAATTAGACAAAAAACAGGATTACCATGGTACAAAAAACCTGCACCAAAAGGTATGACTCATAGAAATTAATATGAAAATAGGATTATGTGGTACAATGAGTGTAGGTAAAACTACATTAGTTAAAGCTTTAAAAAAAGTACCTGAATTTAAAGATTATAATTTTGCTACAGAACGTAGTAAATATTTAAATGGTTTAGGTATTCCATTAAATACGGATTCAACATTAAAAGGACAAACAGTATTTTTAGCTGAAAGATGTGCTGAATTAATGAATAATGAAATTATAACTGATAGAACGATTATTGATGTAATGGCATTTACTCAAAATGCAAAATCAATACCCTATCAAGATAAAGATAAATTTATTGAATATGCAAAAGAATTTATTAGAGAATATGATTATATTTTTTATATTTCTCCTAATGGCTTGCCTATTGAAGATAATGGAGTACGTGAGACAGATGAACATTATAGAGACGTTATAGATTTTACTATAATAAGTTATATAAAAAAATATGCTTATATGATGAAAAATATTGAAACTATAAAAGGCACAACTAAAGAACGAGTTGAACAAATATTAAATGTTATTAATTCTTGATATATTTATAATAAAATTTAAATTAAAATGAAAAAATCTGAATTAAAATCATTTATTAAAGAAGAAATTATATCATTACTTACAGAAGCATCAGAAGAAGAACTTAAAAATGCTCAAGAGTTTAATAAAGAACTTAAAACTATAGATTTAAAAAAAGAAGCGGGTATAGAAGAAGTTGAAGTAGCAGCAGCAGCTGATGATGATGATGATGAAGATAAAAAAGCAATAGCAGCAGCTAAAAAAGCAAGAGGTAAGTTTAAGCAATATGATTTGGCAGTTAAGGCTTTTAAAGATATAGAGGCAGAAATGATGGCTTTAGGTAAGGAATATGGTAAAACTGAGGATGGAAAAAGAAAAGAAGAAATTAAAAATATCCTTAGAAAAAAAACACCAATTAAAAAGGAAGCAGAAGCCTTAGTTAAAAGATTAGAAAAAGATGTTGTCTAAAGAAAGAATTATTGCTTATAGTATTATAATTATTTTATCATTAACTCTTATTTATTTCCTATTTTTAGAAAATGAAAAGTATGTTGAAGATTATAATCTTAAAATTGAAGCACTAGAAGCAAAGGTTGATTCCTTACATAATATTAATGATGGTTTAGAATATAAAATAGATACTTTAAACCAACAAATTGTAACATTAGATAAAGAAATAGACAAACAAGATAAGAGAATTGTCACATTAAAGTATAAAGTAAATGAGAAAATTAATTCCGTTGATAATTTTAATGATGATGAGCTTGAAAGGTTTTTCACAGAACGATATAGATACGTCGATTCAATTAAAAAAACCAATAGCTCGTCTGGTAATTAAAGATTTATTAACTGGGGATGGAGCTTTAGAAGAATTATCTTTAGTTAATAATAAAATTAATTTATTAGAAGTAAAATTAAACTTAAAGGATAGTATTATTCAAAATTTAGATGAAAGTGTTTTAAATTTTAGAAATATTTTAGATACTAAAAGTAATCAATTAGAAATATCACGAAACCTGTCTGAAAAACTTCAAGCAGATCTAAAAAAACAAAAAGCAAAAACAAGATTATTCCAATATGGAACTGGAGCTGCAATATTAGGCGGAATAATTTTATTAGTAGCAAACTAGTATGTCGGATTTAAAAAAAGTAATAAGACAGGAATACCTTAAATGTGCTAAAGACCCAGTACATTTTATGCGTAAATACTGTTTTATTCAACACCCACAAAGAGGAAGAATTCAATTTAATTTATATCCTTTTCAAGAAAAAGTATTAACATTATTTAGAGATAACCCTTATTCTATTGTTTTAAAATCCAGACAGTTAGGTTTATCAACATTATCAGCAGGTTATTCTTTATGGATGATGTTATTTGCTAAGGATAAAAACATACTTTGTATTGCAACAAAACAGGAAACGGCTAAAAATATGGTTACAAAGGTTAAATTTATGTACGATAATTTACCTTCATGGTTGAAAGTTGATGCCGCTGAAAATAATAAATTAAATTTAAGATTAATTAATGGTTCACAAATTAAAGCAACATCAGCAAGTAGTGATGCTGGTAGATCAGAAGCAGTATCTCTTCTAATAATTGATGAGGCAGCATTTATCGATAACATAGCAGAAATTTGGGCATCAGCACAACAAACATTAGCAACCGGAGGTGGTTGTATTGCTTTATCAACACCTTATGGTACAGGTAATTGGTTTCACCAAACTTGGACTAGAGCTGAAGCAGCAGAAAATGATTTTTTACCTATAAAATTACCTTGGTATGTTCATCCTGAACGAAATGAAGCCTGGAGAAAAAAACAGGATGAATTATTAGGAGACCCTAGAATGGCGGCTCAAGAGTGTGATTGTGATTTTAGTACTTCTGGTGATATAGTATTTTATCCTGAGTATTTAGAGTATTTTGAAAAAACTTATATTAAAGATCCTTTAGAAAGAAGAGGAACAGACCAAAATTTATGGGTTTGGGAATCACCTGATTATACTAGAGATTATATAGTAGTAGCTGATGTTTCTAGAGGTGATGGTAAAGATTATTCGGCATTTCATGTAATAGATGTAGCTAATAATGTACAAGTAGCTGAATATAAAGGACAATTAGGTACAAAAGAATACGGGCATTTATTGGTAGGAATAGCTACAGAATATAATGAAGCAATGTTAGTAATAGAAAATGCTAATATAGGATGGGCAACTATACAAGTTGCGATTGATAGAAATTATCCTAATTTATACTACTCTCCAAAATCAGATCAACCTAATGTAAATTCTTATTTTGATAAGTATCAAGATAATTCAAGAATGGTTCCTGGTTTTACAATGTCATCTAGAACAAGACCAATGGTAATTGGAAAATTCCAAGAATACTTAAGTGATAAAGGAGTAACATTTCAATCTAAAAGATTAATAGAAGAAATGAAAACCTTTATTTGGAGAAATGGTAGACCAGAAGCCCAATCAGGTTATAATGATGATCTAGTAATGGCTTTTGGCATGGCTATGTACATTAGAGATACAGCATTAAAATTTAGACAAAGAGGATTAGATATAACAAAACAATCTTTAACTAATATGAAAGTTAATAGAACCCCATACCAGGGTAGTTATTTTTCTAAAGGTGAAGACAATCCTTACCATATAAAAACAAAAAAAGGAAAAGAAGACATTAGTTGGCTTCTGTGATAATATTTATAACAATAACTATATACCAATATGGCTGATAAAAGCATATTTTCAAGATTAAGAAGATTATTTTCAACTGATGTTATTATAAGAAACGTTGGAGGAAATCAAATAAAAACAATAGATAGTAGTACCATCCAACAAATGGGTGATATTAGTACTAATTCATTAGTAGATAGATATAATAGAATTTATACTACAACACCTACATCATTATTAGGTAGACAATTTAGTTTTAACTATCAATGGTTAAGACCACAATTATACTCAGAATATGATGTTATGGATTCAGATGCGATATGTGCTTCAGCATTAGATATTGTATCTGATGAATCTACATTAAAAAATGATATGGGAGAAGTACTTCAAATTAGAAGTTCAAATGAAGACATACAAAAAATATTATATAATTTATTTTATGATGTTTTAAATATTGAATTTAATTTATGGGCTTGGATTAGACAAATGTGTAAATATGGTGATTTCTTCCTAAAATTAGAAATAGCAGAAAAATATGGAGTTTATAATGTAATACCTTATACAGCTTTCCATATTGAAAGACAAGAAGGATTTAACGAAGAAAACCCATCAGATATAAGATTTAAATTTAGTCCTGATGGTATTCTTAGTGATAGTACAGGAATGTATGGTACAGGATATGGAATAGGAGGAGCTGATGATAATGGTATTTTCTTTGATAATTATGAAATGGCTCATTTTAGATTAATATCTGATGTAAACTATTTACCTTATGGAAGAAGTTATTTAGAACCAGCTAGAAAATTATTTAAACAATATACATTGATGGAAGACGCAATGTTAATTCATAGAATTGCACGTGCGCCGGAAAAAAGAGTATTTTATATGAATGTTGGAGCTATACCTCCAAATGAAATAGAAGCATTTATGCAAAAAACTATTTCACAAATGAAGCGTACTCCTTATTTAGATGAAGATACAGGTGAATATAATTTAAAATATAACATGCAAAACATGTTAGAAGATTTTTACATCCCAGTAAGAGGTAATGATACTACAACTAGAATAGATACTACAAAGGGATTAGATTATGATGGTATTCAAGATGTAGAATATTTAAGAAATAAATTATTTGCAGCACTTAAAATTCCTAAAGCATTTTTAGGGTATGACGAAAATATAGAAGGTAAGGCAACATTAGCTGCTGAAGATATTAGATTTGCTCGTACTATTGATAGAATCCAAAAAATAATACTGTCAGAATTAAATAAAATTGCATTAGTACATTTATATACCCAAGGTTATACTGATGAAAAGTTAACAAACTTTACTTTAGATATGACTACCCCATCAATTATATATGAACAAGAAAAGATGGAATTATTAAAATCTAAAGCTGAACTATCGGGACAATTATTAGAACAAAAATTAGTCCCTTCAGATTGGATTTATGATAATTTATATCATTTTAGTGATGGTGAAGTTGAAGAATATAGAGATTTAGTTAGAGAAGATTCTAAACGCCAATTTAGAAACGCTCAAATAGAAGCAGAAGGTAATGACCCAGTTGAAACGGGTAAATCTTACGGTACACCACATGATTTAGCTTCATTATATGGTAAAGGAAGAATGTATACTAACCCAGGAGGAGTACCTAAACCAGAAGAATATGCTAAAGATGACCCAGCATTAGGTCGTCCTAAAAAACAACAAGTAAAAAGAAATACTCAAGATGATAATTTTGGAAAAGATAGGTTAGGTGTTAAAAGAATGAAGGACACAGATAAAAATGATGGTGATAGTTTAAGACCTACTTTAGAAGGTGCAAAAATGGCTTATTTAAAAAATAAGGATATATTTAAATCTTTAAATAAGAAAAAATTAATATTTGAAGAAGATAAAGATGATTCTAAATTATTAGATGATTCACAATTGAAAGAGTAAAAAAGGTCTAATATTTATAAATAAATATATTTTTTAATGAAAATAAAACACTCAAAGTACAAAAATCCTGGTATTCTTTTCGAACTGTTAGTAAGACAAATAACAGCAGATACTTTAAAAGGAGATGATTCCCCGGCAATAGATATACTAAAGAAATTTTTTGTTAAAACAGAATTAGGTCGTGAATATAAGTTATATGAAACTATATTAAAGTCTAAAGTTTTAAACGAAAGTAGAGCTAATGTGTTTATTACAACTGCTTTAGATGCGTCTAAAAAATTAAACAAGGGACAATTAAGAAACCAAAAGTATCAATTAATTAGAGAAATAAAAGATAACTATAAAGTTGAAGAATTTTTCTCTTCCAAGATTAAAAATTATAAAGAGTTAGCTGCTTTATATACTTTAATTGAAGGGTATAATAGTAAAGATATAAGCGATACTCAACAATTAGTTGATAATAAAGTAACTTTATTAGAATTTTTAACTAAACAAGAAGTATCTGAAGAAAAAAAACAAACATTAATTGAAGAATTTTCTAATTATGATAAAGATACTAGAATATTAACTTATAAAGTTTTATTAGAAAGATTTAATGATAAGTATCAACATTTATCTAAGGAACAAAAACAAGTCCTTAAAGAGTTTATAAACTCAGTTGATTCTGCTCCAAGATTAAGAAATTTTTATAATTCAAAAGTTAATGAATTAAAAGATTCTTTAATTAAAGAAAATAAAAATATAAAAGATAAAGCAACTGCTATAAAAATTAAAGAAGTTTCTAAATATTTAACTGAATTAGATAAATCTTCAAAAGTTGGTGATGATAATTTAGTTGATTTGTTACGTTATTATGAACTAGTAAAAGAAATAAAAGTAGCAAATGGCATACAGATATAAACTTTCTGAATTAGCTAAAAAAGCTTCAGCGGATGAAGCGGAAAAAGAATTAGGTATCCCAAAATCTAGATTTGAGGTAGGACAAGTTACCTATAGCGATGATGGTACTTCTAAATCGGAAATTACAGATATAGATCCCGAAACTGGTGCTGTAAAATGGGAAATTACTCAATTACCTGGATTTGATTTATTATATGATGAAATAGATGATTTAGTTGATATATCAAAAAGAGTTTATATTAAAACTAAAGATGATAAAAAATTTAGAGAATTTTATGATGAAATTCGTAAATTAAGAAATAGTATAAGAACCCATCTTAGAAATGAATACCCGGATCAATATAAAAGAATTACTAGAATTGGAGAAATGTATAGTAAGGGTATTTTAGATTTAGATAAAGAAGAAAAAGTAAAAGAAGGTACTTGTGGGTATGGTGAAGATGGAGTAGTAGGAGACAAACCAGCGGGTCCAGATTTAATGAAAGAATTTGTAGGTGGACAATTAGAAAAGAGAAGTGATGTATTATTTAACCAATTAGTACCATCAAGTGGAGCAGCAGAAACAGTAGAGGGGGAATTAATAAGAGCTATTAATAGATTAATTTATAGATTTTATAATGATGGTGATTATTTTTATAAAGGATATGGAGCTGAAACAGCAGGTCCAGCTCATTCATTTTTAGTTAACTCAGACCAAATTCCTTTTGATTTACAATCTACTTTAACAAGTACATTTAATAAAGCAATGGGTGCTGATGAGGATGGATATGAAAGATTAATTAAATTTGCTTTAGAAAAAATATTAGATCACGTTGAAGCTACTCCTATAGATGAATATACTCCATTAAAAAAAGAAATGTTTGATTTTGAATCTGAATTTGAAGATGAAGAAGATGATTATGATGACTACTATGATGAGTATGAAGAGGATGAAGAATATTATGAAGATGGTATAGAAGAAGTATCAATGACAGGAGGTGGAGCAGCTAGTCAAGCAACATTTACACCTGGAATAGGTGGTCAATATGCAACACCTTATGCATTTAGATTAAAAGGACAAAAACCAAATGATAAAGCTTATAAAGAATTAGGATACAAACCAGTTAATGAAAAAGAATTAACTAAATCCGAAAAAAATAAACTTAAAAAAGTATCCTCACAACTTAAAAAATCAGTTAAGGCACATGATAAACAGGCTAAAACAATTGATAAGGCAATAAGAAATGAAGCATATGGAGATGGTGCAGATTTAGGCCCTGGACCAAAGGCAAGTGAAGATGGGGTAAATGATAACTATTATGTAAAAGCTTTTAAGTATAAGTTAGTACCTAAAAAAATAAAAGGCTCGGGACTTGAAGTAAATAAATTATTTTAACTATTCAAAAAGAGTCAATATGTATAAATATACATTAGTAAAAGAAGTAGAAAGTAAAGTTGAAAAATTTCAGGAAAAGCGAATAAATGCTTTTGATGAAATAGAGAAACGTTTGGAAGCTATAAAAAAACCATTAAGGTTAGCTAAAATAAATACTATAAAATATTATAGAGATAATCCAAACAGCTTCTCAGTAGTTACTGGAACTGATTTAATTAATGATTATATTAGTGATATAGAAACACTATTAAAAAATAATAAAGAATAATAAACATGAAGTCATTACAAGAACAATATAACTTAATAACAGAGGGCAAAGGACATAAAGATGTATTTATGAAAGATGCAAAATCTAGATATCCAAATCTTTTAAATAATTCTCTTAATTTTGATAATACTACAAAAATTCTAAAAAATAAGGGAATAATTAACGAAAATATAGGAGGATACGTTGACCTAAAACCAATAACTAAAATTGATTCACTTTCTAAAAAAGAAAATTGGGAAAATAAATTTAAACAATTTTTAAATGAAAAAGAAAACCCACTACAGCCTTTAATCAATAATGATAAAAAAGTTAATACTAAAGAAGAAGAAGAAAAAATTAAAGCTGATTCTAAAAAAGTATCTAAATCTGTTGAAAATATAGAAAGTCATAACTATAATTATGATACTAATGTAGAAAATATTAATAATGTTAATGCTCAAGAATTATCAAATGGTGTTTACTATGAATCTAAAAGCAACCCAGAATTAGGTTTAAAAGAATTACAAGAACTAGTTGTAAAAAATCTAGTAAAAGATCCTTTACATTATGTTAAAGAAGGACAATTTGGTGTGGGCATTGGATACGAACAACCTAAAACAGAAGTAGTAAATGGAGATCACGCAGCTAGTGGATATAGTGAAAAATTAAAAGAAGGTAGTGATCAGATGGAACCTATAAAAGAATCCCTTAATAGATTAGGAGCTTTAGGTGGAGTTGTTACTACAGGAAATGCTAACTCATTAGCAGCAATGTCAGGTGAAGTAATTAGACAAATGATGGCTGAAGCAGGAGAATTTAAAGCAGATGAGGCTGGTTCACAATATCATAATTCATTATATGCAGAAAATGAAGTTAAAGAAGATGAAGGTACTAATGTATCTTATAAAGATACTGATGTTGCATTAGATGAGAAAAAAGATCATGATGGTGATGGAGATATTGATTCCGATGATTATTTAGCTGCTAGAGATAAAGCTATTAAAAGATCAATGGCTAAGAAAAAACCTAAAAAAGAAAACATTGATACTAAATTAGCAGAAATAGGTAAGGCAGCAGAAATTACAAAAATGGAAGCTCAATTAGAATTCTTACATGATCATATTGATGAAAAAATTAATAGATTAAGCTCAATTCAAGAAGATGAAAATTTAAAGGAATTAGTAGATAAAAAGAAAATGAAGGACATGCAAAAAGAAATTAAGCTTTTAGAAAAAAGAAAAGCTAAAATGGAAAAATTGTATGAAAAACATTGTGGTAAGAAATTTTCAAGAAAAGAGATGGTAGATGAAATGGATGCTGTAAGCTGGAATGAAAAAAATAACCCAACTAGAGGAGCAGCAGGAGAAAGAGATCCTAAAAAAGTAGGACAATCAACATCAGCATATGCTGTAAATAAATAAGAATGAGTAGAAAGCTTTTAATAGAAACTCACACTGTTAAAATTTCTCCTTCTCAAATAAACGAAAACATAAATAAGGAGAATGGTAATTTACTTGTAGAAGGTATATTGGCTACTGCTGAAGTAAAAAATGGTAATGGTAGATACTATTCCAAAGATTTATGGAATAGAGAATTAGACAAATACAAACAAATAGTAGAAGAAAGAAGATCATGTGGAGAATTAGACCACCCAGAATCTTCGGTTATTAATTTAAAAAACGTTTCTCACTTAGTAAGTGATTTTTGGTGGAACGGAGACAATGTAATGGGTAAAATAGAAATTTTACCTACCCCATCAGGAAATATACTTAAAGAATTAATTAAAAATGGTGTAACAGTAGGTGTATCATCTAGAGGTATGGGTTCATTAGAACCTAGAGGTAATGTTATGGAAGTTCAGGATGATTTTGAATTATTATGTTGGGATTTTGTATCTACACCTTCTAATCCAGGATCATTTATGCATGAAGTAATTAAAGAAGGTAAAGAAACTCTTATATATGATTACACTAAAGTTAACGAAGTAGTAAGAGAAATACTTTGTTCAAAAGGTTCTTGCCCAGTTTATTAATTTTCTTATATTTTTATAAATATTCATATACGTATAATCGTAATACATCATCATTTATATGATGTTAATTAATGTATAATTTCTTATTACGATTCTATAATAATCGTATTTCCCAAAAAAAATTTTGTGATTATGTCAAAAAACAGAGATTTGCTTAAAGAAGCAATTGCTGACGCTAAGTCTGTAAAAGAAGTAGCTATTGCAAATGCTAAGCTAGCACTAGAAGAAGCATTTACTCCTCATTTGAAATCTATGTTATCTGCAAAACTTGAAGAAATGGATAAAGAAGACGTTGACGAAGGATACGGTAAAAAGTATGAAGAAGACGACGTTAAAAAAGAAGCCATGGATAAAAAGTATGAAGAAGATGACAAAGACGTAAAAAAAGAAGGAATGCATGACTCTAAAGAAGACAAAGTTGACGAAGAAATCAACTTGGACGAATTACTTGCAGAATTAGATAAAGAAGAAGTTAAGGAAGACGCTCGTACTGACGCTGAACAAGAAGGCTATAAGGACGGATTCGAAGACGCTAAAGACGACATCGAAGACAAACTTAAAGACATGAAAGTATCAGAAGCAAAACACGAAGACGACAAGAAAATGGAAGAAGCGGCACACGCTGATGACAAAGAAGACGTTAAGGAAGATGCTAGAACTGATGCTGAAGAAGAAGGCTATCTTGACGGTATGAAGGACGAGAAAGAAGATATGGAAGATAGAATGGATGACGAAGACATCGATCTTGAAGACATGTCAGAAGACGACCTTAAAGGCTTTATCGAATCTGTGATTAAGGACATGGTATCAGCTGGTGAAATAGAACCAGGTGATGACTTTGTTGAGGACGAAATTGAAGTCGAAGACGTAGAAGACGTAGACGTAGATGTCGAAATTGACGAAGGAAAGCATAAAGACAATGAGGATAAAGTAGAAGAGAAAATGTCTTCACCAGTTCAAAGAAAAGGCGATGATGAAAAGAAGGACGGTAAGTTCAAAAAGGAATCAAGACCTGAAATTGAAACTGAGAAGATGAGAAAAATGGAAGAAGACCTTAAAGAAGCTTTAGATTCAATTAATGAATTGAAATCAGAAGTTAATGAGGTTAATCTATTAAACGCTAAACTACTTTATACTAATAAAATCTTTAAAGCTAAAAACTTAACTGAAAACAAGAAAGTTAAGGTATTAAAAGCATTCGATAAAGCTAAGGATGTTAAAGAAGCTAAAACTATTTTTAATACATTAAATGAAGGAATTATTGATAGTTCCCCAGTTAATAAAATAAAAGGATCAGCTTCAAGAGCAGGAAAAGTTCCTGTAACAAAACAACCAATAGTTGAATCAGATGCAATGGTAGCTAGATTTAAAAAACTAGCTGGTATAATTAAATAATTTTTAACCTTTTAAAAACACGAAAATGAGTTTAAACACTTTATTAGAAAGCGCAAACCCATACCACTCTTTACAGAGTGACGCAGCTAAATTAGCTAACAAATGGGAAAAAACAGGCTTACTAGAAGGTTTAGAGGATACAAATAGAAATAATATGTCTATGATCCTTGAAAACCAAGCTAAACAGCTTGTTGTTGAAAGTTCACAAACAGGTGGTGGTGTTGCTTCACAAGGTAACTTTACTGCAGGTATTGGTGGACAGTGGGCAGGTGTAGCTCTTCCGTTGGTAAGAAAAGTATTTGGACAAATTGCTTCTAAAGAATTTGTTTCTGTACAACCAATGAATCTACCATCTGGTCTAGTGTTCTTCTTGGATTTCCTTTATGGTACTGAAAAAACTCCGTTCACGGCGGGACAATCAGTATATGGAAATACAGGATCAGTTGATTTTGAAACTACAGTTACTGGTGGTCTTTATGGTCCAGGTAGATTTACTTACTCTATCAACAACACTGAAAGTTTAGATCTTACAGGTGCTGCACCTAGTACAGCAACTTGGAAAGATATGAACTATGATTCTAATTACTCTGCTTCATTCGGAGACTATAGAAAACACACAATTGACTTTAATGGTCAAAATGCTGATTTCGAAGGAGTATTAGGATTTAGATTTGCTTCATCTTCAGGAGGAGCAGCACAATTAACTTTTGCTGAAAACCTTCCACAATTTAACTCTGCAAGTGCAAATAGATATGTATCTTTTATTGCATTAGCAACTGATTTACCAGGTGCTGCTAACGCTGCAAGAGCAGGTGTTACTGCTTCTTTCCAGTTACAGCCAACTGATCAGTATAGAGGTGATTTCGAAGATGGCAACTTAGGTCTAAACAATAACAATAACCCTATCAGTATTCCTGAAGTTAATGTACAAATGAAGTCATTAGCTATTGTTGCTAAAACAAGAAAACTGAAAGCAGTTTGGACGCCTGAGTTCGCTCAAGACTTGAACGCTTATCATGCATTAGATGCTGAAGCTGAATTAACTTCAATCTTAAGTGAGTACATTTCATTAGAAATTGACTTAGAAATCTTAAGTATGTTAATCGAATCAGCTGCTTCATCAGAAGTATGGTCTGCTAAAAACAATGAATCACTATCTGGAGCTACAACTTCAGACTTAGGATTCTATAACTCTCAAGGACAATGGTTCCAAACTTTAGGAACTAAAATCCAAAAATTGAGTAATATCATTCACCAGAAAACTCTTAGAGGAGGTGCTAATTTCTTAGTATGTTCTCCAATTGTTAGTACTATCCTAGAATCAATTCCAGGATTTGCTGCTGATTCTGATGGTGATGCTGCTAAAGCTACATATGCCTTTGGTGTACAGAAAGTAGGAAGTTTAAATGGTAGATATAAAGTCTACAAAAACCCTTACATGACAACAAACCAAATGTTAGTAGGATTTAGAGGATCTCAATTCCTTGAGTGTGGTGCTGTATTCGCTCCATATATTCCGTTAATTATGACTCCATTAGTATATGATCCATCTACGTTCACGCCTAGAAAAGGATTACTTACAAGATATGCTAAGAAAATCGTAAGACCAGAATTCTATGGTGTGATTGATATCGCTGGATTAAATACTTTATAATAAGTAATTGATTTAAGATAACAGTCAAAAAATTAGCCCCGCATTAGCGGGGCTTTTTTTTCATATTTATAATAATAAGAATATTTTTAATATTTATAATAAAAAATAATAATGGCTGATTTTAACCTTTTAATAAGAGAAAGACTTTTTACAGATTCAAACCCAAGAGGAGGTGATTTAAATATAACTATTAAAGATATTTCATATTCCGATAATAGAGTTTTAAGAATACCTTCTGGCTCAGAAAGTACATTATTTGATTTATCTAACGTAGTTGGAGCAGGTCAATTTGTAACTAGCAGTTTAAAATATGCTAGAGTAACAAACCTTAATACTACTCATTCTATAAACTTAATGTTAGAATCTGCATCTACAGAAGTAGCAAATTTTGATTTAAAACCTCAAGGCTCATTTTTACTATCATCTGCAGAATTTACAGGCAGTATTGTAGTTGAAGATGCAAATTATAATAAGTATGGGCATATAACATCTGTTAAAGCTCATCCTTCAGGTAGTATAGGAAATATAGAATATTTTTTAGTGTGTAATTAATAATAAAAATTTATGAATGTACCAATTTGGGAAGGTAGTTCTTCATTTCAACCAGGACAAACACCTTTTGGATTTTATGATTATCAAGAAGCATTTCAAATAGATGCCGATAGAGTATCTAAATTTTGTGCTAATAGAATGGGTTATCCTTTAGTAGATATTGAACTACAATCTGGTTCTTTTTATACTGCTTTTGAAGAGGCTATAACAATATATGGAAATGAATTATATGCTTATAAAATTAGAGATAATATTTTAACTTTTGAAGGGTTACCAACATCATCTAATCAAAACCATGCAATAATAACTCCAAGTTTTGAACCAATATTTATATTAACTCAGCAATATGGTTCAGAAGCAGGGGTCGGTGGTAATATACCGTGGCATACAGGTAAAATTCCATTAACTAATAGTGTTCAGGACTATGATTTAAAATCTTGGGCTACAAGTCAAGGTATAACAAGTTCTTTAGGTATTGAAGTAATGAGAGTATTTTACCAAGAATCACCAGCAATTACTAGATATTATGATCCATATGTTGGGTCTGGATTTGGTACTATGAATTTATTTGATTCGTTTGGTTTTGGTGGAGATAGTCCTGCAATTAATTTCTTAATGATGCCCCTAAACTATGATTTAGGAGTAATCCAACAAATAGAAATGAGTGAAATGGTTAGGAGATCTAATTATAGTTTTGAAATTCATGATAATAAAATTAGAATATTCCCTATACCTGTTACTTCAAGTGGTAATTTATTCTTTGAATATATTAATAGAGATGAAAGAGTAGAAAGCTCTTCAATGATAATACCAGGAGTAGTTAATAATGTATCTAATGTTCCTTATGGTAATCCAAATTATGATGAAATAAATCCTATTGGAAGACAATGGATTTTTGAAATGACACTAGCTATAGCTAAAGAAATGTTAGGATATGTAAGGGGTAAATATAGTACTATTCCAATACCAAATGCAGATATGACATTAAATCAAGCAGATTTAATTGCAGCTGCTACAGCAGAAAAAACAGCATTATTAGAAAGATTAAGAGCGTACTTTGATGAAACTTCAAGATTAGGATCCCTAGATAGAAGGGCTAAAGAAGCTGAAGCAGTTATGATTGAAACATCAATGGTGCCTTATACAATTTATATAGGATAATATGGCAATGTTCGCTAGAAGTAGGGATGTAAGTTTAGTTAATAAACTAAACCGAGAGTTATTGGGTAATGTTATTACTCAACAGGCATCTTTCTATAAATACAAATTAGAAGAAACTAAGGTAAACCTATATGGCGAATCAGCTGGAGAAAAATTTTATGATGGTCCTTTTATATTTAATTGTTTAATAGATAGAGATCCTCAACAATATGGAGAAACAGAAGAAGGAATATTTTTTAACCAAAGAATAAACTTTTATTTCTTTAGACAAGATTTAAAAGATGCTCAAGTTGAAGCTGAAATTGGTGATATAATTTTATATCAAGAAGGTTATTATGGGGTACATAGTACGGTAAATAACCAATATTGGAGTGGGAAAAATCCAACATATCCAAATGAGCCAAATCCATTAAACCCAGGATTAGGAGATTTTGGAGCTAATATATCAACATTATGTGAGTGTTACTACATACCAGCAGATAAAGTAGCAATTTCACCTTATAAAGAAAGATTTTAATGTCCAAAATTAGAAAACCAATACCAACAACTCAAAGGAGATTAAGTGAAGCTCAACAAAAAGCTTTTGATACTTCAATAGGTAACCCTAATACTCAAAATATACCATTAGAGCAACAAACAGGGATTACATTTAATAGAGCAGAAAAAATCAGTTTTAGAGATAGTACTGAAAAACCATTTTCTATTGGTATTAAAGATATAGATGAAGCTGTTTTTTATTATTTTAACAATATAATACAACCTTTTGTGTATCAAAATGGTAATAGAAGAGAAGTACCTATAATATACGCTGCCCCAGAAAGATGGGTTTCATTCCAAAGAGATGGTTATTATAGAGATAAAAAAGGAGCTATAATGTTACCTATTATTGTTATTAAAAGAGATACTGTAGAAAAAGATAGAACGGTATATAATAAATTGGATTCAAATCAACCTAATTTATATTCTTCATTCCAAACTAAATATTATCCAGGTAATTTTTATAATAACTTTGACGTACTAAACAATAGAAAACCCGTTAAACAATATGAAGCCGTAGCAGTACCTGACTTTGTAACTCTTAATTATAGTTGCCTGATGCAAACGTATTATATGGAACAATTAAATAAATTAATTGAACAAATGGAATACGCTTCTGATTCATATTGGGGCAATCCTGAAAGATATCAATTTAGAGCATTTATAGATTCATTTACATCTACAACGGAATTAACAGCAGGTAATGATAGATTAGTAAAAGGTAATTTTAACATAAGATTAAGAGGATATATTATACCCGATACTATACAAAAAGATCTTAATTCAATTAAAAAATGGAACTCAAAATCAGTTATTAATATTACCAGTGAGGTAGTAACTGGGGATTCAAATCCATCAGCTAATGATGTATTTGGACCAAATTCTAATGTTAATCCTGATGGTTCTATAACAAGAGACTAATGTAAAATTCTTGGAGAATTAAATAGTTTTTATTATATTAATGTCAATTTAGATTAGTTATATTCATGCCCAAACCAAAAATATTTTTCCATACTAGTTATATAGGCCAAGGAGGTTATAATAATCATGCTCAAAATTTAGCACATGAACTTCAAAAATTAGCTCCCCTAAAAATTAGAAACTTTTCAATTAATCCAAAATCTTGGAAAGGTATGAATGATGAACCTCATAATGGTGAAAAATACCTGACTAATACAGATAAAAAACTACTAAAATATCAGGCATTATGGCAACATCAAGATGCTACCAAACAATTATTGGATTATGAAATGTATACTAAGTATCCAAATGAGTTTAATCATAATGTTAACATTATATTAAATGAATGTAATCATCATTTTTATCACAGTGTTTATGAAGGTCCTAAAATAGGTTATTTAGTTTGGGAATCTACTAGAATGGATGAAAACTTTTTTAAGTTATGGAATACATTTGATCAGCTATGGGTAGCATCTAAATGGCAGAGACAATGTGCTATTGAACAAGGAGCAAAACCTGAAAAAGTTAAAGTAGTACCAGAAGCGGTAGATGGGAATTTATTTAAACCTGACCCAAAAGTAAAATTACCTGATTTTGATGATGGTAGATTTAAATTTATGCATTTTGGAAGATGGGATTATAGAAAATCAACTAGAGAACTAGTAGAAGCATTTTTAGATGAATTTGACTCTAATGAACCAGTTGATTTAATATTATCTATAGATAATTTTTATGCTAAAGATGGATTAAAAAACACAGAAGAAAGGCTAAAACATTATAAATTAGACGATCCTAGGTTAAAAATATTACATTTTCCTAGTAGAGAAGATTATGTAAAATATCTTCAAAGTGGTAATGTATTTTTATCCTGTGCTAGATCTGAGGGATGGAATTTACCTTTAATAGAAGCTATGGCCTGTGGTACTCCTTCTATTTACTCAAATTGCAGTGGTCAATTAGAATTTGCAGAAGGTTTAGGGCTACCAGTTAAAATTAGTCATATGGAGCCAGCCCAAAGAGGAGAATATTCATCATTCCATAGACATTTAATTCGTGGGGAATTTTATGAACCAGATTTTAAAGATTTAAGAAAAGTAATGAGGGATGCTTATGAAAATTATGATAAACATAAAAAAAGAGCATTAAAAGAATCTGAAATAATTAGAACTAAATTTACATGGGCTAATGCTGCTAAAATAGCATATGATACTACAAATGAATTTATAAATAATTTACCACCTAATGAAATTATAATTAATTTTGATTTAGGGCCAAAAATTGAAGTTACTGGATCTCATAGTAAAAAGTATAAAGTTGAATTTATTAATGGTATAACTGGAAAAGTAGAACACTCTGCTACTATAACCAATAAAATGTGGACTAAATGTAGTAAAGCATATTATATTCCTTGGATTATTAAAGTAAATGGAAAAATAATTCATAAATTTGATTTAACTAATAAAAAAGTAAAAATATCATTTGATTCTAAATCAATAGGAGATACATTAGCTTGGATGCCCCAAGTAATAGAATTTAAAAATACCTATAACTGTGATGTAATAGTAAGTTCATTTCATAATGAGTGGTTTGAAGGGTTAGAATTATATAAAGATATAGAATTTATAAAACCAGATACACCCTTTCAATCCTATGCCCATTATAAAATAGGATGGTTTAAAAAAAGAGATAAATGGGATAAGGGTCATAATAATAAAATACAACCAAACACTGTACCTCTAATTCAATGTGCTACTGATATATTAGGTTTACCTTATAAGGAAATTAATTATGGTGTTAATTTTAAACCTAAAAAAAGACCAATAAAAGAAAAATACATTTGTATAGGCCCTAGATCAACATCAGGATTAAAAGAATGGCCTTATGAAAAATGGAGAGAATTAGCTAATAAATTACATAATTTAGGTTATAAAATTATAAATTTATCATATGAAGGATTTAATGGTGAGCATATAATTACCCCTAAAGATTTAAGTTGGCCTAATACATGGAATTACCTCCACCACGCAGACTTATTTATAGGTTTAGGTTCTGGTTTATCTTGGACTAATTGGGCTTTAAATAAACATACTTTAATGATTAATAATTTTATACCTAAAGGGTATGAATTTGCTAATAATCTAACTAAAATAGAAAACAAATCAGTATGCCATGATTGTTGGGTAAAACCAGAATATGTTTTTGATGCAGGGGATTGGGATTGGTGTCCAGAACATAAGGGTACAAAATTACAACATATTTGCATGAAATCTTTATCAGTTAATAAAGTATTTAATTCGGTAAAAAGATTATTAAGTGTAGAAAAGAAAGAATTTATTTGGATTACAGGAGGAGATGAAGGGTATTTAAAAATGATTGAGGTATTAGCAAAAAGTTTATTAAAGTATTCTAAATATAAATTAATAGTTTATGGTTTTAATTGTGAATCTAATATAGAACTACCAAATGTTATTAATAAAAGAGTAAATTTTTCTAAAAAACCTAGTTTTACACCACAAAGAGAACAGGATTTATTTGATAAAGATTATTCATTGTATTTTGCTAAATATTTAGCTAGTATAGATTCATTAGAAGAAGGATATGAAAATTATGCTTGGTTAGATGGAGACGCATTTGTTACTGAAGAAATTGATAATACTATTAAACTTAATAAAAACTTAGATAATTATCCTTTATTTATGAAATATTTTCATGGTGATATTAATCAATGGAGAATAATTAATAGTATAAAATTAACAGGAAATTATGGGGGTGAATTATCTTCAATTAAAGGTATAGATAGAAATCCCTATAACACTATTATAGCAACTGGATTTTATTTTTATAATGATAACTGTAAAAAGTTTTTTGAAGATTGTTTAAAATGGAATAAGGAATTAGACAATCAAAATATAAAAATATGGGTAGACGATAATGCATTCTCAGAAGAAAGAGTGGCAAATAATATATTATGGGGATCAGGTAAAAAATATAATACATTACCTGTAACTTGGAATAATTATTATAGTAGTGGAAATGAGATAAAAGTAAATAATTATTTTTTAAAACAAGGGTTTGATGTTATGTATACTACAGGTAATAATAAACCAATTTTTATTCACGGACCAGATCCATCAGTATTACCCAAAAACGCCGAAACTCTAAATAATGCCTTTAAAGATTATCAAACAGATAAATTAATGATAGTAGCTCATCCTGATGATGAATTAATATTTGGTGGTGCTGAATTAATAAAATATGGTCCTGAATATAAAGTAGTTTGTATTACTAATAAAAATAATAAAATTAGAAGTAATGAATTTAAAACTGTAATGGAAAAACTTAATGTAGGGTCTTATGAAATGTGGGACTTTCAAGATTCGTTAGAAGATTATGAAACTAGTAAAGACGAAACTTCAACATATGATTTAAAACCCTTTAAAAATTTATTATCTAAAGAGTGGAAAAAAATTGTAACTCATAATCCAATAGGAGAATATGGTCATCCTAAACATAAAAGATTATTTGAAACTATAAAAAAATTAAGTAAAAAGTTTTGTGTATTTGGAAAAGATACAAATAAATTACCTAAAGACATTTTAAAAAAGAAATTAGAATTACTAAAATTATATAAATCTGAACAGGAAATAATTAATCAATTAAAAGATAAAAATGGAGATTGGTTTAAAAGTAATAGTGATACTAATTATATAGAATATGAAAGTATAACTCAATACACTAAAAGTTTAGATAAAACAAAATATATAGCATGCTATGATAAATAATTTAGTAATATTAACATGTCATTGTGATACTGAAAAAAAACAAAAAGTATTAGTAGATAATATTAATTTGTTAAAACAAAATGGTCATCATGTGTTATTAGTATCTCATATACCTATTCCTTTAGAAATACAACAAAAAGCGGAATATTTTATTTATGATAAAAATAATCCTATACTTTCACCACCATTAAGACAATTTAGATATTGGAATCATAGACACCATCCATCTAAACCAGGTAAAGAAATTTCATTACAAGTTATAATGTCAGATTATGGTTGGACAGTATTTAATCAATATATTAAATCTGGTAAATTTATACTTAATTTAAATTATGATTATTTTAGTTTTATTAATTATGATATCGTTTTAACTAAAGGCATCCTTCAGGAATTGTTAAATCCAAGTCATAATTTTATAGCATCTAAAGTTCAGGATTCAAATGAAGATGAAAGATGGCCTAGTTTAGTTTTTAGCATAATTGAAAAGGAACAATTTAGAAAGTTATTACCTACTTTTAAATTAGAAGATTATGTAAAAATTAGAAAAAATTCAATTTGGGCAGTATTTCCAACTGCTGAAGATTATTGGAGAGTATTATTAAGTCGTTTTAATTATAAGGTTTTTGATGAAGTTATAAAAGATAAAATTGATTTTGGTACACCTAATATTTTTAACCAAAATACATATAATGATTTATTTAGAATATTTTTTGAAAAAAGTAATAATCCAAAATTTCTATCTAGATACTTTAAAGAAGATAAACCTATTGATTTTAAAATAAATGATGAAATAATAAAATTAAAACCTAAAGAAATACTTTATAATTTACCTAAAGAAATTAATGAAATAGGTTTTTATGATTATAAAGGAAAATACTATTGTTTACTAAACGAATATAATAAAAGTGATAACCAAACTATCTCAGAAAAAGAAGCATGATGATTGTTTTTTAGTTGCAGCTTACTGCGACACTAAAGAAAAACAAGAAGTATTAAAAAATACTTTAACATCATTAAAAAAATATAATAAGGATATTATATTATTTTCTCATTATCCTGTAGAGGAAGAAGCTACAGATTTAACTGATTATACTTTATTTGATTATAGTAATCCTATAATGGATTTTCAAGATAGATCTACTATACATTGGCTTAAACATAAATTTTATAAACTAAATACTTTATATTTAGATTATGGTTATGCCGCTGTACAACAATGGAAAAGAGGACTTACATATGCTTATGAATTAGGATATCATACTGCATATGTTTTAAACTATGATTTAAATATTACAGATAGTATAGTAAATAAAACTGAAAAATATTTAGATTGGCATGATAATGTTATTTTAGATTATGGTAAAGTAAAAATGAATGATGGAGGAAAGTACGATCCAGCATTACATATGTCTTGGTGTGCTTTAAAATTAAATCCTTTTATTGATAAAATAAAAGAAATAAATTATGATGATTACGCAGCTAATGTAGGGTTTGGGGTTACTGAAAATTATATGTACCAAAAATTATTCTCAGAAAATTCAAAAATAATACCATTTAAAGATTGGTGTGAAGATGTTACTACTTCTATTAAAATGGATACTAATTTTATCAATCAGTATTATACTAATGATGGTTATAAATGGATTTTAGGTCAAGAAAAAATATGGGTTAAAGGAGAAGAAATAGGTACTGAGAAAGCTATATTGTATTTATTTGAAATTCAAGATCAAATGGATATTGAAATCAAATTGGATTATGATACTATTCATAAAACAAAAATTAAAAAAGACGAATTTAATAATATTATAGATTACCATTTAATATACTTACCTTTTAAATATAGTAAATTAAAAGAATATATTGGAGAATATAAAGGTACTAAATTTATTTCCTCTAATAGAAATTTTAAAATTATTATAAATAATTTGGAAATTCCAAAAGAATTAATTAGATTATCCCTAATATCAGCAATAGAAGTAGCAAATGACAACGTATAAAGAACGTATTTCCTGTGAATCATGTGGTCACACAGAATTTGATGTTATATTTGATTTTGGTGAAGTTCCTTTAGCTGGAAGTTTTCCTAAAGAACCAGATGCTAAAATTAATTCTTATCCTCTTAAAATAATAAAATGTAAACATTGTGGATTAGTACAAACAAATGTTTTAATACCACCAAAAACCTTATTTAAAGACTATAGGTACATATCATCTGTTGGTATGCAGAACCATTTTAATAGCTTTGCGGATTGGTTAGTTAGAACTCAAAAAATTACTCCAAATAGTAAAGTTTTAGAATTTGGTTGTAATGATGGTCCTTTACTTGATGCTTTAAAATATAGAGGTATACATAATACTATAGGAGTAGATCCTGCTACTAACATAGTAGAATTAGGAAGAAAAAAATCACTAGATATTATAGATGATTTTTTTGATTATAATTTTGCTAAAGATAGAGGATGGGATAATAAATTTGATTTAATTTTAGCCAGTAATACGTTTGCACATATTCAAGATATAAATTCTGTAATTAAAGGTGTTCATTATTCATTAAAACCAAAAGGTAGATTTATATTTGAAGTACAGTATTTAGTAGACTTAGTAGATAAATTTCAGTTTGATTTTATGTATCATGAACATTTATTTTATTATACTGTTACTAGTTTAAAACCATTACTTTCAAAATACGGTCTTAAGATAATAGATGTTGAAAGCATACCTATACATTCTGGATCAATTAGGGTAGTAACAACTAAAGACACATCAGAATCTAAAAAGGAAGTAGTAGATGGGTTTATAGAAATAGAAAAAGATTATAAAGATTTAAGTAAGTTTAGTAATAAAATAGCTATAGCATTAAATGATTTAGGCGCCCAATTAGGTTATATAAAAGAAATGAATAAAACAGTAGCGGGTTATGGTGCTTCTGGTAGAGCAAATGTAGTAACTAGCACCAAAGATTGGGATACTAACGATTTAATGTATATTGTAGATGAATCCCCTGAAAGATATGATAGATTTACATCAAATGGAAAAATACCAATATTTAATCCTGAAATTTTAGAAGTACACCCTCCAGATTATATTTTAATTTTGGCTTGGAATTTTGCAGATATGATTATTGAAAAAACAAAACATTTAGGTATACCTTATATTATACCCTTCCCGGAAGTTAAATATATAAACCCATGAAAAACGAAAAAATATTTATAACAGGTGGTGCTGGTTTTCTAGGATCTAATTTAGTAAGACGTTATTATAACAATAATGAAATTACAGTTTATTCTAGAGATGAAGCTAAACATTATTATTTAAAAAAACAATTTCCCAATATTAATTGTGTTATTGGAGATGTTCGTAATTTTGACTTATTAAAGAGATCATCCAAAGGACATAGTATTGGTATTTTTGCTGCTTCATTAAAACAGATAGAAGCTGTAGATCAAAATGTAGAAGAAGGTGTAAGGGTATTAATTGATGGAGCTATTAATTCTAGAAGAGCGGCAGAAGAAAATAATTTTAAATCTGCTTGTTTTATATCATCTGACAAATCCAGAGCAGCAACTACATTATATGGTTCAATGAAATTTATAGCGGGAGAATCATTTATAGTAAATGCTGAAAAATCAAACGTAAAATTATCATCAGCTATATATGGAAATGTTTTAAATTCAACTGGTAGTATTATTCCTTTAATTTGGGATTCAATTGATAAGGGATATACTCTTACTTTATATTCTGAAGAAATGACTAGATTTATGATTGATATTGAAGATGCTATGGATTTAATAGAAAAAGGATTAGAAGTAAGTGGTTATAATGTAGTTCCAAATTTAAGATCTTTTTTAGTTAAAGATTTATTTGAAATTTATAAAGATAAATTTGGATTAAAATATAAAATAGGTGTACCTAGGGTATCAGAAAAAATTCATGAAATAATGGTTAGTAAAGAAGAAGCACCTAGAACAATTTATAATGAATATGATGATACTTATTACATGCATTATAAAGATGTATCAGTAGATAGCATAGCAGAAGAATTTAATAGTTATGAAACTACAGTATCACATCCAGAATTAATTAAAATATTAGGTAAATACGATTTTTTTAGACCATGGAAGTATTAATATTAGGACATAAGGGAATGTTAGGATCTATGGTTCATAAGTATTATGAACATAAAGATATAAAATGTATTACAACTAATTATAGGTGGCCCAGTAACGAATTTAAAAATGTTATTAAAAATTTTAAAGGTGATGCTATAATTAACTGTATAGTTATTACAAACCCTAATAAAAAAGGAATAGCAATAAACCATGAATTGCCAAAATACTTAGACCAAGAAAAAAAGTGTAAAATTATACACCCCGGTACCGACTCAGAAAATGAAGTAGGATTATATGCCGCGTCTAAATTTAGTGCCTCATATTATATTAATACTGTAGGCAAAAATACTAAAATTATAAGGTCCTCAATTATTGGACCAGAATTAAATCCTAAACCCTATTTATTTGAATATATTAATAACAGTGAAGAAATTAATTTATCAAATAAAGCTAAATGGAATGGTAGTACCACTTTATATTGGGCTCAGTTTAGTTTACTTTTATTATATTCTTGGGACACATATGAAGTAGATACTATTATAGGTAGTGAATGTAATTCAAAATTTGAATTAGCAAAAATAATTAAAGATGTTTTTGAATTAAAAGTAGATGTATCATCTACAGATAAAGTAATTATTAATAGATGTTTAAAAAAATTAAAACATAAAATACCTATTAAGGAACAACTTATTGATTTGAAACATTTTATGCATATTTATAACCAGTAAAAATAATAATATGAGTAATATTAAGTTATCAAAGGAAGACCTAGATCAATTAAATAAGTTACAAGAAGAAGAAAACAGAATTCTTATAACGGCAGGTAGAATTAAAATAGCAGAAATTGATTTAGATCAGGAACAAGAAAATTTAGAAGAAGATTTAAAAAAGCACAGAAAAAACCAATTAGAAATTGGAGCAAAACTTCAAGATAAATATGGTGAAGGTCGTATTGATTTAAAAAACGGCGAGCTTATTAAATCAGAATAGTTTTTTGAAAAGGTTTTTAATATTTATAATAAAACAATATTAAAAATATAATTTAACGATGGCAGAAACTATTTTATCCCCTGGGGTTTTACAAAGAGAAAATGATTCATCTTTTATTAAACCTGTACCAACGGAGGTAGGAGCAGCGATAATAGGACCTACGGCGAAGGGACCTGTAGAAATTCCACAATTAATCACTTCTTATAGTGATTTTACTACTACTTTTGGAACTACAATTATAAGTAGTTCTAGACCGTATTCATTCTTAACAAATATAGCAGTATCAAATTATTTCCAACAAGGTGGTGACTCAGTTTGGGTTACTAGAGTTGTTAGTCAATCATTTGGACCTGCATCAAGTTCATTAATAACTACAGGATCAACAGATTCAGGAGGACCAGATTTTGGTGCTGATAATTTCGGACCTTTCCAATTAGAAACAATAGCAGAAGGTACAATAATGAATACTGGAGTTACAGAAATTGGAAATGGAGCTTTACAGAGTGGTACTGTCGATAATCTTAGATGGGAAATTCCAACAGTAAATACAGCATCAGGTACATTTTCATTAATAATTAGAAAAGGTAATGATAATGCAACTCAAAGAGAACCAGTATTTACATTAAATAATGTATCATTAGATCCAAATTCACCAAATTACATTTCCAAATTAGTAGGTGATATGGATAAATCAGTAGTAACTGATGGTGGAGATACTTATGTTAAAGAAACTGGAAATTATCCACTTACACAACCTTATGTAAGAGTAAAATCAGTAGAACCAACTCCGGATTATTTTGATAATGATGGTAATGCAAAATCAACATTTACAGGTAGTTTACCAGCAGCACCACAATCAGGATCAATGAATGGAGCTATTGGAAGTATGATTCCTACTGGAAGACCAGCGGGAATGAATTTTTATGAAAATATAGATAATGTAGATTCACAAGGATTAGTAGGTGCTAATTATGATCAAGCTATAGCATTAATGTCAAATCAAGATGATTATAGATATAATGTAATATCAGTACCTGGATTAATTAAAGCAAATGCTGCTCAAGGTAGCCAAATAACAACTTTAGTTAATAATTGTGTATCTAGAGGAGATGCAATGGCAATTGTTGATTTAGTAAATTACAACACAGCAATTAATACTGTAACAGTTCAAGCAGCTGGATTTGATTCTAGTTATGCAGCTACATATTGGCCTTGGGTTAGAGTAGTTGATGCAAACACATCAGAACTAGTATATGTTCCAGCATCAACAGTAATACCAGGTGTTTATGCCTTTACAGATTCAACTTCAGATCCATGGTTCGCACCAGCAGGTATAACTAGAGGTGGATTATCTGTAGTAAACGCAGAAAGAAGATTAACTGTAGGTAATAGAGATACATTATATGAAGCAAATGTAAACCCAATAGCTACATTCCCAGGACAAGGTGTTGTAGTATTTGGTCAGAAAACATTACAGAAAAAAGCAAGTGCTTTAGATAGAGTAAATGTAAGAAGATTGTTAATTGCTCTTAAGAACTTTATAGGACAAGTTGCTGATACATTAGTATTTGATCAAAATACAATTATCACTAGAAATAATTTCTTAAGCCAAGTTAACCCTTACTTAGAATCAGTACAACAAAGACAAGGATTATACGCGTTTAAAGTTGTAATGGACGATAGCAATAACACACCAGATGTTGTTGATAGAAATGAAATGGTAGGTCAAATATATTTACAACCTACTAAAACAGCTGAATTTATTATACTGGATTTCAATGTTCTTCCAACAGGAGCAACATTCCCAGCATAAAAACTTAAAAATAGAATATTTATAATAAAGAAAAATAAATAAAATAAAATGGCAGTATTACAAGCAAACGAGATATTTTTTACCGCTTTTGAACCTAAACAAAAGAATAGGTTTATAATGCTAGTAGATGGTATACCTTCTTACCAAATTAAAATGGTAGGTGGAGTTACTGTTAACCAAGCATCAATTCCATTAAACCATATAAACGTTCAAAGATATGTAAAAGGTAAAACAACCTGGGATCCAATCAGTATGACATTATTTGACCCAATTACACCTTCTGGTGCACAAGCAGTAATGGAGTGGGTAAGATTACACCACGAATCAGTAACAGGTAGAGATGGTTATTCTGATTTTTATAAAAAAGATTTAACACTAAACGTCTTAGGACCTGTAGGTGATATAGTTTCTGAATGGATTATGAAAGGAGCTTTTATTACATCTGCAAACTTTGGAGATTATAGCTGGGATGAAGAAAGTGCTGCCCAAAATATAGAAATAACAGTTCAACCAGATTATTGTGTGTTGAATTTCTAAAAATATTTATTCCTGAATATTTCCTGAAAAGAGGCTTGGCTTTGTCAAGTCTCTTTTTTATATTGATATGTATAATAAACAATTACAGTTATTTAAAATAAATTATGGCAGAATTTAAGTTACCAACAGAAGTTATAGATTTACCCTCTAAAGGTTTACTATACTCAAAAGATAGTCCTTTATCTGACGGAAAAATTGAAATCAAATACATGACGGCTAGAGAAGAAGATATATTATCCAATATAGCGTATATTCAACAAGGTATTGTATTAGATAAATTATTCGAATCACTTATTGTAAGTAAAATTAATTATGATGATTTACTAATAGGAGACAAAAACGCAGTAATGATAGCAGCAAGAGTATTAGGATACGGTCCAGATTATAAATTCCAGTATAATGGAGAAGAAAACACTATTAATTTAGCTGAGTTAGAAAACGTCAAAGTAGATGAAAAATCATGGAATAGAGAAAATAAATTTAATTTTACATTCCCAAATTCAAAAACAGAAATTACTTTTAAGTTATTAACTCATGGAGATGAAATGAAAATAAATGAAGAAGTAGATAGTTTAAAAAAGATAAGAAAAGATTCTGATACTACTATTTCTACTAGATTAAAACATCAAATTACTAGTGTAGCAGGAGACTCATCCCAAAAAGCAATACGTGATTTTGTAGATAATTATTTATTAGCTCGAGATGCTCGAGCATTAAGGGAACATGTAAAAACAATTAATCCAGACTTAGATCTGACTTTTTTTCCCCAAGGAACGAGCAAAAGAGTTTCAATTCCAATTGGACTCACACTTTTTTGGCCTGACTCTGAGTAACGCAGCAGAATACAGGAAAAATTTATTTACTCAAATACATAACATAGTTTACCATGGTGGTGGAGGCTATGATTTTGGTACTATATATAACATGCCTATTTGGTTAAGGAAATTTACCTTTAAAGAAATAGACGATTTTATTCAAGATAAAAATAAAAAAATAGAAGCGGCTAATAAAGGTAGTAATAAACAAAATGTTTTATCAAGTTCGGGAAAAATTAATCCCCCTAAATTTGCTAATAAGACAAAGTATAAATAAAAGTTTTATTATTTAATATTTATAATAAAACAATTTAAGTGAGTAAAAAACTTAATGATATAAAAGCCGAAAATAAGGCACTCCAGGAACAGAATGCACTTTTAGCAAAAAATGTTGGTTTATCAGAACAGGCATTAGATGAAAGTAGAGACTTTTCTAATGTATTAAGAGATCAAGCTAAACAACTTCAATTCCAAACTACTGAAAGAAGAGAACTTCTTGGTGTTATAAATCAAATTAATAAAATAGCAACAGACTCTTTTGCTATTCAAGGTAAAGAATTAGGTTTAAAGAAAACTAATCAATCTATTACCCAAAATATAGAAACCCTAGAAAAAAGATTACTCACTCTAGGAACCTTAAGAAATAAAATTGGTGAAAAAGGAAGCCAATTTCAAAAAGACATCAATGATTCAATTGATGGATCTGTAAATTCAACCCAAAATTTAATAAAAGAATTAAAATTAACACGAGATATATCTAAAGAAGTATCAGATGATTTAGGTGTTAAAACTTTTGGGGGTATAGCCGATATAGCAAAAATAATTCCTGGTTTAAATAGATTCTCTGAACCATTCCAAGCAGCAGCTGACGCCGCAAGAACACATAAGGCGGAACAAATGACTATGCTCAAAACTGGTAAGGGTTTGACTGCTGATAAAATAGAAGAACTTGGACTTACAGAAAAACTTACAATTACAAATAAAAGAGGTAATGAACAGTTATTAACAGGTAAGGCAGCAGGTAACAAAATCATGAAAGATAATGTAAAACTTTCAGGAGGTTTTGCCGCCGGGTTAAAATCTGCAACAGCAAACTTTTTAGGACCCGCAGGTTTAGTAGCATTAGCAGCAGCAGCATTAAACTCATTTTTGAAAACTGATCAAGCTGTTACTGATTTTCAACGTAATCTTAGTTTATCTAAATCAGATGCTAAGGGACTTAAACAGGAAATGGCAATGGCCAGTATGGAAGCTGGGATGTTTGGGGTTACTTTACATGATCAAGTAGAAGCAGTTGATGCTTTAAACCAAGGTTTAGGAGGAGTAGCTTTAACATTTGATAGTAAAACTAGAGTAGCAGCAGCAGAAACATTAAAAAGGTTAAAACTATCAGAAGAGGCAGTTGGAAATATGGGTGTTTTAGCTATGGCATCTGGTAAATCATTTGAAGAACTTGAAGATACCCAAATTGCATCTACACTTGCTGTCGAAAAAGAGTTTGGAATTAGATTAAATTTAAAGGATGTTTTAGATGAAGCCAATAAAATATCAGGAGCAACAAGAGTTAATCTTGAAAAATTTCCTGGTGGCTTAGCAAAAGCTGTAGCAACAGCTAAATCCTTAGGGGTTGAAATGGATTCAATTTCTGCATCAGCAGGTCAATTATTAGATTTTGAATCTTCTATAGAAAAAGAATTACAAGCAGAATTACTATTAGGTAGAGATATAAATTTAGAAAGAGCAAGACAAGCGGCATTAACAGGTGACCAAACTGCTCTAATGGAAGAATTAGTAAGAGAAGCTGGATCCTTAGAACAACTCCAACAAATGAATGTGTTACAGCAAGAGGCATTAGCTGGAGCTTTAGGTATATCAGTAGACCAATTATCAAATCAAGTACTTCAAGGTGAAGCATTAGCAACTCAAAGAGACGCAGATTTAGAAAGAGACGCAGCAGAAGCAGAAGCAAATGCAAAAGCACTTTCTTTACAAGAAAAACAAGCTATAGCAATGGAAAAACTAGCAGATGTTGCTTCTATGTTAGGTCCAATAATGCTAGGAATAGCGGCAGCAGCTGCTGCAGCAGCAATAGCCATGACTTTTGGAGCAGCATCAGTATCAATTATAGCAGGTATAGCACTTACCGCTGGAGCAATAGCTGGAATTGGAGCACAGTTTATAAGTGATGGTATGATACCATCACAATCCGGACGAGGACCTTTTACAATTACTGATAGTTTTGGGGCCACAGCTATAACAGCTGCAGGTGATGGTATAGCAGTTTCTCCTAATGTTAGTAGAAATAATGGTAATTCAGGAGGAGGAAATACTGATATGAGAACTACTAATGCATTATTACGCCAATTAGTAGCTAAAAGAGAAGTAGTAGAAATAGATGGAACGAATGCAGGAACAGCTTTTGGTACATCAGCTAGAAGAATACAATAAAATATATATTTATAATAAATTAAATTAATAAATTATGAACTTAAAAAATAGATTAGAAAACGGTGGAGGTAGCGTATTTTCAAAAAATAATGGAGGTCCATCTGCAAAATATGGAGACACAGCAGAGGTGTCAACATTACATAATGAATATTCATTAAATGATACACCAGCTGGTGAAGCCGTTAGACCAAGATTAACAGGTCAAGTTCCTCAATTTACCTCTCCAACTCAATTAGCTCAAACCCAACCAGTACAAAAATATGCTGGAGGATTAGATGATGCTGTTTTGGATAGAGCTCTTGATTTAACAGGAACAAACACAGAAAATAGAGGATAATAATACTTAACTATGCCCTTACTAGAGAACCTGCAAACGGACCTCACTAGCTTAAAATATGCTCCTGAGGGCCGAATAGCCACAGAACCTTTTGTAACTGTCGATATTGCTAAAAAAATAGCCGACGATGAAGGACCAAATATCGATCAGAATGGGAGTGATCTGTTTTTAAAAAGTGGCGTAATTGAACGTATAATAAATGATGAAAAAAGATTTGTTAAATATTTTCAATCACCTTCAGGTTTAAGATTCATAGCAAAACAAAATGTTTTATCTCGTTCACAAGTAAAATCCCAAGCATCAGGCTTATTAAACGATGGTATTTATTTACCTACTTCAACATTAGCTCAATTAGCAGTAAACCCAACAGGAGGACATTTAAATAAACAAGGAATTAACCCATTTGCAGATACTCAAACTCCAAATGTAGCTACCCCTAATTTTTTAGAAAAATTATCTGGCTTTCAGGGCATACCAGCTTATTCTAAAATAGCAAATGAAGTTAAAGATGTTAGTACTAATAGGTTATTAGAATTAAAAAAAACAAAAATAGCTGCACCATTAGTAGCAAACCAAGCACCAGGAGTAACTCCTGATTCAGTAGTAGGATTTAACATACCTGCGGCAAATAATAGTATATTTGATAAAATTGGTAATGGTATAGATGATATAATTGAAGGATTTAAAGGTGGTTTTATTTCTCCTTATAAAACAGAAATAGCAAGTTATGGAGGGGGTCCAGGATCAGTATTAGGTGTAGGAAAAACTCGACTTAGAAGATACTCAACAACAGTTACGTTGGGTTCAGGTGGTAATATTGGGGAAATTAATGATACAGATCCTGTAGTAGGTAATGGATTTATGACCTTAAATGCTAACCAAATAACTTCAATAGAACAAGGAAAGCCATTAAGTAACCTACCAGGTTTAATAGGTAGTAGTGCTGTTGCAAATGTAATGGACTTTAGAAAAGCTATTATAGAAGCAGATCCTGCAAAACCATTAAAAGCATCTACCATAATTTCTAAATCACCAGATTACACTACAAAAATGGCTTATGGTGAGGGTGGTAGAGTTAATTTAGGAGACCCAGGAAGTAGAAAAAGAAATAGAATAAGCTATACCTCATCATCAATTGCATTAGATAAAATAAATGCAATGCAAATTTATAAATCTCAAGGTGTAACTCAAAACCCAATAAAGGATGATTTTGTTAAATTTAGATTCGGAGTAATTCAAAATTCAAATCCAAGTGAAAAAGTATATGTCCATTTTAGAGCTTTTTTAGATGAATTTTCTGATAATTATACTGCTGAATGGACAGGTCAAAAGTATATGGGTAGAGGAGAAAATTTTTATAGATATGGTGGGTTTGACAGACAACTTAATATGTCTTTTACAGTAGCGGCCTTATCAAAGGCAGAACTAATACCAATGTATCAAAAATTAAATTATTTAGCATCAACATTAGCCCCTGATTATACTAGCCAAGGTTATATGGCTGGTAATTTAGTTACTCTTACTTTAGGAGGATATTGTTATGAGCAGCCTGGTTTTATAAGTTCTTTAAATATAAGCCCAATGATGGAAGCTCCATGGGAAATAGCAATAAATGACGAAGGTAATTCTGATAGTTCGGTTAAAGAAATGGCCCATATAGTTACAGTTTCAGGAGTACAATTTACCCCAATTCATAATTTTGTACCACAAGTACAGAAAAATGTATTTGCAGAAAATGGATCACTAGAATCATTTGGTAAAGAACAATTTATAGCATTAACTAATGGGGCAAGTAATAATTATGCTAATACAAGACCATTTGATCCAACAGATCCTAGTAAAATACAAAAAGAAAAAGAAGATGCAGCAGCTAGTGAACAAAATGCAAATAATATTATTAAAGATGATGTTTCTAACTCTCAAGGAATAAAAGCAGATGGCGCTGGTGGGTCTATTGAACAAGAGATAATGGATGAAATGGGGTTTATATAAAATAAAATAAAATGAGTAGATATAATAGAATTAATATAAGTAGAAATAGTCAAGGAAATCAATATTATGATCATGTGACATATCCTGATGTTCCTTATTCTGAAAATGATATTTATGTTTACACAGGAGTAGAAGATAGATTTGACAGATTAGCTTTACAATATTATAATGATTCTTCATTATGGTGGGCCATATCAGCTGCAAATCCAAATCTTAAACAAGATTCTTATTATCCACCAATAGGAATTCAAATTAGAATACCATCAAATGTTGGAAATATAGTGAAGAATTTTGAAAGATTTAATTAAAAATAGTTATGGGAAACTTAATAGGAGAACCATTTGATAAATATGTTAATCAACAGATAGAACTTAGACAATCTGTTTATGGGAGTGGTTTTGGTAACTTAAAAAGATCACCAGAATATATAACTTATCTTAATTCAAGAGTTGCTTGGGTTAAATTAGCATCCTCCGTTATTATAAATCCTGACATTACCCCAGAAGAATTAGAAAAACAAAATAATAGTAAATGGAGAAAATTTAATGTTAGAACAGGTAATAGTGGAGTAGATAGATTAGTTAATTTAGGTTTTTCAAATAATGAAGCACAACAATACGTTGGTAATGCACTAGCAAGACAAGCTGTATTATTTAATGGAATGCAAGGTTTAGAGGCAGAAAATGTTACAGCTACCCCAGAAGGTCAGGAACCATATAGAGACCCAACAGTATCAGGAAAATTTTTATCATACAAAAGAAGAAGGGGATATTCAAAAAGTAATAGTATATTTACTTCATTTCAAAAAGACCCAGCATATGGATTAGGAGGAACAGAATTTGGGCTTCAACCCATGCCTGGTATAATGGATTGGAAAGTTGATTATAAGAATAGAGGTTCTCTTAGATCTGGAACTATAACTATAAGGGCTTTTAATAGATTTCAATTTGAATTAATTGATTTACTTTATTTAAGATTAGGATTTACTATGATGTTAGAATGGGGTAATAGCCATTATTTACCTAATAATTCAAAAAATGGAATAATAAAAGAAGTAGGAAATACTTTAATAGAAAATGATTGGTTTGCCTTTCAAACTAAAGAACAAAGAGAAGAAAATAATCAAGTAGGATTATTAAAGAAAATAGAAAATTATAGAAAATTATATGATGGAAATTATGATGGATTCTTTGGTAGAGTAACTAATTTTGATTGGAAATTTAACAGTGATGGTTCTTATGACATAAACATAAAGTTAATGAGTTTAGGGGATATAATAGAATCTATGAGAATGAATATAGGAGGAACAAGTAAGGGAGGAGCAGCTGATGATGCAGATTCAGGTAATGCAATAGATTTAAAATTAAATGAGTTAAAAGCAGACCCAGATGTTTTTAATGCTACAGACAATGCCCCCTATATTACAATGGTTCCAACTGATACAGATACATTAGTATCACAAACCGAAGATATGGCAGAAAGGGTTAATAAGTATGGATATTTTTGGAGATTTGGAGATTTTTTAAAATATGTTCAAGATGATTTAATACCAGCATCTGTAGGTAGTGGAGAGGCCTTTAAAAAGTTAGAAATTGATTTTGATACTGATACTAATATTATGCCTTGTTATCCTAATCAATTTAGTATAGATCCTAGAATTTGTGTAGTAAGAAATACATCAGGACAAAGTTTACAATTTGATGATAGATATACATCAAAATGGTATAAAAGTATGTCTCAATGGAATACTAGTGATGGAGGAGGTTTACATGCTAAATTATGTAACATTTATATTAATTTTGATTTTATTTCTACTATTTTAGAACAAAATTCTAATAATGAAGGTGATATTGATTTTTATACATTTTTTGATTCATTATGTCAAGGACTAAATAGAGCATTAGGGGGAATAAATAAATTAGGTTGTCATCTTAGAGATTCTGTAATAATAACATTCCAGGATGAAAATACAATAGGAGGTAATGGAGAATTAGTTAGATTTTTAAATCCTGATATTGATGCTGACTCTGCCCAAATCCAAGTTTTTGGATACAATACAGAAGGTTCGGGTAGTTCTAATTTTGTTAAGGATGTAACATTTGAA